>Ga0172381_10001438_pt1 | contig 28041 bp, 37 predicted proteins | sample Leawel6488metaG_FD_119754 | JGI IMG/M metagenome (GOLD analysis project Ga0172381, IMG submission 119754) | Leachate microbial communities from a municipal landfill in Southern Ontario, Canada - Leachate well 64-88 metaG | ecosystem: Engineered > Solid waste > Landfill > Unclassified | place... | reverse complement strand
GACGAAGAAGCGGCAGATTATCTCACGGATAACTACGGTTTTCTCGTGAAAGGTCTGAATTGGGAGGAGGTGACGTAATGGCAAATAAACCTAGGAAGCAGCCGACAAAACAGAGAATCTATCCGAAAGGTGACTTCCATCGCTGTCCAACATGCGGCGGAATGGTTCAGATGCCTTGCATTGCTTGCAGAGAATTAGCTGGAGTCATTCCAGAGAATTACGAAGAATTACAAGAGAAACCGCGAATGCGACGTTGCCGCGAATGCGGAAAGATCAAGCCAGCACCGTTATTCGACGGTCTTGTTTGCTCCACGCCGGGATTCTATGAAGTTCATACAGTTTGCCGAAGATGCCGAGGAGAGGAGGACAAAAGAACTAATGACGAATGCAATAATATACGCAAGGTTTAGCCCATGCCCTGATGCCGAGGAATGCAATTCCAACGTATATCAAATTGGAAGATGCAAAATCTACTGCGAAAGAAAAGGTTATAATGTTATTGCGGAAATTAAAGATAACTCCGTTTCAGGTCGAGTTATTGATCGGCCTGGATTAAATGAAGCTATAGAGTCACTGCAACCTGGAATGGTGCTTGTTGTTGATCGGAATGATAGGCTTGCAAGGGATATGCTAGTTGCTCTGACTATTCACGCTAGAGTGGAAAGTCTAGGATGCTCAATAGAGTTCGCTGACGGTTCACCATTGCGTTCAACCGCTGAGGGTGAATTGCTTCAGAATATTCTATCAGCCCTAGCTCAATTCGAGCGTAGAAAGTTTGCGGAACGAACTAAGGCAGGGCTTGCACGAAAAAAAGCTTCAGGCGTCTATTGTGGACGGCCACCATACGGATGGAGAAAAGAAAAGAATGTTGATAAACTTATTCCTATTCCAGATGAACAAGCTATTATTGAGTGCATTCTCAGAAAAAAAGCTATTGGACATACTTCTGAGTTTATCGCTGATTTCCTAAACGAAATCGGAGACACTTGCCGAGGAAAAAAATGGAGTGACAGAACAATTCGGAAAATAATCGCAAGAGAAAAGAAAAAAACGCTTGACATTTGAATTAGGTGGGCTATTATTGAGATATACCACTGAGGAAAAAACATCATGGAATCTGGTTTGTACGCGAACGTCGATGGAGAGCATATTTTCATTGCTCCAATGTCGGAAGTTCTAAGAGGAACGAAAGAAGATCGGCATTACATCGCCCTTCGCTTGTTTCACCTTGTGAGGGAAATTGCAATCGATATGTCGGTCGAGGTAGTCGAACATCCACACAAAATCAGCCTTGTTTTAATTCCGGAGTGAAAAATGACGCTTGAAGAGTTTATAACCGAGCAATGGAACGATGTTTTGAAGTTCCGGCGTATGTGGATCGAAAGCAATGAGCAAGATTCAGAACGCTATCCTATGGAAATGATTCCAGGAGACTGGGACGAGCAATTTTTCTATTTCGATCCAGGAGATTACAATGATTTTGAGTAAATACATAGAAGAAGAGATTTATTTACTGAAGCAATTTCAGGAGAATTGGCTTAGGCTGAATGTAGTAGACCCAAAAAGCTACCCTCTTGATATTGATGCCGGAGAATGGGAACAGCAAATTGTTTCCGTAAAGAATACGGGGGTTGCTTATGGCGTTTAACCTTGCATCCATTACTTCAGAATCCCGATTACGGGCACCGCGAATGCTAGTACTCGGTGTCGAAAAAATCGGAAAGAGTAGCTTTGCGGCGGAATCGGACAGACCGATTTTCATGCCGATTAAAGGTGAAGAGGGAATTGACGCCTTGGCGGTTCCGCAGTTTCCGGTTTGCAATACCGTCCAAGATGTTCGCATGGCGTTATATTCGCTTGCGACTGAAGCTCATGATTTTGGGACTGCCGTAATTGACTCCGCTAGTGCATTTGAGCCGCTTGTGTGGTCTGAAGTCTGCACTCAGAATAAAGCCGAGTCAATAGAGGACGTGAAAGGCGGATACGGGAAGGGATACGTCGAGACGCTTCCGATATGGCGTGACATTACCGAAAGGCTTGATTATCTTCGCAATGAGAAGAATATGTCAAGTATCATTATCGGGCACGTCAAGGTGAAGCGTTTCGACGATCCGGCTGGGCCTAGTTACGACCAATATCAATTTGATATTAACGACAAAGCAGCCAATCTTTTGTACCGATGGGCTGACGTGATTCTGTTTTGCAACACGAAGGTTGTTGTGAAGGCAGAAAAGGTCGGATTCAACAAAGAAAAGCATCAGGGTATCGATATTTCCGGTGGGTCACGTTTCATGTATACGCAAAAACGTCCAGCCCATCCTGGCGGTGGCCGAGGTGCTTTTGGGCAACTTCCATATGAGTTGCCATTGTCTTATAGTGCGTTTACCGCCGCAGTAGCGTCAGCGAGTCAATAATGGATAAGGACATGGTTTTCTTTTTATCATTGTGTGCGGTAGCTCAAAAGCTACTGTGGTGGTGCCTTGCGGCAATTATTACAATTCGAGTTCTTAGTCACTTCCAAATTTAACGAGAGGTTTCAAATGAGTGGTTTTGCTGATTTTTATGGTGCTCCGCTTGATACGAGTGTTGCCGAACATTCCGACTATTCGGTCATTCCTCCTGGCGATTACATTTGCCAAGTCGATAAGGCCGAAGTAAAGCCGACGAAGGCGAACAATGGATGGTTGCTCGAAGTGCAGCTAACCGTTGTCGATGGTTCCTACACGAATCGCAAGTTGTGGGATCGAATCAACATTATCAATCCGAGCGTCGAAGCCGCCGCGATTGGAAAGAGGACGTTGATTGCCCTCGGAAACGCTTGCGGTTACTCGACACTTGGGCAACCTGAAGACCTTCTTCAGAAGTATTGCATGTGTCACGTCAAAGTCAAGGAAGACCAAAACAAGATTACGGACTACAAGCCGATTCCGCAGGCTGCTACTCCTGTTCCAGTGGCCGCTCCAGTTCCGATGCCTGCTCCGCAGCATTACACTGGACCGCAACCGCCGCAGGCTGCTCAATACGTCGTTCCGCAGGTGCCAGCGGTCCCTTTCCAGGGTGCTCCGACCCCAGTGCCTGCTGTGCCTACAGGAACTTCCAGCCCGGTGGCGGCTGCTCCTGTTGCCCAAGGCGGTAACACTCCGCCGTGGAAGCATTAGGAAAATAGAAACGCTTATAGGTTGCAGGTATCGAGGAAACCTACGACTCGGTGAGAGGCCGCTTTTATGGGAGTTTTGGTGGCGTCTAGTTATCTCACTGAAATTATAACGAGAGCCGGACGGGAAGTTATAATTTGACGGTAAAAAGACTACGATAAAATCGACTTAAGACCTATGCCACTAGGGCGGTCTCCCACCATTTTAAAACAATCCACACGGACGTGGGTAAGCCGTTTCGCCCGTCCTCTATGCACTGGTAATGGCGGAAGAGTTGTGCTCCATTGCGAAACGGCATATTTGCGTCTTTGTAGTGAGTTCTCGGAAACGCGGGTCCAAGTCCCGCATAGGGCACGCCTAGGCTAAACCTTATTCGTCTAGTTCCACTAGGACGCCGAGACTTTTTTAGGAGTCGCCATGTTCGATTCAGTGAAGTTGTATAAGATTCTCGGATTATACAGAGACTTCGGTGGACAATTCTATTCTGTTGATCTCAGAGGTTATGTTATGCAACATCTGAATTACGACATGCTTGTTCAGTATGTTGCAGGAAAAATGATGGACGAAAAAATCTCAAAGAAGGTCAAAAAAACATACCATGAGTAATGAAAATGAACTTGACATTTCTACGCTGTCCTCTCTCGCTCGAAAACTCGCTATCGCTAAGACCGTCGAGGAAAAAGCGAAAGCCGGTCGAATCGAACTTGAAGAAAAAATCGCCAAACTTGTCGATGGGCCGGAACGAGGTTCCCGCACTGTCACAACTGAAGATGGCGTCAAGGTGACAGTTGAACGAGGTTTCAACTACAAAGCAGAGATCGATAAAATCTTCGACTTGTTCATTCAAGGCGAGCCGCAGGAAGGTAAGATCGTTGGTTTTGCACCGGTCAAGGTGAAGACGACCAAGGAATTGGACGTGAATGGTTATGAGTATTACAAAGACAATCAGCCTGAAGTGTTTTCTAAAATTGCGAAGTTTGTTACGGCAACTCCTAAAAAGATTGCAGTCTCGTTAAAGGCATCCAAATGAAAGAAACATCCTTTCCGTATGACACACGAAAGGTGAAATCGTAATGATTGAGAAAAGCAGAAGAGACAGTGCATTTAGGAGAGCAAGTTACATATGGCAGGAACTTCAGGAATCGTCTAGTCCAAGCGAAATTATTTCTGTTTCATACGACAGAAAAAATCATGTAATTTCATTCAGAAAAAGTTCAACTGTAACATCTGTATCTTTTATAATGTCTGAGTTTGAACTTTTGGACATGTCCGAAAGAATTACAGTTGAAACAATTCCACAAATGATACTCAACAAATGGAAACGGCAGGAATATGAACACGCAACCGCAAGTGTACCTAGAATCCTTAACGGCGTCTCCAATTCGGAAACTGATTTTTGACCACTATAAAAAGATAGGCGACAGTGAGCCACAACGAGGATACCTTGGGGCATCAGAAATAGGATGCAGTTGCGAGCGTTTTTTATGGTATCGATTTCGCCAAGCCTGTACTCCTAATATTGATGGAAGAACGTACCGACTATTTGATACCGGGAACCACGAAGAAGCGAGATTCGTGAAAGACTTGCGTGACATTGGTGTCACAGTCCATGATGTTGACTCGAATGGAAATCAATTTGAGGTAGAGGAGTTCGGTGGTCACTTCAGCGGACATATGGACAGTGCATTACTTGGAGTTCCTGAAGCACCGAAGACTTGGCATGTTGGCGAGTTTAAGACACATAACACGAAGTCGTTTGCAAAGCTTATTAAGGGCGGAAAGATCGACGGAATCGATACTCCTGGAGTAGCTGGAGCGAAGCCGCAACATTATGCCCAAATGCAGACGTATATGGGAATTTCGGGCATGACTCGTGCATTGTATCTAGCAAAAAACAAAGATAACGACGACTTGTACGCCGAGCGAGTTCGATTCGACAGGCTGTATTTTCAGTCGCTCATGGAGCGTGCGAAGAGGGTTATATTCAACACGGAACCTCCTGAACGGATTGCAACGCGAGAAGACTTTTTCGAATGTCAGTGGTGCGATGCTCACGCCATATGTTGGGGAACGCCCGATCTTCCGGCATTCCCGGTGCCAGCAGTGTCGTGCCGCCAGTGCTGCCATGCAACGCCTACACTCGATGGAAACGCACACTGGGTATGCAGTAAGTTCAATCGCGGATTGTCGCCGCAGGACCAAGATCGAGCCTGCGACGATCATCTGTGCCTGCCTGGGATGTTCGCTGACGCAATTCCTATTGACTATACCGAAAACCATATCACCTACCAGAATCCCGATGGACAATTGTGGTCGCAGGGAAATCAAGATGGATGCTTCAAAACAAAAGAACTTTTGAAGCTTGTGAAAAGTTGCATCGGAGGAGATTTGATTCAACTCGCCAAAGAGAAGTTCGGTGCAGTTGTGACTGACGTTTCTCCAGATAATACACCATTTTAGGAGACTGTTATGCTATTCATTGGCGGATCGGCAAATGGACGTGAAATTTCGGTTCCTCCTGGAATGTTTGAATGGAATATTCCAGTAAAAAAAGAATCAAGAGTTGAACTTGCAGACCTTTACAAAAATGTAGACTTTCCAGTGTTTGAAATACATCGATATGTCAAGGACTACTTTGGAATACGCGACTTCGGATTCTATTTTTACAGATACGAAGCGTTGACTGGAAAAGAATGTTACGGAAAAATCTTTGAGCACTTACTAGGAGTTCACTGTGAAAGTTTCAATCATTAAGCCAGAGACGTTGTATCGAGAGCCGGACGAACTTGTTCTATGCGAGACGTGCTACACTTTTCGAGGAAAGAAAATCTACCTTGAGGCAGATTCAGATTCTCGGCGATGCCTTAATGAAATTAAGCAATTTCATACTAGGCTTCAGGACTGTTTTAATATCGGGATAGGAATAGAACATGATAATTCTTCGGCCATACCAAAACGAAGCGATTGAAGCTGTCCATAATTACATCTGTACGAATCCCGGAAATCCGTGCGTAAGCACTCCAACAGGTTCGGGTAAGAGTGTAATGATGGCTGCTTTGATTAAGAAGTGGCATGACGAGTATCCGAGCGTTAGAGGTTGTATTCTAGCACACAGAAAAGAATTGGTTCAGCAGAATTATGAAAAACTTACCGCAACAGGAATTGATCTGCCAATTGGAATTTATTCAGCAGGACTTGGAAGGAGGGATGCCGACGCTAACATCGTCTTTGCGTCGATTGATTCTGTCTTCAAAAAGAGTGGAGACTTTACTCCATTCGACTTTATCTTCGTTGACGAAGCCCATCGAATCCCATTCAGTGGCGAAGGAAAATACCGTACTTTCCTCAGCGGATGCCAGCGATTTAACCCGAAGCTTAAAGTAGTCGGGTGGACAGCAACTCCATGGCGAATGGCTGGCGGTGCGTTGTGTCATACAGACCATATACTGACGGAGATTTGCTATGAAGCGAAAATCACAGACCTTATCCGCGACGGTTATTTGTGCCAGTTGCGTTCTAAAGTCGGTGTGTCCAAGGCCGATCTGTCAAACGTGCGGAAGCTATCAGGAGGCGACTATGTTACGAAGTCTCTCGCTGAAGCTACGAATCTCGATGCCGTGGTACAATCGGCTGTGGCTGAGGCTGTTTGCATTGCGAAGCAGCATAATCGCGGTGCGGCGGTGTTCTATTGCGTGGATATTGAACACTGCAAAAAGGTTTCGGCGGAACTAGCGAAGTACGGCATAAACGCACCGTGCTTGACTGGAAAAACTCCACCGGCAATACGCGATCAGATTATTAGAGATTTTCGTGTCGGAAACATTAACGCAATTTGCAACGTCAACGTATTAACGGAGGGATTCGATGCTCCTCGCATTGACTGTATTGTACTTCTTCGTCCTACTCTGTCTGCTGGCTTATTCTCTCAAATGGTTGGAAGAGGGCTACGACTGGATCAAAATAAGTCCTACTGTCTTGTTTTGGATTTTGCTGGTTGCATCGACGAACATGGCCCTGTTGATCTACTTGGTGGCTCACCCACAGTGATGGCGACGTGTGCTAATTGCCGAGAGTCATTTAGTAGGTCAATCAAAGTATGCCCATCATGCGGCTGGATAATTCCACCGAAAGAAATGGACAGGATGGAGATTGCCGAGCGTGAGAAGAGGATGCACGGCACGAAAGCTTCCCAGAAGGAAATACTATCCAATAAGCCTGAAACACTGAAAGTTGATGCTGTCTATGTTAGCCGACACAAAAAAGACGGAAGCCCAGATTCGGTATGTATCCAGTTTAGAAGCGGAGTGCGAATGTTCCGACACTGGCTATGTCTCGACCACCAGGGTACCAGTGGAGAAATGGCAAAAAAATGGTACTATCGTTTTTTTCCCACTGACTGTCATAAGAAAATAACTGTAGATTCCGTGCTTGGTGACTTGTTTATTTCCGAAAAGCTGTTAGAATCGATTCATACGGTGACTGTCTTAAAACGCGGTAAGTACTATGAAGTCGTGGGTTATAATCAGCAGTTGGCATAGGATGTAGCATGTCAGAATTCCTTAATGCAGCCTTGTATTATGCTGGCCTGGGCTGGGCTGTGTTTCCTCTGCTTCCAGGCCAAAAAGTCCCAATTACGAAACACGGAGTCAACGACGCTACAACAGACGTGCAGCAGATTACTGAGTGGTGGACGAAGTGGCCTAATGCGAATATCGCCTTGGCGTGCGGTTCAGTGAGTGGCGTTTATGTCGTTGATGTTGATGTACGAGAGGAGAAAAATATAGATGGATTCAATTCTCTTAAAGAGTTCCCTAGGCTACCCGATACGGTTCAGCAAAATACTCCAAGCGGAGGCTCTCACTACTTATATTCATCAGCAGTCCCGCCAGCAAACAGAAACAGCTTTAGGCCGGGAATTGACATTAGGGGAAATGGATATTATATCGTTGTGGCACCGAGCGTACACCCAAACGGTAAGAGATATGAGTGGGGATTCGGAAGTGGACCCTGGAATCGGCAAGTCGTAGAATATCCAGACTTTCTACGCCCTGGACAAAGACCGGTTCCACGAGTTACGATCTGCACCACTCCATTAGTAAGTACCGACATTTCGGCACGAGCATCAGCTTATCTTGATACGTGCGATATAGCGATCCAAGGGCAAGGTGGCCACGATAAGCTTCTGTGGGCCTCTGTGGTGCTTACGCAAGGATTCCTTCTGTCTGACTCGCAAGCGTTTGATTTGCTATCCAGAGTGTATAATCCGAAGTGCATTCCTCCTTGGGATCTGTCGGACCCGAAAGACGAAAGGGACTTCCGAAGGAAGATTACGGAGTCTCGGAAACTTGTTCCACAGTCCACTCCCGGCTGGCTGTTAGAAGAGAAGCAGCCGGGGTGTACTGTGGACATTATGAAGTTCATTGGGCAAGACGTTCCGGAGATCAAACCAGATGAAGATGGATATTGTCAAGACAAAGAACTTAGTTATCTTTGCTCACCAACGGGACTTCTTGGAGAATTGTGCTCATGGCTCAATTGTACGTCATTCAAGGAGCACCCTTTCCTGTCTCTTGCAGCGTCACTTGCTTTTTTGGGAGTTCTTTTCGGGAGAAAAGTCAAAGATCGACTAGGAAGCAGAACGAACATTTACTGCATGGGAATAGCAAAGTCATCCGCCGGAAAAAATCACGCACTTCAGCAACTTCGTAAGCTTGCAACGAAAGCTGACTGCTATCATTTAATTGGTGGGTCCAGCATTGCGTCCGATGCCTCCTTAGAAATACGAATGGCTCGACAACCAGCAACGCTTTATTTGTGGGACGAGATAGCTCATTTGCTTTCTCACGTCAAGTCAGGAAAAGATAAAAATTTCGGGCAAACAGTATCAACTTTGATGCAGTTTTACTCCTCCGCTGAAAGCACGTATCTCGGAAAGGAGTACGCCGAGGACGGAAAGCAAAAAATGATTGTGCAGCCGTGCTGCTGTATTTATGGTGCAGCCATTCCAGAACATTTCACCAACTGCATTTCTGAAATGGAGTTGCATGATGGATGGTTAAGCCGATGCTTAGTGTTCCAATCAAGAGAGGATGCTCCTCTAAGACAAGACAGGAGCGAGTCCGATATACCAGAACGACTAATAGCCGAGGTTAAGAGGTGGGCGAAGAGGGTTATTCCACCAAAGTATAAGCCAGAAAAAAGTTTAGAGGATAATTGTAGTGCGGCACCGGAACAAATGCTAATTCCAGCGTCCGATGAAGCCGAAAAGGTTTTCGTTGACTTCTATGAAGAATGCACACGCAATGGAAAGGATGAACCTAGATTTGCTGCACTTTGGGATAAGGGAATCCAGAATGCAAGACGCATAGCTTTAATTGTCGCTTCTGGCGACGAATACGAAACTCCGCACATCACAAAAGAGAATGCAAGTTATGCGTGCAGGCTAATCAGATACATAATCAACGACTTCATTAAAGAGATTGCTTCTGAAATCGTATCAGGTTCCATTGAGACAAATAAGCGTAAAATTATCTCCGTCGTAAAGAAAGCAGGAATTAAAGGAATCGAGAAATGCGATTTGACTAAAAAGACTCCATGGTTTATTAAGAAGTCTAGGAACGATATTCTTGATGACTTGCTTGAATCATGCGAGATTGTTGCCGAAATGAAAGATAGAGTAGTTAGATATTGGACAATAGACAACTATCGAAAGCACGTAGAATGCAAGACGAATCAATAACGATAATTCTTCCGATTCCTCCAAATATCCTATCTCCTAATTGCACTATCGGGAGCATCGGAATGCGGATGATGAAGGCGGCAGCGACAAGAAAATATCGCCTTGCTGCACGAGAGGCAGTTGAGTCTGAGAGGATTGAAACTCTGCCTTGGAATCTAGTGCATGTCAAACCGAAATTCTACTACAAAACAAAAAGAATTCGTGATGACGACAATTCAGTTGGATCGCTCAAGGCTGCTTATGACGGAATGAAGGATGCTGGATTAGTCATTGATGACGACTCTACTCATATGCGGAAAGAATTTCCTGATTTTTTTGTTGACAAAGAAAACCCGCGAGTTATACTTGAAATTACGAGAGTTGAATAATTCAGCAAGGAGAGAGAAAATGAAGAGTTTCTTTTTGTTTTGGTTGCTTGGTTCTATAATGTGGATTGGTGGATCAATTCAAGGTTGGTGCTTGCGTGATTCGCATAGCAACAAGGAAGTTAAGATTCTTCACGCTGCTTCCGTTCCAGTGCATGTTATCGGTCTTGGCGAGACTCAATCAAACGGAAGGCGGTCTCTCAGTGTTCATGTCCAGCGACATGACGACCTAAGAATGTACTACCTTCCGTCTCACTTCTCCGTCGAGCCTTCCGATCTCGTCGAGTACAAAGGAGGTCCGGAATAATGGATCGTCCTTCTCCTAAAAACTTTGTCAAGGCCATTGCCAATCGAGTCAAGCGTGGAACTTGGCTAGATAAGATTCCTAAAGAAGACAGGGATTACTTCAACGGAGTCGTTGATTGTCTTGTGGCTATGGGTCCGCAAGCTGAACTTTATCCAGTCGCCGATGCTCTCATTAAAGAGCTTGGTTTGACTTCTCACAGAAGTACCGTTGTTCGATCACTTAGGGAGGCTATTGATGCCAAGACGTAGACCAGAAGAACTTGTTGAGCGTACTATTGGAATTAGGGACGAGCTTAAAGCTGCTCGCGTAGCTGACGAGGCCGCTTCCCTGAAGCGTAAGAGCAAGCGACTATCTGAGATTGCTCTTGAGTCCGAGAGTCGCCTGGAATCGCTCCTGGCGATCTCTGGGGCACCGGCTATCGAACGGTTCACTAAGATGAAGCGTTCGCACCCTGGCGGCGTTGCTGTAATCGTTCCGGCGACTGACTGGCATGTCGAGGAGCGAATCTTTCCCGATGCCGTAAATGGGAAGAATGAGTTTACTATCGAAATTGCAAAGAAACGCATAAAACGATTTTACAATAAAATTGTGGAACTCATAGAATGGCAACAATACCTCGCTCCCGTTGCCGAGTTATGGCACCCACTACTTGGCGATTTGCTTACAGGATACATTCACGAAGAGTTAATGGAGACCAATCAGTTGTCCCCTGTCGAGACGTGCGTTTTTCTTCGTGATGAAATTTGTTCAGGAATTGATTTTCTGTTGAAAGAAACCAAGTTGCCAATTTATGTTCCCACTTGCCACGGCAATCATGGTCGCACGACGGCAAAGATGCGAATTAAAACTAGTTGCAGGAATTCATTTGAATGGCTCCTGTACAAAACTCTGGAGAAGATTTATGAACATCATCCACGAGTTGCATTTCAAGTTGGCAGCGGATACCATAATGTCCAAACGATTTTGGGCCGTAAGGTCCGATTCCATCATGGGGACGGACTTAGGTACAATGGCGGCGTGGGTGGTATTACAATTCCCGTCAATAAGTCAATTGCACAATGGGATAAGGTCGATACCTGTGATTTTGATATATTCGGGCACTGGCACTCGTTTTTATCCTCGTATCCAAAATGGATCTCATGCGGTTCATTGATGGGATACAGTGAATTTTCGCTGTCCATTAAGGCTGAATTCCAACATCCCACGCAAACGTTCATCGTTATTGATCGCCGATACGGCATGACGCTCGCGGCACCAATCTTTCTCACAACACCAACAAGGAGTTAGTTATGCCATGCGATCTACTTAGATATGCTATAGAAGAAAATCAAAGAGGGCTTCATCATAATAGGGAATTTTTGCATCCACATACTGGTCATGGACTAGTAAAGGAATCGGAAAAACACGATCACGTTACAGTAGATAAATCTGATTGGGAAATCGCCAAGCGTGAACATGAAGAATTAAAGGAGTTGAAAAATGGTAGCAAATAGGGAAATAGATAATCTCACTCAACGCGAATGTGAAGATTGCGATAGACCTCCAGAAACCGAGTGCATGTTTTGCCCTGGACCCCTGAAAAACGATAGGACTATCCGTACCTTTGATTCCGGTGCGACTCGTGACAGCGACGAATCAAAGCCTGACTTTGAAGGGTTCATTTGCCCGCTTGCATTGAGGCGTTACGCTGATTATATGAACAGGCATCGTGTTCAGTCTGACGGGAATCTGCGACCGAGCGACAACTGGCAGAAGGGTATTCCGACTGACCAGTACATGAAGTCAATGCTACGTCACGTCATGGATGCGTGGACAATCAATCGTGGCTATCCTGTTCTTGACGCAAAAGACGGACATCCTGTTTATATGGACGAAGCATTGTGTGCCATTCTCTTCAACGCATTCGGATACTTGCACGAGATTATGAAACCGCATGAAGCATTTGCAGGTTTAGAAAATGAAGAACAAGAGATTCAGAGAAATATTGGCGGCACTCCAGAGAGCGTTTCCAGTGAAGTCAAAAGTGTCGGTGTCTCTGGTGAGGAGAATATCCGACTGCGGAACCCTAGCCTATGATGGGCGAGGATACCGCATTCACGTTAAGGCAAACGATCCACTCAACTCGAAGGTAGATACTCTACTTCACGAGTGGGCACACGTTGTTTCTATCGAGCGAACATACAACCACGGCGAAGACTGGGGTAAGGCTTATGCCGAAATCTTCAGAGCATTTGATGAAGGGAAATTGAATGATTACAAAGATATTCGTTGACATGGATGACGTTCTAAACTACTTCACAATGTCCGCATTGCGTTACATTGGCTGCGATGTTGAGCCTTGGAATTACGGAGCGTACAATCCTGTCTGGGGCTGGAATATACTTCATGCTTCCCAGGAGTTGAAGTGCGGAAAGTCTTTTATGGATTATGACGATTTCTGGAAAAGATTTCCTAGATCGTTCTGGGCTAGTGTTCCTGTGTCTAACATGTGCTATCCACTTCTTGAGTTGTGCGACAAGTATGTAGGACATGATAATGTAGCTATTCTTACTAGGCCAACTAACTTTGCAAATTGCTACGCAGGGAAATTCGATTGGATAGAAAGGCATATTCCTGATCGAATTAAAAATTGCTTCATCGGAGGAAGTAAGCATTTATGTGCAAACCACGAATCACTTCTCATTGATGACAACGAGGAAAACGTAAATCTTTTTGGTGATAACGGAGGACATACTATTTTAGTTCCAAGACCATGGAATAGAAACTATATACATTTCGATTCTTTTGGCGAAGTTAAGAAGTGTCTTTCTTATTATGTATTCAAAAAGGGGAACCAATGAAAGCAGCTATCCTGTTTGATGAAATCAAGCCCGCTGACGTAATCGAGGACCGCGACGTTCTTCAGCAAGTGAAGTGCGTTGCCGACGCACTGAAAGACCTAGGGCATCAGTACGAGTTGATTCCGTGCTCTCTGAACCTACAGAAGTTCAGGGACGACATTGCGAAGTCTGGATGTAATATCGCATTCAACGTCATCGACGCTTTGGACAGTAAAGACTGCCTTTCGTTTCTTCCGATTGCAGTGCTGGACGCCTATCGCTTTCCGCACACTGGCCCGTCAGCCGACACGCTCTCCGTGATTACTCGGAAGCAGTTTATGAAGGGTCCGCTTGAGCAATTGGGAATTCCTACGCCTAAAGTTCTTTTGCATTCCGATTTTTGGAGCGATCATCCCGATGTTCTCGAAAAGAAATGGATTATAAAGGGTGCCGAAGAGGACGGATCGTTCGGCATGGATGATTCGTGTGTATTTAATGGAGAGAGCAATATCGCTCAGATAGTATCTGACTGGCAAGGGAAAACTGGACGCATTGCACTCGTTGAAGAGTTTATCAGTGGTCGGGAGTTCACTGTGCCGTATCTATGCGGTGCAGTGTTATCTCCAGCCGAGATCGTCTACCGTGACTATCCAGATGATAAGCCGAAAATCCTCGCTCACAATGCTAAGTGGGAAGAAGACTCGTTCGAGCATAAGCACACGGATAATGTGTGGGAGTTTAGTAAGGAAGACGATATACTTATAGGCTTAATGAAGAACTACACTGCACGGTGTATCAACGCATTCGGCTTGCGTGGATGGGGAAGGATTGACTATAGGGTAAGCAATAGTGCAGTTCCACACTGCATCGACATTAACGCCAACTCGTTTCTTGCACCTGATGCTTGGTTCGCAGAGGCGGTTCAGCGAGAGGGTATTCAATTCAACGATGCAATCTCGAAAATTTTAAAAGCGTGAGTTAATAATGAAATGTCCAAACTGCAATACCGATATGATGGCACGATTTGCAATCACTAAGACTAATCATCGGTGCTTTACATGCGGGTATGCAGTAACGATAGAGAAAGACCTCCCAGGGCAGATGTTGTTCTGGGAGGTCTCTTCTTTACTTCTTGAACCAGATAGCACCAAAGACTCCGAAGACGGCAATAGCAATGCCGTAGATAACCTGAAGGGAACGCCTGAATGCGTTTCTGGATGACTTTAGGCTCTTGATGTCCGACTTCATGCTTGGTGCATCGTCTCGCTCTGGCTTCTCTCCGTTGATCTGTAAGTCGAGTCCAGTAAGCGTTTCCCTAAACAGCTTATGCTCGGCTTTAATCTCAGTGATTGATTGCGTCACTTCAATATGGTAGTTGTGAAGCTCTGTTCGCAACTGAGCTATCGAATTGGCCGATTGCCTCGACTGTCCGGTGCCTGTTGATGCTCGCTTTCTAAGTGCCATGATTATCTCCAGTTGAAGGTATAAAAAAACCCCGCCTGGAAGTCTGTATAACTCTCCAGGAGGGGAACTAAGATCACTCAGTTATTTCAGACCGCCTGTGGAGGCCGCTGGTGCGACCGGAGCGGGCTGTGAGACCGAAACATCATTAACAGGTTTTGACGCAGCAGGCGTTGCGGCAGGCACTGCCAGGGCAACTTGCGTCAATTGCTCAGATGCGGAGATAGCCTGCTTCTCAGCAGACTCCGCAACAGACTTAACGCCAGCGACTTCTCCGTGGATGCTAGCAATCCTTGCTTGGATACGGGCTTCAAGATCGTCAAGACGATTACCGATTGCACCTTCGTGAACATCGATAATACGACCAGCGATCTTCCCCTTCAACCCACCAGCCTCTTCATCGGCTTTCAGTTTCTCAAGTTTAGATTCGACGAAACCGTGCAGTCCGCCATACTTCTTGAAGCCGTAAACTAGAATGGCAACAAAAATCAATGCAACAATAGCGAACCCATCGGAATCGTCCATCTTATCACGGATGGTCTTTAAGAAACCTTTATCCGCGATCTTCTCTCGAATCGTCTTAGGTTCCGGCTTTTCGTTCTTCTGTTCGAGCAGCGAACGGATGGCGGAAATGTCGGATTTCAACGATCCAATATCCGGAGTAACCGGGCAGCCGCCAGGGCCACACGGAGGCTGCGGTGCCTGCGGAGTCGGAATGCTATCGATTCGCTTCTCAAGCCTTTCGTCTTCCTTCTCTTGGCCTTTACGCCACGGAAGAATCGTATCGGCCGGAGCGGCAGCCACAACAGGCGTAGACACTCGTGCTACAGTGCTAATGTCCGGATACTGGTCAGCACCGAACAACTCTGTGGCACAGCACACAATAAACAAAGCAATCAAACTTTTCATCTGAAACTCCTGGTACTAAAAACTGGTTTTGAGTTGAACTTCACGCAAGATCAGACTAAGGCAAGGCCCTACGGTGTTGCCTCCAGTCGTATAACCCGTAACGGTCGCTACTACTTCGCCGTTCTCATTAACAATAGGTCCACCACTGCATCCTTGCACTGTTCGACAAGAAAGTTGAATCTTCCCTTCTCCTTGCCGAAACCATCCTATGTACGTTCCATCAGACTCCATAAACTTATTACCATGAGCATATCCCATCATGGTGTATCGACGGTACTTCATTCCGTCGGCAATTTTCATCGGCTCAATTCCAGGGTCGCGTATCTGAATAATAGCTACATCGACCTTCTTATTCAAGCCAAGGATGTTTGCATAAAACGATCTTCCATCTTGGACAGTAACAACAACCTTGTCGTTGATTTCACAAGCATGAGCACACGTTACAATTATCGCCCAACCGGCCTTCTTGTTCCGATCAGCGATAAATCCACTCCACACAGCACCCTCGCGTCCTTTCCACGCCTCAAGTAAAACCAACGCAGGAATTGGTGCCCGCAAGTTCCTGTCGCTGTCTCTCGGCTGTTCCTGTTGTGGAGGCTTAGGACAGCCACCTGGACCGCATTGTCCATTTACGGTCTGGCCAAGAAAAACTGCAGCAGCAAAAATTGCAGCATACACAACATACATCAGTCTGATCTTCATTCTCTCCTCCTTACACTAAAACAAACAATGGGGTTAATCGGTCACTTTCATAAAGGTCTGCCGGTGTTGTGTGGCAGTCTGCTTTATTAGGGCACACGTCAAAGCCGCCGACACGCATTGCTCTTGAATATGACTCGGAACACACTGGAGGCCACTTCGTTGACTCTCGCTTGCTATACGAAATGTCTGGATATAACCATCCATATGTATATGTCTGAGTAATGCCGAGAAGTGTGAGGCGAATCCACCCATAAGACTTCTCGGTAATCTTAACCATTTCGTGAATTGTTTTACGAACATTCCAGTGCTCTGCGTATTTTTTCTCTGGACGAGATACAATTATTTTTCCCGGCCATCTAGATACGACTTCCGATAGCAATTGTATTCTATTTTGAACACTTGTCATCTGAACAAGCAGAAGATTCCCGTTACACCAAACAGCCATTCCGGTATGACATACCCTTGCTTTATTCCTTAATGCGATTAACCATGTAAACCAATACCAAGGTTGCCACCAAACACAACGTGGTTTGAAGCTTAGCATATCTCCATTGTGGATCAAATGCTCAGCTTTTTTGTAACTAACTTTTGGTAGTTCACTTGGAAGAATCATTTTTTTTGCTATGCCTATTTTTTAATCTCTTATTCAGATGATCCGTGATTATCGGTGCTACGATCTTCGCCACTGATGCTGCTCCAGCAACTCCGGCTTTAGTCAGGATCTTCGTGAGAGCAACAGTAGTGATAATTGGAATAGGCATGATATTCAGTTTACAACGAAAAAATGCAATTGTCAAGCTATTTGTAGTATTTTTCCAGCTTTGTCCTCGGAAATAGCTTTCGGAATCTTTCCGTAATTACTTTCTTTTCATCCTTGGCTTTCCTGTACGTCTCAAGCTGCTCTTTATTTAGACTCTTTTTGAATTTCACTTCCAACATAGAGCTACCAGTAAAGTTCCTTTGCGGATAAGAGTTGTAGTACTTATAGACAGCTTCAGGCTGGTGGTATTTAGCAACCTCTTTCATTGCTTGCTCTGCACGCTTTTGGTCATCTTGACGAAGTGCTTTTGTTAATTCGGACAAAGACGGATCTGGAGTATATTCACCCTTTGGAGGTGCAACAACTCCGTGCCTTCCAACTTGCTTCTCCCTGAATTCATTTGCAAGATTACGCATACGCTGTTCTGGAGTCCTCGCAACATCAACATCGATACCAGCAGAAGAGAATATCTGTTTTCCAATTTGACCAGGATACTCCTCACGAATCTGACCAGCCTCAGTTGACCGAAACGCCGACCCTACAGCCTGTGCAGCAATTGGGAGAGGTATCATGCTTTCTAGTGCAACCTTAGACGCAGACAACGCAGAATGATCTTTGTGGCCTTCCACTGCTGCATTATAGACTGTCCTCGGAACGAAGCCCATCTTAGCCTTCATAAACTGCTCTGCTGCCTCAAGGACATTTCCCTTTTTTTCCATGTAGTTCATCATACGGTGAGCACACGGAGCGACCTGCCCAAGTGGGTTCCATAAGAATCCAGGCTGGCCTTTTCCAATTCCTGGAATCTTAGCACTCATTTTTGCACCAATTCCCTCCTCTTCATTCTCCCATGTTGGCTTGCCATTCAATAGGTAGTTTAATATTTGAGCACCAACGAACATGGAAACGAGTCCGGTCGCTGCCTGCTTCACCAAGGAGTTGTACACAAGCCTTCCGTGTAATGCGTAGCTTGCTGTTTCCTTTAGACCAGTGATCGAACGGATCTCAGACTTTACTAAGCCTTCAAGCCATTGAGGAGCAAAGAAAAGTATTCTCGATATATCTCGTCCTGTTTGACTCTTAAAGAATCCTTGACGACCAAACTGACCGAAGCGAGTGTTAATATCCTTTGCAACACGCCTTGCAACTTGCTGCTCAGTCAACTCTGGAAGCATAGCCTTCGTTCGCTTGAATTCTATACAGAAAGCTTTTGACATTACGCCTCGCTGATAGTTCTCAAAAATAAAACTATTAAAACCACCAAGATGAAAGAAATCTTTTACTATTTCTTTTCCGTAATTGTCGTAAACCCTAGCAGCATTAAATCCCTCACTGACCCCTATTTTCGTTATTCGATTATCCTCAAGCATTTCAGGAAGCATGGCCTTGGAGATTTCTCCTCGCCTAGCCATTTCTATTAACTCACTTCTACTATTTTCAAGAGCAGTCTTACCACGCTTGAAACCAATCACTGACCTCGGATCAATGAAAGATCCAAAGAATGAAACCTTTCCAAGATGGAACGAGTCAAGCAGTGTGGCAACTTGCTTGTTTAATCCAACTGTCCACATTACACCTTTACCGAGTTGGCCTTCTGTTATGTAGCTTGAGCCAGTTACCGCTCGATATACTGGCACATACCCATCAAGAATACCAAAAGGTTTATTGCCAACAAAACCAACGCTATAACCTTTTGGTGGCTTCATTTCTCCTTTCTCGTTCTTCGTAAGTTCAGCCAGTACTGGAAGTTTTGATAGTGGATCAATTGTATATTTTCCACTCTCAACCCATGCCTGATTGTTTTCTAATGAACGATTATTTCTTAATCGAGTCTCGGCAATCTCAAGAGGAGAACCTTTTGGTTCCATGCCAGCTACGATTGCATCAGCATAAGTTTCAAATTGACGCTCGTGCAATGCGGTCTTCTTGGCTCCAGTTGAGTGTTCCGGAAAAATAGTTGGATACTCAGTTGGCTGTTGCTTCCAATCTCTAGGCCAAGCGAAATCTTGTCTTGCTTTAACATCTATCCCAGAAGAAGCAAGCAATCCCCAGTCTTCGTCCCAAACCTCCTTAGCTTTCATTGCTGCCGGTCGCAGTGCAGTTTCGTTATCGAGAGCATATTGGATAGCAACTTTTTGATCTCGCTGAACTTTCGTCGGATCTTTAATCGACTCAAGTTTTGCTTGCTCACGTAGTAAATAGCTCCTTCCTCCTTTTACAAGAGATTCTCCCATGTAAGGCATAGCCATTTCGCCCCACTTAGTAGGAACAAGCTTCTTCTGTCCTTCGGATCTTGCGTAAGCATGTCCGATTTCATTTTTCATTTCAATAGCTCTCAGCGAAGCTTTATTGTCGGCAGAATCTTTTTCTCTTACTATGTCAACCGCAGCATCTGTCTTATGCCAGCTATTACGAACCTCATCGGCCTTCTCTTTTATTTTTGCAAGAATCTTTTCTGGAACCATAGCACCAGATTCTTCTTGCATTAGTTTCGCAACGCCTTCCGGTTCAACTCCCTTCGGCGGAACAATTTCAGGTTGAGACGTTTGCAATCTAACGTCGCCATTCGGAGAATTTTCAATCCATCCCCATTCCGTGGTGTTCGCTATATCACGTGCTGGAATAGGATGCCCAGTAGTCGGCTTATCATACAATAATCCTGGGTGTGCAGACATGAGAGAATCTTCAATTGCCTCGCGTGCCATCCAGTGAGGTAACTCAGATTTCTCAACACTCCTAGAAACCCAATACTCATTCTCGGGAATGTAATCATATCGAGAATGGTTTCCTGCCTCATTGAAATTCTTGTTAATGTCATAAGGTTCAAAACGCTGATTTATTTTATCGATCTCAACAGCATAAACTTTCTTTCCATTCACGCGACCAAGAAACTCACCTTGGATAGCTGGAGTGTCACCCTGTGCTGGATAAAGTTCAATGAGATTTTCTTGCTTCCATTCCGGCTGCTTGAGTATTAGTGACTCATTACGAATCGAATCAACGTATGTCTGCGGAACATGATATTGTTCCGGAACGCCCTTGGCAAGATGGTCATAGTATTCTTCAGAAAGAACTTTTAGATTCTCTCTTCGTTGCGACCGAGACCGTCCATACTCAGATGGAAGCCCCATTTCACGCCATTCTTTCCTTGACGGAACTCTTTCGCTTCCTGAAGCCTCCATGATTTTATTAACTTTATCCATGTCATCAGGCATACGTAAGGGTACCTTCTGGCCTGGAAGTTTTGATGTAAGTGCATGGATTCCGAATCCAGCAGCACCCATAGCTAACGTGTTTACTGTAGCCTCCATTGCAGCCTTGAAAAGTTCCCCAGGCTTAGCGGCGTCTGACTCAACTCCATAAATTGCAGATGTGATATTATGGCCAATCGCACTAGCCACAGCAGGATGAAGTTGCTCAACTGTCTCTATTCCGTATTGCTTCAACGCACCCATCAAGCCATTTGTAATCTCTGGCCCTTTTCCGCTGAAGCGATTTATCAAACCGCCCATACCAAAGCGTTGTGCGATAATATAAGGAACAGCATTCGCAGCACCTTCCGTCATCACGTAAGACCGTAGGGCGTTGCCGGTCAATCCCTTGTCGGCACCGGCGACAGCAGCCTGGTTCATCGCATCGGTGGCACCGTAGGCAATCATTCCATAAGGACCAGCGGCTGCACCAGACAAAACTGCACCAGGGAGAGTTGTTGCAAGTCCACGAGTGACGCGAGGAATCGACTCGGGCAGCCATCCCTTCTTGTCGTATTCGGCGGCAGCCCTCTCATATCCGTTGGAGAATTGAGTCATCTGGTCGGCGAGATCACCTAGACCTTCACCGGCAATAGGAATACCGCTCAGACCTCTAGCAAAAACAGACGCCGGTTTTAGAAACATTTCCATCGTGAGTGCATCGACACGAGGAAACATTCTCTTGTTCAAGTCAACCTTAATCGACTGATCGATACGCTTTTGACGTTCAGTAGCACTCTCTTGTAGATTCTTTTTCCACTGCTCCTGAAACTCCTCTTTAGTCTGTAGCTTGCCTGGGGAATAGATAAGACCGTCGGCACCTTTCCACTGGCCCGGCTTCAATTCCTGTCCTTCATCCGGAACACCCTCTGGCTTCTTCTCCATGCTCGGAGGTTGAATGATCTCAACAACATCGCCGCCGTCCGGAGGAGGAGGAATACCAGACTTAGATAGATCCTCCGGAGAAAGTTGCTTTTCAACCGGCTTGCTTGGATCGTCCGGAATGTTCCACTCGACAACCTTTCCGCCTTCCTGTTCTCCTACAACGGAGTACGCAGGCTTTTCCTCTCCCTCGGTAAGCGGAACGAATCCGCCGCCGCCTGGAGGAAGCGGAATATCGGCAACAGATTGCGTTGGAGAACTATCGCCTTGGTTCAGAGCGACAGCTTCACCGCCACCTGGAGGCGGCGGAATCTTCTCTTCTTTGCTTTCCTTTTGACTATCTTTTGGGATTAGCGGTCCATTGTCTTCGGCGAAGAGATCATCAACGCCGGAATTGTTATCGGCCATCTAGTCACCTTTTGGTGTTGGTTGCTGTTGAACTCCAGCAATAGCTTCGCCTCGTGGAATCCACTTCTTCGCTTGCGAATCAAAAATAAACTTGTTGTCGGAAGACCTGTGCGTATACCGTTTATCTAGTTTCACAGGAGCGGCACCTTGACCACCTTGCTGCTGCTGTTGATCTTTCTGACCGAATGCAGTCTGTATTTTCTGATTAACTTCATCGTCATTGTATCCCTTCTCAGACAACGCAACTCTAGCCTTAGCGACAGCAAGTTCTCGTTTTTGTAAAAACTCAAGATGTTTAACGTCAGCTTGAGATTGAACCTTCAGACGCAATCCCTCTGGAGACTTCGCGGTATCCGTCCAGACTGGTTCTTTTTCCCCATTTGCTTTCCTCTTCCACCAATTACCGTTTTCCTGCCACACTTGCCCGATACCTTGACCTGGAGCATACGGATCAGTCCTTGCAAGTTCGGCAGTGTTTGCGACAATTCCCATTTGCTTCATTGTCTTCAGCCGTCGCAATTCCCTTAATTGATCTGGACTATAATCACCACTGGAGACAGCATCAGCGTATGCCTGATTCTCCCTTGCTATTTCCATCTTCGACTTTACAGACATTCGCCTCTCGAAATTCCTTTCGACAAGATCCTTGTCTGCTTTAATTTGCATCATGCGTTGCTTTGCAGCTTGATGCTGTGCAATTGCCTGCATCCCTTGACGCATGATCTGCGGGTCGTAGTTCGGGTCCATTTTTCTCTCCTATCCAGTAATACTCTTTGCAAGAGCACTGGGATCGTAGTTGCTGGTAATCGGCGTCGAGCTACCGTAGCTAATTCCACCAAAAGCCTGACCAAGAAGGCCACCGTATGGACCTGATGCAGCCTGACCAGCACTAAGAACGGACTGAAGAAGAGTCGTATCTGGAGCTAAATCCTTGGCTGTCTTTTGGCTCTTCATAATTCCGAGTTGCTGTTCATTCAGTTGGCTTGCAAGCGTATTCAACGCAGCACTTTGGCTACGCTGAGTTCCTTGCTCAAGCGAAGCCCCTACAGTAGTTCCTCCCATTCCAAGCTTCTGAAGATTTTGCTGCTGTCTAGCACCCAACGCTCCGTATTGGGAACGAATGTCTGAAGCTTGCTGTCCACCTACGTCCTTGACGAGACCAAGCATGGCGTTGTACGTGCTGTTGTACTGCTGAATCGATTGAGCATACGCCTTGTTGTATTCGTTAATCATCCCAGTTAGGCCCTGGGCTGATTGCATTGCGGACTGCTGCATAGCAGCCTGTTGGATATCGTATTCTCGGATTTGCTCAGCAAGCTGCTTTAACGCTGTCTGCTGAGCAATCTGAGCCTGCATGATACCGGCACCACCGCCACCGTAAGTGCTGGTTCTTTCTTTCCCGAAAGCACCTTCCATTGTCATAGGTGCTCCACTGCCAGTGCCAGCGTATGCAGCCTCCTCGGCTAAACGCTGAAACGCATCGCTGGTTGGATCAGACCGTGGATCATAAGTAGATCCTAAGTATCCACCGTATCCACCGGAGTAATCGCTACTGTCGTCATATGGAGCAATATCGCTATAGAGATCGTATTCTTCATCCATTTTTCACCTCGCAATCTATTTTACACCAAGTTTTTCGATAGTCAATACCGGCCACTTATTACATTGCCACACAACACCAGCAGCTTTAAGCGGAATAAAGCACCCGCAAATCCTGCATCGCCATTTTGTTCTCTCGTTACAAGTATCGCATATCTTTAATCTTGATTCATATTCCACCTGTGTTGTCAACTTAATTCCAGTAGCAAGAAACAAAGCCATTGACTTAGCGAACGACCAGACGCATGAAATCAAGCTTGGCATAACTTCACGATCAGACAGTTTGCATAAAGAACAATCAACTGGAACGTCATCGTGAAAAAAAGGGCTACTGTGGACCATACACTTATGGTATACTTCTGTATCATTTATTCTCACGATAGCCTTAATGCACTTTTGTTTTTGTTCTATTAACTGCATGACGCCCAACTCCCTACGCAAGAAAACTCAAGGTAGTATCTGCTCGAAGAGTTTTGCGAATAAATGTCATACGCATCAGTCCATGATAAGTGCGTTATCTTTCCGTCGGTCCTTATACAAGCTGCGTACACATTATAATAATGTCCATCGTGATAATACACGGCCCTTTGATATTGTGTCGTTCCCGGTCCACCAGTTTCGAATTCCTCCCATATCTCAGCACACAGGTATCCCTGGTTCACTGGACCGAGTACAGTCGTTCCATCGTACACCTCGCCAATCTTTGTTCCTGGACCGTGACCAACAGCAAGTCGAGACGGTGCACTGCACGTAAGGACTTGCGTATTATGCACAACAACGTCATCGCATGTTTCAAGCGAGTAATCCGGATCTGTCGTTACTACTGTATGCTGAACGGAGTCAAGCCAATCTATCGACGTAACTCCACACATTGTTTCATCGCACGTTTCCATTTCAGAATAGACATTTTTTCCCGTAGCAGTAACTGTCTGATTCGTATTCCAATTAACACTTGTGAATGTCAGCGAATGCTTATCAAGTGTTATTGTAGGAGCACATTCAGACTCAAGTGAACCGTAGCATGTTAATACAACATCACTGGATGGTTGAGTCTTCAATTTTACCGTATATGAAGCAGTGCCACCAGGACCACCGGTATCAATATCAAGGCTAGATAAAATAAAACCAGGATAATCTTTATTCAGCAATTCAACATTACTTGCTTTGTATCCATTGTATCTATCGTCTACACTTTTTGCTCGTCCTGTAATAGCTTGATACTTTACACCAACTCCATAATCTCCACCATTGTCTCTTCCGGTTATGGTTACGGTTTGATTTGTTGCGTAATTCGCCTGTGTAAACGTAAGAGAAGATTTATCAATCGTTCCTTCTGCTGAACTTAGGGATAAAGGAACAATTACAGTTGCGTTTCCTCCGCTTCCCTTTGGTGCCTTCGGCCTGGATAAAAGCTTCACGGTAAACGTATCGGAATCACCATACGGAGTCGTCTCAAGCCCACTCGTTGGAGCAACTAAAATCGCAGCAGGTTGTTTGTCTTTTACGGTTACATTATGAGTTGTAGAAAGAGCAGACGTAAATGGAGTAGACGTTGCCGTGATAGCAATAATTTTTCCTACATCAACACTACTAATAGGAAAGTAAAAACTCGCCGAATTGCAATACATTGAATTGTCGTCGGTGTAGTCACCGCTCTGCGTCGAAAGATAAGATCCCCCTGACGTTCGGCACATTGTAATTGGGCTACCATCCATTGTTGCTGTATACTCAACGTCACCATCAGGCTCTCCGCTTCCAGCACCGATCAACGAAATCATTATATTAACCGGAGAACCTGGGTAAGCTGACGTATCACCTGAAGCAAATAACTGGTACGCAGTGGAGAACCCAGGAGGCAGCGGACCTGGAAACACCCAGTCCGGATTCCACAGTGGCGGATACGTCACTGGAATCGCAGCTTCAGGAAGTGCTGTGTACGCTCCTGGCATTAAGTCACCTTTGGATACTTCGCTTTAATAGCGGAAATTGAATCTCTAAATGTTGTAGTCCCGTTCACTTGGTCCCAATATATCATGTCAAGTTGATCTTGAATAAGTGGATACTCCTGCCTTCTGCGATCTCTGTATTCAAGTCTTTTCTCTTCGTCATTTCTTGGATCTTGAAAAGGAACACACCAACTGTAAGGCTGCTTTATTTCACGAGAAATAATAACACCTACGCATTCCGGGTATTTTTTAAGAATGCCTTGTGCTTCATCTGGAAGAATGGCAACAACCAAGTCTTTGTCTATGACGTATTGCATAACTATTAAACGCTCAATAAAATTATAGCAAATGTTTCCGCACCGCTTGAATTATAAACATTCCACGTTCCACTAGCTGTAGAATAGTGTCTCAACGTGATGTGATGCCCAGCAGTCAATGCAACTATTCCACTTCCAGAAGAATGGAAAGACTGATACAACGAATTAAATACCAATCCACTTCCAGCTATAATAGATGATCCATTGTCTGCGATATACGCCCTGCCTTCTTGAAATGATGTATCAGCACCAATATAACAACAGAAGGTTATTAGATAATATCCAGTGACAGGAACAGTGTACCAATGATTTGTTGTATCGCAGTCGGAATTGGTATCGTATGGAGCGGTATCAAGTGGAACTAATTTGTCTCCCGAAGTAAATGACGTATTTGCACTCAATGTCATTCTAGCTTTATATCTCTGAGTTGGCAAAAAGCTTCCGGTTCCCTTTCCAGAAATTCCAATCGATATATTCGTGTCACCTCCAGTTGCTGTAATCGTAGGGTTGCCTCCGGTCGCTGCATTCGTTACAGTGATTTCGTTCACTGCACTTGCGGTCGCAACAACCTTCATTATTTCATTTCCGTTTGAATCAAGGATTCCAGTACCTACCTTAACTCCACCAGCAACCGAAACATTTGTTCCATCGTATGTTAAATTTGAATTGTCTTTTAACGTTGTAGCACTAGCACCTAGAGTTATCCTATCTGCCGTCAGTCCAGACACGCCACCTTGAGACGAAGTTAAATGATAGTACTGGCCGGTCGTTCCACCTTGAAGTCCAGCCAGATCGTTATGATTAGCCACAGATCCAGTTTGAATTGCAGAAACCAAAGCGTTGCCAACCGCTGAGAAATTAGTAGCACCTTGCTGAAATGAGATCCTGGCTATCAGTTTTGTGTTTGATGATATGTAAACTGGAACGCTAGCTGGAGATTGTGTCGCCTGTGCATTTGCCAGAGTGTTGTACTGGGACTGACCATAGAGAACATACAAGTCACCCTGGACACACTGATACACCCAGTAATTTGCATATTTGTTGCTACCAAGCAAAACAAGACCTGATGTTACGTCGTTGTACTCAAGATTTCCTAACTGCGAAACTCCAGTAACTTTAACCCATGCTGCACCATTATAATAATACGTCGAGAATGTATAACCTCCAGTATTGGAGTCGTGTTCCGCTGTTGGAATTTCAGTAGTTCCGATATACCAAATTCCAGAAGTAACAGCTAATTTCCTTACACCGACTTCAGATAGAGTTGATCCAGACGCCCACGAAAAACCATACTTGATTACAAGTCTATCGAACTCCCTCCTAGAAAAGTTATAGATGCTATCACCGGTAGTATAGCAATCAGACGAATCGTTTCCACTCCTGAAAGCACGGCCAATAATAAACTGATCGTACTCGTGTATCGTTGTTCTATCTGTTGTTGAAGCAAGTTGAGGAGTGCCTGAATTGTAATCCAGGTATATGTAATTCAAAGACAAGTCAGTCAACGCTATATTTCCACCAGCAAAGTCATAAAATATAGTCTGTGCATTAACTGCGTTTGTCTTTTTTATAATGCACGTTCCGGATGAAACGTCAACTGTTCCGTTTGCAGGAGAGTGTGCGGTTACAGTAAACCCAGAAATTCTTCCGCCTGATTGAGTTGTATTAAACCAATCCTCTATCGTCTTGTACGTGGAACCAGAAGAAGACATAGCAGGAAGCATTAAGCTGTCTGCTGATTGAAGCTGCTCGGTTTGCCCAGAGGCAACTACAAGTGGATAGCGTGCTGTCATAATTACAAAAGAATTGGCTCGCCGATGTCAATTAGAAGTTCTGTTGTGCTGATTCCTTTTCCAAGACGCAGAACATATTTTCCTGCGGATGTAGGTGCAGTTACTGTAATTTCGCCAACAACAGCATCGTCAAGATAGTACACCGCTCCTGCCGTTAATCCACCGGATTGCGTGTCTCCTGTTGCAACCGCATCCCATTGAGCAGTTGTCAGCGAAAGTGTTCCACTAGTCTGAACAGAACCAGATCCAGTTGTAACGAAAGTTGACTTCGCAAAACCAACAACCTCAATAGTTCCAGATGCATCAGATTTGGCTTTTTTGACAGTATCAGCAGCGGAGCTATAAACTGGAGTGCCAATAACAATTCCACCAGCTTCGCCACTGGTTTGCGTAAGTGTCTCGATTTCAGCAACAGTTGCATCGAGAGTATCGCCAGCTTGAATCTGTTCTACTAGACCAGCAACTATCACCAACGGTTTTCGTAATGCCATTATTTAACTCCTAAAGAAGAATTGGTTTTGAAATTTCAATATCAAGGGTATTTGAAGAAACGGCTCTTCCTACCCTTATAACATACGATCCAACTGTCGTCGGTGCAACAGCAGTAATCATTCCAACGTCATCAATT
>Ga0172381_10001437_pt1 | contig 28041 bp, 32 predicted proteins | sample Leawel6488metaG_FD_119754 | JGI IMG/M metagenome (GOLD analysis project Ga0172381, IMG submission 119754) | Leachate microbial communities from a municipal landfill in Southern Ontario, Canada - Leachate well 64-88 metaG | ecosystem: Engineered > Solid waste > Landfill > Unclassified | place... | reverse complement strand
CACCGAAGACAAGCTCGGCACAGGCGCTGTCACCAACACCAAGCTCGGAGCAGCAGCAGTCACCGAAGACAAGCTCGGCACAGGCGCTGTCACCAACACCAAGCTCGGAGCAGCAGCAGTCACGGCCGACAAGATGTATGCTGGCGCTTACCTTGGAACGGTGATTGCATCCGGCACTCTCGGTTCTTCGGCAGCATCAATTGACGTTTCAAGCATTGCAAGCGGCTACAAAAAAATTGAATTGCTGATTTACCGAATGCTCACGAGCACGGGCACGAAAATCCGCATCGCGTTAAACAACGATTCAAGCGGGGACTACTACACGCAATACTTGGGCGCGAGCAACTCGACCGTAACCGCGGGCCGCAACACCGGCGGCACTTATTTCGAGACGCAATACTCCACGACCGGCGGGTATACAACAGACGTTGACTTCCTGAGGTTCGCGGTCTACAACCACGCCGCAAGCGACGTCAAGATATGCGAACTAGACGACAGCACGCAGACCACACTAGGCTCTAGGGACGTAAACTCCCTAAGCTGGCAAAAAGGTTTCTGGAACAACGCAACCGAAGTAAACCGCATAACAGTTACGCCCGCAACCGGCACTTTCGGAACAGGGACGATGTACGTCCTGGTCGGCTACAAGTGATTTTCATGGAATACGAAACAGACGCGGACGGAAAGTGGCAAGTCGAAGCCGGCAACGACGGCGCGATAATCCGCTTGCTCGTAGAACCGAGCGAGGCCTACCTAGCCGCCCACGCGCCCACAGAGGTAACACCCTGATGCCTGACACAATCACGATAATACTGGCTTTCGCAACGCCCGTGTGCTCAGTCTGCGCCATAGGCTTCTGGAAGATGCACGGCGACATTTCCGCGCTCAGCCAAGAAGTGCACGACCTTAAGGAAGTATGCCCTGTTTTCTGCAAAAGGAGGAAGAACTAGAATGGACGCGCCCGTAAACCCCAAGTTCGACCCAGTAATCACGCTCAAAAAAATCGGCCTCATCTTCGTATTCGGCGGCCTGTCCGCCCTGCTCACGCACTACGACCCCGCCGGCATACTCGTTGGCCTCGGCTTCTACGTCGGCATCAAGAACGTCCTGACAAACGCGCTCGGGGTCGAGTTTTGAATGGACGAAGTTTGCCCATCCTACGCCGAATTCCGCAAAGGACACTACAAGCTCAACGCTGGAAAAGTCAAGGTCCGCGCCCGCTCAAAGCAAATAGTCGAAGGAACAACTGAAACCATCGACGCCTGGTTCAACCGCAACCCCGCCGAGCAATAAATGACCCGCGAGGGTCACCCTCCGAGGGCAGAAAGGCTGTTTGCCGGCATCTTTGAGACCCAGTTTTCTAGGTTCCCCTGGAATTCGGCATCCTCAATCCTTTTTTTCGCGATCATGTAGAATTCGGGGCTAATTTCTATTCCGATGAACTTGCGGCCAGCTTGAACGGCCGCAACGCCGGTCGTCCCGCTGCCCATGAACGGGTCCAGGACTATTTCGCCCGGCCGCGATGCAAGCCCAACGTGCCTTTTCATCAAATCAAGCGGCTTGGGCGTAGGATGCCCCGCGAATTTCGGGCTGTTGAACGTCTGCACCTTAAGGTAGTAGGGAAGCGGCAGCTTACGATTAAAGCAGACCCCCTTTTCCCGGATGTACACGCAATACTCGATGTCATTGACAAAGTGGTTGTAAACCGAAGGGATGGGATGCGGCTTGTGCCAAATCAGGCAGTCCCAAATCAAGCGTTCCTTTTCCGCAAACTCAATGTAGCGCGGCAGCAAAGCCTTGTTGCAATAGATGAACATGTTGGTTTTTTTTTGCGGCCGTAATATTTCCTGCAGGAACCGCTTTGGATTGAAGCTCGAACCAAAACTCTTGCGGATGCGGTCGTAAATCTTCTTTTTCGCCATAAAGCCGCCGCCCCCTCCGTGGAACGAATACGGCGGGTCGGCAACGACCAAGTCAATGCTTTCAGGCTCGAGCGCCTTAAGCTCCTTAAGGCAGTCCCCCAAAATCAAAGAAGAACGCATTATTTTCCCTCTGGCTGATGCCGCTCTACCTTCTTTGTGATGCGGTCGAAGTGGACGAACTCGAAGGGCGCAAGCTCCTGCACCACGGACATCCCCGCCGAATACTCGGCGCACAACCGGCCGACATCGTTCCGGTTGTCCTGCGAAAAGGAAAAGACGTGCGTGACCTGCGAAAGCAAGTCGTTGTGCAGGCCGGTCGGGCGCGGGTTGAGAAACACCATGCCGAGCTTGCGCGGTTCGCCCTGCGCAATCATGACCAGGTCACGCAACCGCCTGGGCATCAGACCAGGTGAAGTGTAAGCCCCGATTTCCTCGAACACCAAGGTAGTACGCCGCAGGTTGTTCCAAGCAAGCTCACAAAAGTAATTCAACCACTCCGGCCGCGCATCCGGCGGCTGAAAAGCGACCTTGACATGGCCTGCCTTAAGCAAGGGAATGATTTGGCGCGGGTCGCTGGTCGGCCGCGCAACGTCCCGGTATTGCCCCTTGACATCAAAGATTACCGCGCTCGGCAACTCGCGCAGGTGACGCTTGAACAGCGTAGTCTTTCCCGACTGCGTCTGCCCCACGAAAAGGACGCGATGATTCGGCGCAAAAGGCAAAGTCATTCCTTGAACCCCTTGATGTCCAGCTTGTGGCACAAGTCGTGGCCGCACTTCATCATAGTGTAGAACGCTGCGCGGTTGAGGCGCATTCCGAGCTTTGTTGCGTGCCGCTGCTCAAAAGACACCTCCTTGCCTTTATTCTGCACGATGAGCAAGGGCTCGACTACCTCGTCATAAAGCTCGTTTATGATTTGGTCGTTCAGCTTCACGTTGGCCTCGGCTTTCAAAGCCGCTTTTTGCTCTGGGGTCAACTCGTTCATGGCTGAACACCTGCAGGAGTAGGCGCGGCCGGCATTGACCCGCCCCGTTGCTGCTGCTTCTTCCACTCCAGGTACGCCATCGTCTGCGCCATCATCGGGCCCAGCACGAAGATTGCCAGGGCGATTACGTCCGCGTGTTCCTTCATCATGCCGGGCAGATACTTGTCGGCGACCCTGTTGGCGATGGGCGAGACCTGGGCGTAGTCCTTGTCGTCATAGGGAGCCTGGAAGCCCGGATAGCCGGTGGCGATTCTCGCCGCTTCATAAGGCGCGTTGATAATCATGCGCACAACCGACTCGTCAATGATGAACGTGGCCGGCGAAGGCGCGGCCGCCTGAACCTTTGCGGGCTTTTCCGGCTGCACTTGCAGTTCCTCAGGCAAAGGCGGAAGCGGCGCATCCACAATGACAACCGCAGCCGGCGCACGGGTGGTGTCGTGCGCTGCTTGCGGTTGCGCTTGTGGCTCATTTTCTTTAGCTAGGGGGGCATCGGCCTTGCTAGGATTCTGCGGCTGTGCGCTTGCTGTGCACGGTATCTTCCGGCTCAGGTGAAGTCGCAGGTGTTGAGGTCGCCCAAACACCTTTCCGCACTTCGGACAGGGGTAACTCGGTTTATCGGTCATTTCTTTCGCCTCACAATCTTGATTGGTTCGCCACAGACCAGGCACTTGCCCTTCTTTTCATCGCTGCACTTAAGCCAAGCTAGGTTCGAAAAGGACGCACCGCAATGCTTGCAGGTCACCGTGAACGCCTTGACGGTCTTTCCTAAAGCGTCTGCGACCTTGCTGCGTAGGGCTTCGACCAGCACCGCCGAGTAGTTCGTGATGCCAACAGCTAGTGCATCAGCGTCCAGCGAGGGTGGAGTATAAACGGTGTGCTTGTTTTTCCTCATAGTTCAGGCCTCCCTTTCTTGGCAGCATCTACAAAACGGTCAAACAAGGTAGCCTCTCGCTGGGCTTCGACAGCTTGCGCAGCAGCCAGCTTGCGCCCGTGCTTCTCAAGCAAGCGTTCTAAGCGTCTTTCCGCAAACTTTCTTGCAGCTTGCTTGCGCAAATCAGCCTCAACTAGCCTTTCCAAGCGCTGCGTCATGCTCGAACAGCCTCCAATTGTGCCTTCTTAGCTCTGCTAGGCATGAACTCAGCCATTATTTCAGCCATCCCGGCGCATCCCCCTGGCGCTTCGGGCATCAATTCGTGCAAGAAATCTAGCTTTTTGTTGCGGAACAGCAGGGGGTAGTTGTGCCAATCCTGCTTAAACTCGTCAAACAAGGCTTTTTTCGCCCGTTGCTCCGCTTCATTGAACAGTTTAGGGTCAAACGAACGGTAGGCAGCCTCAACTTCGCGAACGCGAGACGCTAAAGCCTCAGCCTTGGCCTTTAGCCCATCCCTACGAGCTTGCACTCCAGCCTCAAGCTGCTGCAACCTAGCAGCCTCCCTAGCCTCAAGCTTCCGCTGAGCCTCAGCCTGCTCTAGCCTAACAGCATCAGCAGCAAGGGAGGCCTGCCTAGCCTCAATAGAAGCCCGTAACTCGTCAGGGTCAACGACCGCGGGACCTTCCAACCGCGCAAGCTCAGCCTCAGCAAGCCTGACAAGAAACGGACTAAACCCCCTTGAGCCAACTATGGCCACAATCTTTTGCCTTAATTCAATTGGAAAGTAGATATGAAAGGAAGTTTGGTATGTCTGTCTGTCTGTCTGTCTGGCCATAGATGCAGTATAGTCAGGGTTCCCGTTTTGATTAGTGGAAGAAAACGGCAAAACACTTCCACTAATCGACTGCCCCACCTCTGCGGAACCGCACTTCCGATAATCGTTTTTCGGCTCGTTTTCGCCGATTACTGGAAGTTTTTGAGCTGTGGCCATAGGTATGGCCATATCTTTCGAGGGGTTTGGGTCGTTTTCAGGCATCAGGGAACACCAATAGGCGGCTGCGCCGCGTAACAGTCTGCTAGAAATCTCACCTGCTTTTGGCAGTCGCAGTTCAGACAGCAGCGCTTTTTTCGCTTGTCAAACTGTTCCGCCGTGCACTTGAGACAGCTTGCATCGCATCCGTTGCAGGTCAATGAGCTTGAATCGGTCATCAGCAGTCACCAGTTCAGATTTGGCCGACTGAGCAGAGCACCCAGTCCAGGGCGTCCGCCTTAAGGCGCATAATTTGGGCGGAGTTGCGCTCCTCGTTCTCGTCAGCGACCCGCGCCATTCCGCGCAGGAGTGCGCGTTTTGCCTTGACGTCCTTCTCGTTTCGCATCATGGCAAGCACCCTAGAGGCCGGTAAGCAGGACGTTTGCATCGGAAATCGTTCCACCCACAAAGACGCACGCCTTCTCAGTGTCGAAGCCGGCCTTTTCGAGTTTTGCAATTAAACGCAAAACTTCGGCGTACGTGCAGCTTGATATTTCGATTTTCATTCAAAAGACCTCCTTTTGGGGCTTCGGCCCCGCTGGTGAACCAATTGCAGCGCAACTAGAAGCGGAGCCGGAGCTTTCCCAAGGCAAAAAAGTGTTCAAAACCTGCCGCATAAGTTCACCGTAGGCCTTAATTTTCCTTCATATTTAAGCCTTTCTATTATGGTTATAATGCTTTCGTAGCATAATATCTGCGGTGAGCCAAAAATGTCCAGATACCCTATAAAAAGTCCCGATGCAGCCCGGTCAATAAAAATGACTCTCGCGCAGCCTGTAGTTGCGACAATTCTTGAACTGAAGCAACGGAACGATGCATACAAGTACTATGATGCGCCCGAAATTGCCCAACAGTTGCTCCGCAAGCAGATTGACGTAGAGTTTAAAGCCCTTCAGGCACAAAAGAATTCTTCCAACATCTCTAATGGTCAAATGCCTTGATAGCTCAGTTGGTAGAGCGGCTGACTGTTAATCAGCAGGTCACAGGTTCGAGTCCTGTTCAAGGCGCTTTTTCCTCCCCAAGCAAAAGCACGGCCAGACTCAGGCATTTAACTTGAATGATGCAATGATGCTTTTGATATGGTATGCCAACAGAGACAACCGGCCAGACAAAGTACACGGTAAGCCTCGGCCTGTTCCAGGATCATTGCAACCCGCTGTTTGCGGCGTATGGTAGGCTGCAGAAGGGCAAGCCTAAAAGCAAGGAGGAGCGGGATGCCCTGGAGGGACTCCGGCAGGACTTCGTCAAGAGGATGCGGGCCGCCGCGGAGCAAATCACCGAGGAGACCGGAGGCATAACCAAAAGCAACTTCTACGAAATCGCCAACGTGGCTGCCGGACAGGCGTGGGACTCGCCGGAAAAGGTCAACGCCCTTTACGGGATGGTGCGTATGCTGGGCATCAGGGGGGTTGACAACCGCTGCGAGAGTTGCCTGAACAGGAACGGCAAGGCCACGCTTTTCAAGGACATATTCAAGCCGGTAAACAAAGCAATTAGCGCAAACCATGCGGCCAAGCGGCCGCAGGAAAAGGACGCAAAAAAACTGACGCAGTTCGGATATGAATTCAGGCACGGGCTTTCGACAGTGATGCAGGAACACGAAAGGCACAAGAACGAAATAAGCAAGGACGCGATAACGCACCTTTACGACTGGGCAAAAGCCGCGGACTGGGAGAGGCCGGAGGAGCTTGAGGCAATCTACGCCCATGGCAGTACATTGTTCGGCCAGCCCGCAAGGCCCACGGGCAACGGGTTTTCTGAGCACGGACCCGCGCCCCAGCTTGCAAGCCACGCAGGCATCACGGACAGCCGCGAGGCGCTTGCGGACGCGCTAAACCACCCGACGACCGCTGCGCAGCTGCACAGCCCAAAGCTTGCAAGGTTCCCGGCAAAGCCGGCCGACTTTGAGAGCTGCAGGAACGCCTACATAAACAAGCTCCTGTTCCACGCGTCCAACCCGCGGCTTGAGGAGACGGGGGGCATCACGCGCAACAAGCTCCTGCGTCTTGCTAGGCAGGCGCGCAGGCAGGACTGGACGAAAGGGGAAGACGCACGGCAGGCTTACAGCAGGGCTGAGAGGATGCTGGGCAAGAAACCCTTTGAGGGGCTCAACAACGCCTGGAGCGGAAAGGCCCACAACAGGCCGCGGACGGCAAAGGCGGCGCGGCTGCGAAGATGACGTTTTTACGGAATCGAAGAAAACGGGAGCGTGAGATAAATGGGTTACATGACAATCGCCGGGCTTTTGCTGATTACGGCAGGCTGGGCGATACAGTACTATGCAATGAAGGGCAAGGACAAGTCGATACAGAAGAAATTCGTCCTCGTCAACTGCCTGGGCGTTGCAATACTGGTGTTTGACGGGTTCAACGTCGGCGCATTGACGGACACTGCAATCGGGAACATCCTGGTGCTGGTGGCGTCCGCTGCGGTCTACCTGAAGATAAAATAGGTTCACCGGAAAAATTAATTGGAAAGGGGCTTAAACCCCGGCGTGCAGAATACTTTCCTGTCGCGGCGTTGTTTTGTTGCCGCGGCGAACGTGATTGCTATGACTCCAGCAAAGACCATCTCTGAGACGCCGGCCGCTTCCAAGCAGCAGGGAGCTTCGCTCCTAATAATTTTCTTCGTGGTGTTCCTCGACCTTTTAGGATTCACCATACTCATGCCGGTCGAGACGCCGATGATGCTTGACACGGGAGAGCACGCGTTCCTGCCCGCGTCAACAAGCCTCGGTGACCGCGAGTTCCTCATCGGGCTCCTGCTGATGGTGTACCCTCTTGCGCAGTTCTTCGCAGCGCCTGTTCTGGGCCTTCTTTCGGACAAGCACGGACGCAAGAAAATACTTGCGGTGTGCCTTGCAGGCGGGCTTGCAAGCTACGTGCTTTTCGCTCTTGGAATAATAACCAAGAACCTGCCGCTGCTCTTTGCCGCGCGCATCCTTGCGGGCCTGACCGGCGGAAGCATCGCGGTTGCGATGTCTGCTGTTGCCGACATCAGCACCAGGGAGACCAAGGCAAGGAACTTCGGCATAGTGGGCACCGCATTCGGGCTGGGGTTCATAATCGGGCCATTCATCGGCGGCGTGCTTGCCGACTCGAACATGGTGAGCTGGTTCGCGTACTGGACGCCGTTCGCATTCGCGGCAGTCCTCACTGCGGCGAACCTGCTTTTTTTGCGCCTGCGGTTCAAAGAGACCCTGAAGGAGCCGGTGCACGCCAAAATCAGCCTGCTTACCGGCGCCAAGCAGTTTGCCAAGGCGCTCTCGTCGCCCACCCTTCGCGCGCTTTTCACCGTTTACTTCCTGTTCGGGCTGGGTTTCAACTTCTACACTTCGTTCTTTCTCGTGTACATGAGCATCAAGTTCGGCTATACGTCTGCGCAGATGGGCATGATGTTTGCGTACATGGGTTTCTGGATAGTGCTCACGCAGATGGCAATAATCGGGCCAGTGCTCAAGCGCTTCACTCCCAGGCAGGTCCTTAAGGTGTCGATACTGGGGCTTGCAATCACGATTCCCGCGATGCTCTTGCCCACCGAGGCGTGGATGCTTTACCTGATAATGCCGTTCATGGCAATATCCAACGGCCTGACCATGCCCACGTACAACGCGTCGGTGTCCAACATGGCGCGCGACGACGAGCAGGGCGAGGTCATGGGAATGAGCCAGTCCGTCTCCTCGCTTGCGATGGCTATACCGCCCCTGATTGCCGGAGTCATCGTGCAGTGGGGAGTGGAAGTGCCCACGCTTGTTGCCGGCGCGTGCGCGTTCCTTTCGTGGCTAGTATACGTATTCTTTGTAAAGTAAGCCGCTGCGGAAAAAGGGCGCCAGGCAGTCACGAATAATCGTCGGTTAAGAGCGGGTTTCTGCATAAAAATGTTGGGTGACCTAGTACAACCTATGCAGGACGTTTTCATATCGTCGCAGGAAATCGCGGGCTTTCTTTCAAAGGTACTTGCAAAGGCGGGCGTGCCGAAAAAAACCCGCGCGCCCATTGTGGCGGGCATCGTCGAAACGTCACTTCGGGGAGTTGACTCGCACGGCGTCCGGCTTGTGCCCATGTACCTGCAGGACTTTGAAAGCGGCAAGGTCAACGCGACGCCGAAGTTTACGTTCACAAAAACCGGCGCCTCAAGCGGGGTGCTTGATGCTGACCACGGACCGGGCATGGCGGCTGGCACGCTTGCGATGGAAAAGGCGGTTGCGCTTGCAAAGAAAACCGGCATCGGCGCGGTGTGCGTCAAAAACTCGACCCACTTTGCTGCTGCGTCAATCTACGGCCTTGTTGCAGCACGCAACGGCATGGTTGGAATCGTGCTTTCGCAGACCGACCCGCTTGTGATACCGTACGGCGGAAGGCGGGCGTTCCTAGGCACGAACCCTATTTGCTTTACAGCACCGTGCAAGGATGGCGAGCCGTTCTGCTTTGACATGGCGACAAGCATAGTCGCACGGAATACGGTCAGGAGCTACGGGGAGCGCGGCAAGACGCTCGAGCCGGGATGGGCAGTTGATGCCGAGGGCAAGCCGTGCATCGACCCGGCAAAGGCGGTTGCGTTCCTTCCGTTCGGCGGCCACAAAGGCTACGGGCTTGCGCTGGTTGTTGAAATATTGTGCGCCTGCCTCTGCGGGATGCCTTTCGGCCCGAACGTGAAGAATAGAAAGCAGGAGGATGCGAACACGCCATGGGGCTACGGCCAGTTCTTCCTCGCAATAGACCCGGAAAAATTTGCGGGCAGCGCGAGCTTCCAGGAGAACCTGACTGCACTGCTTGAAGCCTTGCGAAACGAGCCTGCTGCGGACGGAATCGAGAAGGTGCGCGTTGCTGGCGACATCCAGAACGAGACTTTCCGCAAGCGCGCAAAGGAAGGCATACCACTTTCACAAGCCGACGTGGAGAACCTGGCCGCGATGGCGAAAAAATACAAGGTACGCTGCCCGGTGTGAGTGCAAACAGGATTCTTATAAGCAAGGCTGGGAAAATGATTAGCGTGCGCGAAAGCGCAACGGTGCCGTAACCAACACAGATGGAAAAACTGAAAGCAGCATCCTACTCAATCTACGTGAACGTGTTCCTCACTGCGGCCAAGCTTGCAGTCGGGCTCCTCACAGGAAGCATCGGAATCTTCGCCGAATTTTTGCACTCGCTCTTTGACCTCATCGCATCCGGCTTTGCCTACATCGGAATCTACAAAGCGCAGCAGCCGCCGGATGAGACGCACCCGTACGGCCACGAGAAGTTCGAGAACCTCTCCTCGCTGCTGCAGACCGCACTCATAGCCATAACGGCAATATGGGTGGCCTACGAGGCGGTGATGCGGCTCTACCACCCGCAGGCAATCGAGTCGTCTGAACTTGGAATTGCGGTGATGCTTATTGCGCTTGCAGCGGACTGGTTCATCGCAAAGTTCCTGCATGACGTCAGCAAGAAGGAAGGAAGCGTCGCTTTGGAAGCCGACGCGTACCACTTCACAAGCGACCTGTGGAGCACAAGCGCAGTCATCATAGGCTTGGTGTGCGCAAACCTGGGCTTTCCGCAGGGAGACTCCATTGGCGCGCTCATAGTCGCCGCGTTCATGGTCAGGCTCTCCTACAACCTAGGAATGAAGGCGCTTGGAGTCCTGCTTGACAAGGGCGCGACGGATGACGAGATTGAAAAAATCGTGGCGATACTTGCAAAGGAACCCCAAATCAAGGGATACCACAAGCTCCGCACGCGGCACATGGGCTCGAAACTCGTCGTGGACATGCACATCCTGGTCGATGACAACCTGAGCCTGAGCAAGGCCCACGCCATAGCGAACAAGGTGGAGGGCAGAATTACCCAGCAGGTGCCGGGGGTAAAGGACGTGACCATCCACGTCGAGCCCTTCGAGGAAGAGGTTGGAAAGAAGGAATAGGAAAAAGGCAAACCCCTGATTTTGCGCCTGCTGTTTTCCGCCTATATCATGAACCCGTAGGCGTCCTCTATCATCCCGATTCCGCCCTGCATTGACTTTCCTTTGTAGACGAAATCCGTGCACTCCACAAGGTACTCGTCGTAGTGGAACTCGCCGCGGCCCTTCAGCATGAACGGCTTGAACGCGTAGGTCCTGAGGTACGCGGCAAAGCCGTCGCCTTCAAGCAGCCACCTGTCCCCTTCCAGCTTCTTGAAGCGCGAACCAGTCAGGTTGTAGGTTTTCCCAGAAGCAAGCCGGTACATGCCGGTGCTTACGACGCGGTATTCCATGGCCTGGACTCCGAGCCTTGCCACGAACACGTCAAGCACCGACTTGTCCGGAAATACCACGCGCATCCAGTTCCAGGGGATGAACGGCGCGACCACTACCACTTTCTGCACGTAGCCCACGCCCTTGAACGGCTTGCCGTCGATTGTTCCCTTCGCGTCTAGGTACATATTCAGGAGGCCCACTCCGAGGTCCTTTGCGGTGCACGGGTGCGCCTCGTAGACAATGCCCTGCCTGGGCTTGGTGAAGTGTAGGCGAGTCTTCCCGTCAACTACCAAATCATAGGAAGGATACTTGCCGAAGAACGTGAACGCTTCGGTCTTTAGAAGTCCCTTGGAGCTTTGAAGCGCAACAGACTTGTCAAGGAACACCTTCTTGCTGCTCGAGTAGAACCAGCCTACCGCGGCAACATCGCCGCCGAAAGCTTCGTGGCGGTTCACCGAGGCCTTTGCGTCCGAGCACCCGAACGTGAGCACGAGCTGCGCCTTGTCGCCCTGCGTCGAAACGACGTCGATGAACCAGTATTCCTTTCCGCCGGGAATCAGGGCCTCGCGACCGAAGAAGAAGTCGTCCAGCCCTCCGAAGTCCTGCGCCTTGAGCATCTTCGCAAACGTCCTCGCTATGTTCTTGGTCGTTGCGATGCCGGAACGCAGCATCCGCTGGGGCGCCTTGGCAATCCGGGTCGTGCTTGCGATGCCGGAACGCAGCATCCGCTGCTGCTCCTTGGAAAAACCCTCGCCTATCGCGTTGGCGTTCTTGAGCCCGGTCTCGAAACGGCGCACGATGTCGTTCGACTTCATGAAAATCACTGGACGGATAACTGTTCCGGCGAATTTAAACGATTAGAACGAAAGAAAAAGTGCGGCTGCCGGGAATCGAACCCGGGCCTGGAGCTTGGGAAGCTCCCATCATAGCCACTTGACGACAGCCGCATAACCGAGATAATACTCTGGTCGGATTGCCTTTTTACTGTTGAGTCCATTGGGAATACCTAATAAGGTTTTTGTGGTTGGAAAAGCCCACCTCGCGGGCATACCTATGGACTTCGCCCTGCGCTTAACCCTTATCGCATTGCGTTGAATTTTGATGAACTGTATCGCCGTGAAATATCACCGGCCTGAATTTAGAATCGCCTTCCAATATCACGACAATATATTCAGGAGTACCCGCTTGTGCAAAAAGGCGAATCCTTGCAAACAACCAATCCCCATTTTTTTCTAACACGACATCATATAGATTATTACTAGGTATTGGATTAAACCTGCCACAACCAATCCAGCGTCCCGCATCATCCGAAACTCCGATGATTGTTGAGCGTAACGGAGAAGAACGGACCGCATCAATACCATACTGAGCGACTGCATACCCAAGGGCAATCTTTGCGAGCATTCTCACAAAATCATTGCCGTGAAACTCGTCTGAGCCTGTAAGAGTATCTGAACCTAAACCCAGAACCACATCTCTCAAAGAGGGACCGCCTATTTGATGCATTTGGATTGCGATTACGTTGATACCTGACTCTGGAGAATTGCCACCTAAAACGCCCGGAAGAGGATATAGTAAGAAACTGGCTACAGTCGGATGCTCAGCTTTCGGCAAGTAAAACGTTTTGGCCTCGTCTCCAAGCGTTACAGTAACAGGAAGGTTGTCAGGTAATGATGATTTTCTACTCGGCAGACTCAACTTTGCGCGAACTTGCAACAGTTGCTTGCGTAGCACCTCTAATTCAATCATACTTGTGACTTCTGCACAGTGTTTGCAGGAGGCACTTGGCAAAACATCTGTTCCGCCAAGCGCGTACGCGATGATATGCTCGTCAGTTAACTCACCATCACGCTTTCCACAATATATGCATTCTCCAACTGAATCGAAGCGCACATAAATCACCTAATACGTCATATAGCCACCTACGGGCGACTATTGATTAATATACCCACATAGTTGGTTTAGTCCGTGACGCACGCACAGTTATTCAAACGCAGATTTTTGAGGATACTAAAAAAGAATAACCACACACAAGAAACCCGCGGGAAAAGTACTGAGAATATTAAACTGCACAATAAAAAATAATCAGGACAAAAAACCAAACTAGATGATTTGATTATTATGACAAACTCAGTGATAGGCGTCTTTTCGCCAGACGAATCAAAAAGGCAGCACATCGCGTCAATGCTTGGAAAGAAAGGCTCTGGCGACGACATCAGCCTCTACAACACAAACTTCGGCGGCAAGCTCGTGACCACAGTTGAGCCGACCCTTTATCCGAAGAAGGTGGAGGCGCTTGCGTTCTGCGCATACATGGCTGATTATTGCATAGTCCACGCAGATGCCTTGACTCCCGAGCTTGGCGAAATCATCGTCACACTTGACCTTTTGGGAAAGGACAAGGGGTGCCTGGTTGGCGACAACGTCGACTGGGATATGTTCTGCAAGGGGACCGCGCTTGAGAAGTACGAACGCGCCGAGTCTGACGAGGATGCGAAGCAGAAGGCTCTTGCGTTCGAGCCGGAAAAAAAGGACGCCACAGACCTGGTCGCAATCATAGACCACGCATTCGAAGTCAAGGGAGTCGGCTCGGTTGCGCTCGGCGTAATCAAGAAAGGCATCATCAAGGTGCACGACAAGCTGCAGGCGTTCCCTTCGGATAGTTTTCTAGAAGTGCGCAGCATCCAGATGCAGGACAAGAACTTCGACGAGGCCGGACAATCAGACCGCGTCGGAATCGCGTTCAAGGGAATGAAATCGGACGACCTGGGAAGGGGGATGGTGCTCTCGAAGTCGTGCCCGACTGCAAACTCAGTCAACGCCGAGCTTGAGGTCGCGCGCTTCTGCAAGAAACCAATCGAGAACGGCGAAGTGATGCACTTCTGCGTAGGAATGCAGATGGTGCCCGGAAAGATAGCATCCGAAGGTCCCATTGCCGCCGGTAAGAAAATGAAAGTCACGGCCACTTTCGACAGGAAGATGGCACTCCCGAAAGGCGAGACTATTCTTGCTTGCAGGCTCAACGAAAAGGGACTGCGGGTAGTTGGAAGGATGCCCGCATAAAAGAAGGGAAAAGAATAAGCTGCAAGCATCGTGCGGGAACACGGATTGCAAGACACGCAACCGCCCAAAATCATTTTTTTATTCTTCGCAGATGCATCCTTCGATGTACTCGATGAGCACGTGCTGCACGAGGACGTGCGCCTCCTGCACCAGGTACTGCTCGCTTGAGGGTATGCGTATGCACGCGTCGCAGTGCGGCACGAGCCCGCCGCCGGTCGCGCCGGTGAGGCCGATTACGTGCATCTCCTTCTGGCGCGCAGCCTGCACCGCCGCAAGTATGTTGGGCGAGTTTCCGCTTGTAGTGAATATGACTAACACGTCTCCCTTTGCGCCGAGCGCCTCGATTTGCCTCGAGAACACGCGCTCGAAGCCGCGGTTGTTGCCGATTGCGGTAATGACCGTCGAGTTGTTCGAAATCGAGATTGCAGGTATTGCGGGGCGTTCCTTTGCGTGGCGCGAAAGCGTGCCCGTAAGGTCGGACGCGAAGTGGTCGGCATTGGACGCGCTTCCGCCGTTGCCGCACAGCAGGACCTTGTTGCCGGCCTGTATCGCGGAAAGCAGTATGCCTGCGGCCTTCTCGACTTCGTACGCGCAGGTGTGCAGGTTGTCCTTGACTTCTATCGACTTCTTCACGTGGGCCTTCAGGAGCTCGTCGGGCGTGTTGCGTCTCATAGTATTTTTTTGCCTGTTGCCCTTTTTATGTCAATAAGTAGTAAGAATCTCAGGTAGGAAAACCAATGTCTGAAAGGAAAAAAGCCTCCGGCGCCAGCCTCAAGATAGCCCTCTACGTCCCCTGGATTTACCAGAAGGGCGGGGTCGAGCGCACCTGGCTAGAGCTCATCAGCCGCAGCAGGCACGACTGGACGGTGTTCACGCACCGCTACGAGCCCCAGTCCACTTTCCCCGAGTTCTCAAGGCTCAAGGTAATCGAGCTCGGCAAGGTCCCGCTGCAGCGTGACTTCGGCGCATTGTCAAGCGCGAGCCTCTCGATGCTGTCGCAGAAAATAGACCTGAAGGACTTCGACGTATTCGTGGTCTCGACTGCCGGGTTTGCGGAGTTCATCGCGATACGCAACGACAAGATCCCGACAATCGCGTTCTGCCACACGCCCCTGCGGGTGGTGCACGACCCGGTCATACGCAAGAAGTACCTTACCGAGAACGCGGCGAAGGCCATACCGTTCCAGGTGTTCGAACGCGCCTACAGGATGATGGAGAGGCAGGCGTGGAAGAAGTTCAAGTTCGTGGTCCTTGCAAGCGAGGAGGTCGCGTCGAGGATCCTCGCGGCCGGCCTGGTCGGCCGGGAGAAGCTAGAGTTCCTCAAGTATGGCGTTGACACGAAAAAGTTCGCGGACCCGAAAGGCTACGGCGACTTCTTCCTGCTTCCGGGGAGGATCAACTGGACAAAGAACGTCGAGCTGGGCATACTCGCTTACAAGAGGATGGTGCAGGACGACCCCGGCCTGGCAAAATTCAAGCTTGTCGTCGCGGGAGGAGTTGACGAAAAGAGCCGCGGGTATTTCGACTACCTCAAGGCAAAGTACGAAAAGCCGGGCAAGGGGAAAATCTCGATTGCCTGCAACCCGTCCGAAAGCGAGCTTTTGGGGCTCTACTCGACGTGCTACTGCGTCCTGTTCACCGCCATAAACGAGGACTGGGGTCTCATCCCCATCGAGGCGATGTCGTTCTCCAAGCCGGTGATTGCGGCAAACCAGGGCGGGCCTGCGGAAAGCATAGTGGACGGCGTGACCGGCCTGCTTGCGGAGCCCGATGAGCGGGATTTCGCCGCCAAGATGGCTGCTGTTGCGAGGGACGAAAAGCTTGCAAGAAAGCTAGGCGCGGAAGGAAGGAAGCGCGCGATGCAGTTCGACTGGGCAAGCGCGGCGAAGCGGATGGACGAGCTCGTGCAGAAGGCGGCCGCATCGGGCCGCTGACATTTTTGGTGATTTTGTTGATTACGTGCGTAGGTTCGATAGCGCTTGACACTACAAGGACCGCGGAAGCGGTCGCAAGCGAGATACCCGGCGGCTCGGCGGTGCACTTCGCGCTGGCGTCGTCCCTTCTTTCGAAGACCTCGATAGTGTCCTGCGTGGGCGGCGACTTCCCGAAGGCGTTCCTTGACAGGATGTCCAAGAGTGGAATCGACGTGTCCAACGTCGGGATTGAGAAAAAGGAAAGGACGTTCCGCTATCATTCCACGTTCTCCGAGGACTTCCAGGACCGGTCTTCCGACCTGACGCAGCTCAACGTGTTCGGAAAGTTCGAGCCCAAGCTGACTTCGGCGCAACGGAAGGCGGAGATTGCGTTCATAGGCACGCTGTCGCCGCGCATACAGCTTTCGGTAATAGGGCAGATGGAAAGGCCGAAGCTCGTCGCGATGGACACCATAGAGTTCTACATCAAAAACGACAGGAAAGGCGTGCTAGAGGTGCTTTCGAAAGTCGGCTGCGCGATACTCAACGAGTCCGAGGCGCGGATGCTTTGCGGCAAGACCAACCTCGTTGCCTGCGGGAATGAGGTGCTTCGGATGGGGCCCGAGCTGTGCATAATCAAGAAGGGCGAACACGGGAGCATACTCTTTGCCAAGGATGCGCACCCCCACCCGTTCCCGGGTTTTCCGCTTGAGAACATAGTTGACCCGACCGGCGCGGGGGACGCGTTCGCAGGAGGGTTCCTCGGACACCTCGCCTCCTGCGGCTGCTCAAGGAAGAGGCAGGACCTTTCGGCCGCGGTGGCGTGGGGGACCGTGATGGGCTCGATTGCGGTCGAGGCCTTCGGCGCGGACTCGCTTTTGAAGACCGACAGGAAGGCTGCGCAGGAGCGGTACGGCATCTACCGCTCGCTCATGCACTACGAGGAATGAATTATGGACGGACAGCACCTTGGGAAAGGCGTATCGATAATCATCCCAACCCTCAACGAAGCGGCGCTCATCGAGCGCGTCCTACTCACCGCCATCAAGGCGGCGCCGGAGGCAGAAATCATCGTCGTTGACGGCGGCTCCAAGGACGGCACCCAAGGCATCGCCAAAAGGCACGCCAAGGTAATGCACGCGCACGGCCGCGTCGGCGCAGCAAGGAACGCGGGCGCGAGGCTTGCAAAAAACGGCCTGCTCCTCTTCCTGGACGCGGACACCTACCTTACCGAGCACTACCTGTTCAAGTTGATGCGGGCACTCTCCGACCCCAAGGTGGTCGGTGCCGGCGGGAAGATAATGCCCGAGCACCTGGACGTCGCCGAAAGGATGATGTTCGAGGCCTTCAACCTGATGATTGCCGCAAGCTTCGCCATAGGGAAGCCGAATCTTGCGGGGACGTGCGTGATGTACCGCAAGTCCGCGTTCCTGAAAGTCGGCGGTTTCGACGAGAGCCGGGCCGCTTCGGAGGACTTCGACCTGTGCGAGCGCATCGCGAAGGTAGGCAAGGTCAGGTTCATCTGGACCATCACCGCGAGGACGTCCAAGCGCAGGCTTGCCGAGATGGGCCTGCTCGGCCTGATTGCGGACTGGACGCGAACGACGGTGAAGTACGTCCTGGGGATAAAGGAACAGACTTACGCGTCCGTCCGCGCAAAGAAGTAGCGATTGCTTTTTTTCTTTATCATCCTGCTATGAGCGCGAATATGGGCGCGAGCAGGAACATGAACGCGTACCAGGACATCCACACCGCGCCAATCACATCCCCGCGCATCAGCGAGAACACTGTCAGGCCTATGAAGAGGAGCGCGTAGGTAAAGTCCATCCAGGTAAGCGATATCGCGCCAAACAGCGACCCTGCAGGCCGTTTGGTCTTCTGCGTGACCGCAATCTCGTTGATTGGGCGCGTGGACGCCGAAAGCGCTGCCTCGCTGCGCACTACCGAAAGCGAGAGGTTAAGCAGGCCCGCGATTACCCCGGTCGTGATTGCGCCGAAATACACGCACGATATCACCACCAGGCTTGCCACGTTGGCCCCGAAGGTCTGCAGCCCGTTGAAGACGGACGGCGAGGAATTCACTATCGAGAACAGCTCCGAGAAGCTGACAAGGGTGAAGGACAGGTTGCTGAGCACGAACGAGGCCGAAAAGAGGGCTGAAAGGAGCACGAGGATGGAGGTGTAGGGGAACGAGATGAGCTGCGACACGTAAAGCAGGTGCTTGAGCGGGCTCCTGCCCAGCTTGGCAGCGTTTGAAAGATACTTTGGCACTATGCGCGCGCTTCCGTAGGTGTACTTCCACTGCTGCCGCCGAAATGCGGAGTACGAACGAATAGGCTCGCCGTACGCGTAGGTCCTTGCCACGAACATGCCGCGCAACCCCGCGATGTCGCACTTGAGCGCGAACTCGGCATCCTCGGACGGACAGGAAGCGTCCTCGCAGAACCCACCTACCTCCCGCAACGCCGAAGTACGGATTATACCGACTGAGCCGCTGTACAGGGCCATGCCGAGCCTGCTGCGTATGGGCTGGCTCGTGCGGTAAAAGAGCGCGTAGGTGGCCTCCACCGCGTTTGCAAAAATGCCATCCGGACGCGCGGCCTTGTTGGTCTGGATGAACGCAAGCTTTTCGTCCGAGAAGAACCCGACGTTGTCTATTAGGAACTTTCCGTCGACCAGCTGCTCGTCGGCGTCAAAAACCGCGACGAACTCCGCGTCCTTTGCCTTCGACACGAACGCGTTGAGCGAGCCTGCCTTGAAGCCGGCGTGCCTGTCGCGGTAAAGGTAGGAAAACCCGTTTTCTTTTGCAATCTTTTCAAGCGCCTGCCGCACCTGCTGCTTTTCCGAGCTGTCAAGGAGCCAGAAACTTACTTTGCCCTTCGGGTAATCCATCCTTGCCATGCTTTCCACAGTTGCGCGGACTATGCCTGGCTCCTCGTTGCAGCACGCGACCGCGACCGCGACCTTGGGAAGCGCTTTCGGCGGCTTGCAGCCGCGGTCGTTCTTCGGCTCCATGGCTGACTGGTAGTAGAAGTAGCCCATCGCGACGTTCAGCGTGCCCATTATGAGCGTGATTGCAAGGAACACTACCGAAAGGAAGAACTGCGTGGGCTGACCCGCCACGACCACGCACAGGTACACGGCCCAGCCTGCGAATATGGCCGAGCTTACCGCCACATATGCGAAGAACAGTAGCCGGAAGAGGTTGCGCATAACGAAATCCCGTTTATACTATCAGCGTGGTGACTACCGCGTCGCCGCCCAAGCTTTGGATGTAGCTGCCAATCTCAAGCCCAAGCATCGGGCCGGAAGCCGACGCGATGCCCGTAAGCGTGGTGGCATCCCTGTCGTCAACCGCGTGGACGAGCCGGAACGAAAAGAGGCCGGAGTAGGAAATCCCTTCGGGCTTCCTTATCCAGTGTATCGTGGCCGTGCGGAGCTCGGGGCCGTTGCGGTTCATGCTCGCATAAAGGTAGCCTTGGGGGAACGCGCTGCGGAACCTCTCCGCGACCTGCTCGGTGGTGAGCGTTATGGCCTGCGTCGAGTTCGCAGCTGTTACGAAATACCAGCCGTACTTTGCGGCGGAAGAGAAGTTCATCTCCGGAAGCAGCGACTTCACCGCGCATATGCCGGTGTCGGCAGGCAGGCCGTAGATGACCAGGTTCGGCGAGGGGGGGAGGCCCGGCGAGAGTTCGGTTGCACGGGGTATCGAGGTGAGCGGGCCTTCGACCTTCTCAATCGCGTGGACCGAAAAGAACAGGAGCGAGAACACCAGCACCGAAAGGAACGCCATCTTCTTCCAGCCCGACTCGGCGTCGACGAACGCGAACAATGCGCTCACCGCGACCGCCCCGTAGAACCAGTCGCGGAAAATCAGGTAGGTGCCGAAGAGCAGGTTGGGAAGGACCGCGATGAGCGCGCCCACAGCAACGGGGATGAGGAACCTCAACTCAGCGTGCACCTGTCTTTGCCTCCGCAGCAAAAAGACGCTTGCAAACACGCAGGCGTTGATGCCGGTCTGCGAGAACAGGCCGCCGTCAACTGACGCTATGAAGAACAACGCGGTTGCGCAGGAGACCAGGAGGCAGTCAAGCGCATCATCCTGCTTCAGCGCCGAAAGCACGCCGAAGACAAGGAGCAGGCCGGATATTGCGAGGGTGACCAGGGCGAACAGGTCGGCCTGCGGGAACACCGAGTAGAGCGGCTCGCCGTTGTCCGACTGGGGCCCTACCGAGAGGCCGAATGTCTTTTCCACGAAATATACCGCGGTCTTTGCGACGTGGTTGTGCTGCAGGTAGGTGCCTTCCCAGCACCAGGAGCCGCCGCACTGCGTCACGTGCGAGACGAACGAATTGGCGTCCGCGCCCGCGTAGCTGGAAAAGAACGCCGCGTGCAGAAGCAGGCCGTAGGCCATCGACACGACTGCAAGGGCGAGGAAAACGTCAAGAACTCGCTTGGGAATCCTGTTCACGAGCGGAACCCTGTCCGCGAGGCCGCGTGCGGTGAGGCATATCGCCAAGAATGCGACGAAAAGCACTGCCTTGGCAGTTGAGTTGCCCTCGGTCAGTATCCCCACTGCGGAGTGGAACAGGGGCATCGCTGGGGAATACGCAAGCGCGACAAGCAGGCCGAGCCAGAACGGGACGGACAGCCACAAAAAGCGCGAGCCGTCCGCGTTTTTTCCGCCATCAGCAGCCGAAGCCAGCGTGCGCGTCCCCTTGGCCATTTACATCACCAGCGAATAGGCTTCCAGGAGCCTGTCGGTGCTCTTTTCCACGGAGAGCCCCTCCGCGGTCCTGCGAGCGGCCTTTGACATCGCCGCTTTCCGTGCGGGCGAGGCGTTGATTGCCTTGGAAAGCTTGGCAGCACAATCGGACGAATCGAGCGGCTCGAAAAGGTAGCCGTTGTAGTTGTCCTTCACCGTCTCCGGTATCGCGAGGCTGTCCGCGCCGACAACAGGCTTTCCGCAGGACATCGCCTCAAGCATCGCAAGGCCCTGCGTCTCGAAGGTCGAGGCGGTCACGAATACGTCCGCTGCGGCGTAGTAGAAGGGAAGCTCGTACGGCCTGCAAAAACCCGGCATCACTGTGCGGTCGGAAAGCCCCAGCTCGGACACGAGCTTCCTTATCGAGCCGAACGCCGGGCCGTCACCGGTGATTACGAGCCGGAAGTCCTCGCCGTCCTTCTCAAGCTCCTTGCACGCGTGGACTATGGTGTTGACGTTCTTTTCAAAGCTCATCCGGCCAGCCGAGACTATCACCCTCTCGCCGGGCTTGATGCCCAGGATTTTTCGGACCGGCATCGGGTCTACCTTTGGGGAGAAGCGCTCGGTGTCAACCCCGTTGGGGACCCGGAACGTCTTCTCTATGCCGTGCGCCTGCAGGATGTCGCAGACGACCTGCGTCGGCGCGGTGACCACCTGGAAAGGGCCGTAGAACGCCTTTATCGAGCCCCACAGGAGCTTGTCCGCAAGAAAGCGCGCAACGGGGTTCTTTCGCGTGTAATACTTCGCGGCAATAGGAATCATGGTGTGGAACGTGCCGACAAGCGGGACCTTCAGGTCGCGCGCGGCCTTGATTGACGCAAGGCCCATCGTGGTGATTGCGTGGCTGTGTACCAAGTCAAGCTTTGCCTTCCTCGCACGGGCGGTGAGCATGTACGGGAATATCGCGAGCCTGTACTGCGGGTAAGGCGGAAAGACGACTGAATCGTAAAAATACACGGACTTGTCCGAGGTGTCCGCACCGGCCGGCCTTGCTGAGAAGATGTACACCTTGTCACCGCGGCGCTCAAGCTCGCGGCGGTAGGTCATCATCGCGCTCACCACGCCGTCGACATTGGGATAGTAAGTGTCTGAAAAGAACCCTACTCTCATAGGTATCAACGGAAAATATGTTGATTCAGCCGGCTTTTTAGAGTGCCGGAAGGCAGCGGCGGCAATCAGACTTCGTGCACGCTGCCCGGCTCTGGTGCGACTGCGTCGAAGCCGCGCTGCTTGAGCTGCTCGGCAAAGGTGAAGCAGGACTCCGCCTCGCCGTGCATACAGAACACCTTCTCCGGGTTTATCTGCTCGACGTAGTCGAAAAGCTCGTCGCGGCCCGCGTGGGCGGAGAAGTCGTAGGTGCGAACCTCGGCGTTGACCTTGAACGGCTTGCCGTCGATTCTCAGCACTCCGGTCTCCACCAGTTTCCGTCCGTTGGTGCCCGGCACCTGGAAGCCAGTCAGGAATATCTTGAGCTTTCTGGTCTTTGAGAGCCGCTTTATGTAGGACAATATGGGGCCGCCTTCGAGCATCCCGGCAGTTGCGACTATGATGCAGGGCGAGTTCTCGCCTATCTTTTTGCGCTTTTCCTCGGACACGAAGTGCACCATCTTCACCGCCTCGTGGAAGGAGCGCGCGTCGCGCATATAGGAAGAGTAGTCCATCGCAAGCTGGGTGGCTGACTGGGCCATCCCGTCCAGGTAGACCTGGGCGCGGACGTTGTTGTCGTGAAGTATCATCAGCATCTCCTGCGTGCGGCCCACCGCAAACGAGGGCACGAGCACGGAGAACCCGTCGGCGAGCGCGTTCTTCAGGTCGGCGCAGAACTGCCGCTCAAGCGTAGGCCTGTCGGGGTGCTCGCGGAGCGCATAGGTGCTTTCCACAAGAAGCGTGCCTATCTCGCCTGTGGGGATGTCGGCTCCAAGGTGCATCTTGCTCTGCGTGAGCTTGATGTCGCCTGAATAAAGCAGGGGCTTTCCCCTTCCCTTGGGCCGGATGAGCGCCTGCGCGCTCCCAAGCACGTGGCCCGCGTCCAAAAGCTCCAACTCGGTGCCCTCGAAGAACTCGTAGGGCTTCCGGTACGCCATCGGGTGGCAGAAACGCGGGAGGTTGCGCAGGTCCCTTGCGCCGAAGTACGGCTTCTGCTTCTTCGACTCCATAATCTTTATGGTGTCCTGCAGAAGGAAGTTGATGAGCGGTTCCGACGGGGGCGTGCACATGTAGGGCGTCTTGCTGTTGTTCGACGCAAAGAAGCGCGGCAGGAACCCCGAATGGTCAAGGTGGCAGTGCGAAACAACGACCGCGTCGGCACGCCTCGGCTCCGGCTCGGGGTATTGCGTGTTCCTTCCCGCGAACTTTATGCCCGCATCAAGGAGGATTTCCAGTTCGCCGGTGTTCACGCGCACGCAGCTGCGGCCGACTTCCTTAGCTGCGCCCAAGAATTCAAGTCTCAAAGTGTATCAATTCCGTATTCTAAAAGAAATGCAAAGTCTAAACGGAATGCAAAAATAAAAATGGATGGAATGGGACTGCGAAGGCCAAAACCCGAATGCGTGCCGAACCTTTCAAGCAGCAATACCCAATATCGCCTCCTTTATTCCAATCCGGCAGGCTTTTTTACGCAGCCAAAATAATGTATTCGATTCCCATGGCAGAGGCACTCGGGTACAAGCAGTCGCTTTCGCTCCTTGAGGCCTACGGCATCGAGACTCCCGTCCAGGTGCTTGTGCGCACTGCGGAGCAGTTCGACTACGCCATCGCAGACAGGATGCGCTACCCGCTTGTCGTCAAGGCAATCCCCGTTGATGCGGGGCACAAGACCGAAAAGAGCCTCGTGGTCACCGGACTGCACACGGCAAAGGAAGCCAAGCAGGCGTTCAACGCGCTCTACCAACGCGCCTCCGGAATCCCGCTGGAGTGCTTCGTGATACAGGAACAGGCCAAGGGAGTTGAGTTCATAGTCGGCTCGAAAAAGGACGACGTGTTCGGACAGACCCTGATGTTCGGGATGGGCGGGGTGTACGTCGAGCTTACGGCCGACTTCTCGGTCAGGGTGTGCCCGCTGGACGCCGAGCACGCCAAGGCGATGCTTCTGGAGACCAAGGCTGCCGCCTTCTTTACGGCCGACGGCTTTCGGGGAATCCGTGCAAGCCTGGACGCGACTGCAAAACTTCTTGTGAACGCATCGAGGATGGTCGAGGAGAACCCGCAGATAACCGAGATGGACCTGAACCCGGCGATTGCGACTCCTGAAGGCTGCTATGCGGTTGACGCGCGCATACTGCTTGAGGGAAAGAAGGGATTGTGATTATGGCTTTTGACAGGACCCGCATCGACCAGCTCGTCAAGCCCTCCTCAGTCGCGGTAATCGGGGCGTCAACTGACCCCGCATCGGTGGGCCAGGGAGTGCTCAAGAGCCTGCTTTACGGCTCGGTGTTCGAAGTCGGCGGGGCGAAGCCTTTCCCCGGAAAAGTATACCCGGTCAACCCGCATCATGACAGCGTCCTTGGGAAGAAGTGCTACCCGAGCGTGCACGATATTCCAGAAGAGGTTGACCTTGCGGTAATCTGCGTGCCTGCAGCTGCGGTGCTGCAAGTGGTTCGCGAGTGCGGCCAGAAAAAAGTCAGGGGAATCGTCGTCACTACTGCGGGGTTTGCGGAAACTGGCAGCCAGGGGAGGCTGCTGCAGGAACAGCTTGTTGCCGAGGCGGACAAGTATGGAATGACTTTGCTTGGGCCCAACTGCCTTGGAATCATCCGGCCGCCGGAATCGCTCAACGCATCGTTTGCCCTTGCCGCGCCAAAGGACGGCGAGGTCGCGTTCATCTCGCAAAGCGGCGCGCTTTCGGACAGCGTCATCGACTGGGCAATCGAAAACAGGTTCAAGTTCAGCCTGCTTGTAAGCGTTGGAAACTCAGCGCAGCTTGACACTACTGATTTCATAGAGTGGTGCGAAACTGACCCGCACACCAAGGCAATCGCAGTTTACTTGGAAGGATTGAAGGACGGCCGCAGGTTCATGGAAGTGTGCAGGCGTGTCTCGAAGACAAAACCGATTGTGCTGCTCAAGGCAGGCCGCGGGGCAGCAGGCACCAAGTCCGCTGGCGCGCACACGGGCGCGCTTGTCGGCTCCTACCGCGTGTGGAAGGCAGCTTGCAGGCAGTGCGGGGTAGTGATTGCGAACGACTTCGAGGAGATGTTCGAATTTGCAGGCGCGCTTGCAAGCCAGAAGAGGAGCGGCCACAACAGCGTCGCGATAATCACGAACGGCGGAGGAGCGGGAGTGCTTTGCGCGGATTATTGCGAGGAGAATGGAATCAAGTTGGCGGAGCTTACCGAGGACACGCTTGCGACCTTGGAAAGCAAGGGGATGCACAAGGCGTACTCGCGAAGGAACCCGCTCGACCTGGTCGGCGACGCGCTCCCCGAACGCTACAAGTCGGCTGTTGACACGCTGATGTCAACCGAGTACATAGGCGCAGTCATAGTAATCCAGACTTTGCAGACCATGACCGACACCGTTGAGGATGCAAAGATTGTGATTGAGGCGAAGAAGAAGTTCCCCGACAAGCCCATTTGCTGCGTGTTCATGGGCGGAAGGTTCACCCGACCGGGCTCTAAGCTTTTGGTTGAGCACGGCATCGCCGAGTTCAACGACCCGCGAAGGGCCGCGAGGACGATGGCGGCGCTTCTTGGACTGCTTTAGGGTTCTTAGTTTTCAAATAAGCTGTGCAGCCCTCGCCGCGTCCTCTTCGCAAAGTGAATCCAGAAGCTCCTCTGCCTGGCCGTGGGTCAGCTCGATTTCGCGGCGCTTTAAGGCCTCGATGAAGAGCTCGACTGAGATTTCGCGAACCCCGCGCGGGTCGCTTCGCGCCTTCTGCAATTCCTCGGCATCGGCCTGCGCCGAGTCCCTGCGCTCGAAATCCCGGTCGATGTGAAGCATCGTACGGTCGGCGTAGCGCTTGGCTATTGCAGAAAGGTCCAGGTCCTTGGACTCCAGGCCGTTGGCGAGCTTTCCTGAAAGCTTGAGCTTGACTATCGGAGTCTGGGAGTGGACTGATGAAAGCATCTCAGAAAGCGCGGCATCCACCTGCGTGACAACCTCGGCGCTTGTGGCCGGGTCTTCAAAGATGATGTCGCGGTAAAGGAACGGCCTTGTGGCGAAAGCCCTGCTTTCGTAAGTTCCTGTCTGCGTGTCGAAGATTATGACCTGCTTTTTTCGCGTCTCGTTCTTGCGCATCTGCGTGACAACGGTGCTTCCGGGAATGAATATGCGCTTCCTGCCCTCGACCAATTCAGCCATCCAGTGGATGTGGCCGTCAATGTAAAGGTCAAATCCTTCAGGAAGGTCCTGACTGCAAAGCGACTCGCCGAAAGGCATCGCCTCCGCAAGCGACTGGTGGAAAACGAACACGTTGAACGCGCCCCCGACCGGCTTGAAGTCCATCTTCTTGAGCACTTGCCGCGAGAACTCCTCGGGAACCCCGGCCATCGCCTGGAAGCACACCTGCTCCTCGGCCTTTTGGACGCAAACCCTGCGGCCGTGCACGTTCACCGCACACAGCGCCGAATCGAGCAGGTGTATGGGGTTTGCAAGGCCCTTGGAGCGGCGCTCGTGCGTGCCCGCAATCGCAAGTATCGGCGGATAATTCGGAAGCCCTGTGATGACCCCGTCCGCATCCAGTTCGTAAACCGCCGCATCGGACTTGGACGATTCGGCGGCCTGCGAAAAGAGCTGCAGCGCCTCGTTGAGCGTCTCCTGGCGCGGGATGCGCGAGTCGAAGATGTCGCCTGCTATGATTATCGCGTCGGCGTCCCTGCACGCGTCAAGCGCGTTTTTCGCCTGTGCCAGCGCATCCTGGTTGAACCCGAGATGGAAGTCGCCGGTAATCGCTATCTTCATTTGAATGCACTTTTGCCAGATACACAAGACTAGAGGCTCGGAAGGAAATAAAAAAAGGACTAGGGCGCATTTCTGCTGCAACGCCCGCCTGAAGCGTAATCTACTCGTCTTCGGAAAAGTCCGAGTCGTCGTCCTCCCACTCGTCGGACCACTCCTCCTCGAACATCGGCCGCTTCTCAACTGGAACGCGCCTGCGCGCGACGACCTTGGCCTTCCTTGCAGCCGGCCGCCTTGAAGTCTTTTTTGCGGACTTCCTTGCCACCGCCTTTTTGGATTTCCCGAAGGCCCGTCTTGCGGTCTTGGACTTCCTGAAAGCCTTCTTGGCGGCTTTCCTTTTCACCGGCCGCTTGACCTTCCGAAAACCCTTCTTGGATGGCTTCGACTTCTTCGCAGCGCGCTTCGCAGCCTTCTTTGGATGCCTGCGGCCTGCCGACTTTTTGGCTTTCCTTGATTTCTTCTTCACTCTGCCACTCTCTTGCGTATGGGTTGAACTGCCGTTGTACCTTGGGGAAGGTAATGCATCACAATACCGAGGTCGGGTTTTTAAATTTTACCTTGGGCAGCCGGAACGAAACCCACCTGCCTTTTTAGCCTTAGGTGGATAAAGTATAATTCAACAAACCAGTCGGATGCAGGGATAGCAAAGCCTGGTCAAATGCGAAGGACTCAAGATCCTTTCCCTTAGGGGTTCGTGGGTTCAAATCCCTCTCCCTGCACTTTTTCTCAGGCGCTCAGGTTGAAGAAGTCACTTCTGCTTTGCCTTTCTCCATTCGGAGTAGCCGTTCCGGTCGCGCTCCTTGCGGCGGATTACGTCCACGTTGTCCTTGACCCACTGGTAGACCGTGGGCGCAAACCCGACCTGCTTGAACCTGCGGTCCGAAAGCTGGACCTTCAGGTCCCAGTCGTAGAATATCTTCGCCTTGCTCTCATAGAGCCGCAGGGAAAGGTCCACTTCCTCCTGGTACTTGCCGTTCCAGCCGCCCAGCCTGAGAAGGTTTTTGCGGTCGAAGGCGGAGTTGTTTCCGGGGATGAACGCAAACCCGGTGAGTGGCAAAAGGTGGTTCTGCAGCTGGGTCGCGACCGAAAGCGTGTCGTAGAGCACGCTGCCGTAGTAGCTGGGGCCGCCCAGCGCCTGCAAGCCGTCAATCATCTCGAAGTCCCTCTTCACGATGTCAAGCCAGCCGTTGCAAAGAATCGAGTCGGCATCAAGCGAGGCGACAATCCGCCCCTTCGCAGCCTTGAGTCCGGCCGTGCGCGAGTCTCCAAGGCACAGGTTGCGGCTAAGCACCCTTGCACCGTTCCTTTCCGCAATCTCGACGGTCCTGTCGGGGCTGAACTTGTCAACCACTATGACTTCGTAGTCGTCAAGCCTGCAGCGCTT
>Ga0172381_10001436_pt1 | contig 28048 bp, 25 predicted proteins | sample Leawel6488metaG_FD_119754 | JGI IMG/M metagenome (GOLD analysis project Ga0172381, IMG submission 119754) | Leachate microbial communities from a municipal landfill in Southern Ontario, Canada - Leachate well 64-88 metaG | ecosystem: Engineered > Solid waste > Landfill > Unclassified | place... | reverse complement strand
CGGAACCCATAATTATTCCTATTTTTATATCTTTCCTTGCCCCTTTTGAATTTTTACTCATATCTATTTTAAAGTTAGGTTAATAAATAAACATCATAAATCCTATTTCGCAAGATTGTTTTTTAAAAAATCCTGGAGGTTTTTATATCTCTATTTTAGCATTACTTTAATATAAAATAAACTGCCAATTTTACATAAAAATAACCCCTGTTTTTTTTAATTATACAGGGGTCGTAGAGATTTTACGACATCTCAAAAACTTTTTAAGAACAAAGTCCAAAGGGTCAAAAGAGACCAAAATGAATAAAATAAAATACTACTTGCCGAGAGCCGCGGTACAACCATCACCAAAATCATCGTCTAACCAGCGGACACCACATCTCCATTCGCCAAATTCCCAACATAAATAACGAACGTAAAAGCCTGTATTGACAATAAGGTAAATAGTTCCCCAGAAAAAGATAAAACGGGTATTTCCTTTTTCATCTTTTTTCCATTCTTTGGGAATTATATCAGGGTGAGCTAAAAGATAATCAAGCACATTTACATTTAATACTTTTTTGTCCTTTAATTCTAAATTTAACTTATTTCCCCTAAATCCATTCTTCTGTTTTTTGTGAATAAAAAATTCCACAGCAGAAGGAATAAATTTAAAGTTGCCTCCTTTTTTATGCTCCGCTACCTCCCAACCACTTGGGATAAAAGGCTGAGCATCACAATCGATATAATGTTCAATTGCTTTTATCTCGTGAGTGCCTCTTAATACCCCGAGGTAAGGAGGTTTTTTTTCAATAACAAAACCTTGAAGAAGTTCCATGGCTTCTTCGAAACATAAAGTTCCTTCATTAATTCTTCTGATTACTTCATTTTGTCTGCGTGTCAGAGCACCCAGTTGTTCATTGGTAAGTTTACCGTCTTGAACAGAACCTTTTTCCGTTTTCATTTTTGACAGTTTTAATATATTGCCATTGGGCTAAGGATTCGTTCCTGTAGTCATAGCCAAAAAACATCAATAATTTAATATCTTTTGGCTATGACTATGCCAAGTAGATTTTTAAAGAACTAATTAAATTATATCACAGATTAAGTAAAAAGCAATGGGTTAAAATTAGTGCTTAAAGTGACGAAAACCAGTAGTAACCATAGCTATATTATACTGATTTGCCATATCGATTGAGGCTTGATCATTTTTAGAACCACCTGGTTGAATTACTGCTGTCACACCAGCTTTTCCTGCCAACTCAACACAATCAGGAAATGGAAAGAAAGCCTCAGAAGAAAGAACGGAACCAACAAGAGAAAAACCAAATTTTTCTGCTTTATCTATCGCTTGTTTTAATGCATCAATTCTAGATGTTTGCCCGCAACCCATAGAAATCAATGTTCCATCTTTTACCAAAGCTACTGAATTAGATTTCAAATGTTTAGTAGCTATTGAAGCCATAAGTAAATCTTTCTTTTCTGTTTCATTTGGTTCTCTTTTGGTTACTACTGTTAGGTCACTTTCCTTCTCTATCTGTGTATCTCTATCTTGCGAAAGAATTCCAGTAAAACATGTACGATTTTGTTTAATTGGCAAAATAAGATTCTTCCCCGTCTGCGCCCGATCGAGGAGGGCGGGCAGACATTTTAAAATTCTAATATTTTTTTTCTCTGTTAAAATTTTTATTGCTTCAGGAGAAAAGTCAGGCGCAATAATTACTTCCACAAAAAGTTCTTGCTCTTTTATTTTATTAGCAATTTTTTTATCAACTGTTCTATTGGATGCTAAAATTCCACCAAAAGCTGAAAGTGGGTCAGCTTTATAGGCTGCTTCATAGGCCTCCAATAAATGTCCCTCTTCTCTTACTGCTAAGCCACAAGTGTTCATGTGTTTTACAATTGCAAAAGCTGGATCTTTAAAATCAGAAACCGTCATGATAGCAGCTTCAGTATCAATAAAATTATTATAGGAAAGTTCCTTGCCGTGTAGCTGTATAAAACTTTCTTCCAAATTTCCAATAAATTCTGCTTTTTGGTGAGGATTTTCTCCATAGCGAAGTACTGTTCCTTGAAAATATCCACGAATAGCAGAATCATATAAACTACTTATTTCAAAGGCATATCCAGCTAATTTTTTACGTTCTTCAATTATAGTCTTATTTCCTCTCTTTAATATTTCAAATAAATCTTTATATTGATTCTTCGAAGGAATAACTACTACATCATTAAAATTTTTAGCAGCTGCGCGAATAAGTGATATACCACCGATATCAATTTTTTCAATAATTTCCTCTGGAGTACATCCTTTTTGTAAAGTTTCTTCAAATGGATAGAGGTCTACAATAACTAAATCAATGTCTTCTATTTTATTTTCTATTTTTTCTTTTTGGTCCCATGCATCGTCACGACGATTTAAAATTCCACCAAAAATCTGTGGGGCTAATGTTTTAACCCTACCACCAAATACTGATGGAAAATTAGTAATACTTTCTACTTCTACTACAGGAATATTTAATTTGCGAATAAATTTGGCTGTGCCACCTGTAGAAATAATTTTTACTTCATGTTTCTCTAAAAGTTTTAAAATTTCTTCAAGCCCATCTTTATTAAAAACTGAAACTAAAGCTGATTTTATTTTTCTTTGCATAGTATTGAATTTCGGCTCCTTCACAAACAATTTTCGAAACTGCGCCCTCGGAGTCATAAGTCCAGTGGACCCACACGTTTCTTAAAATTGTTTGTGAAGGAGCCTCATAACAAATTAATAATAATTCTATTCAAACTCCGTTGTGGCTGGTGGTTTTGGTGTCATATCAAAAAATACTCGGACTATGTCTTTATGTTTAGTTAAGGCATTAGTAATTTCATTTACTACTTCTTCTCTAAAATAATACCCTTTGGCAGTCATAAAATCAGCTGTCTGCACTGCTCGAATAATTAAAGAGTGTCCATAGACTCTTTCATCCCCTTTTACACCGACAGAATTAATCCCCAAAAGCCCAACGATCAATTGAGAAATATCTTTCACTAAATCATATTTGACTAAAATATCATTTACTGTTTTATCTGCCTCGCGTACTAAATCTATATTTTCTTTTGAAACTGGTATACCTATGACTCTTAAGAATAAACCTGGGCCAGGGAAAGGATTCCGTTCATACACAGCCTTCGGTAAATTCATAATACGAGCCAATTCTCGGACTTCATATTTAAATAAATTTCTAAATGGATGTAAATCTTCTACCTCCCAAGATAACCCCACATTATGATGAGTTTTGATCATGGCTGACTCACCAGCCTTACCGCTCTCAATAATATCAGTAGCCAAAGTTCCTTGCACAATAAAACCTGCATTATATTTAGCTATTTGTTCTTCAAAAATTCTTTTATAAACATCTCGAAATTTTCCTCTCTTCTCTTCTCCGTCTATGGTTGTACCAATATTTTTAATAAATTCTTCCTCAGCATCAATAATAACTAAATTTTTTACTCCGGCACTTTCTGTATTTATTTTTAATTCTAAAATTTCATCTTTACGAAACCCTCCAGTATTAATTCCAACACATACAAGTCTTTCTCCTAAAACAGGAGCGAGGATACTAGCTAGTGTTGTGGAGTCTACACCACCTGAAACACCTAAAATTACATTTCCTTTATTTTCTTTTCTATCAACGATTTCTAAAACTTCTTTTTGGATTTCTCTAATTAAGTCTTCTCCATTCCAATCTTTTTCACAATGAGATATTTCTAAAAAATTCTGAAATATTTTTTTACCTTCTTTTGTGTCTACCACTTCTGGATGAAACTGAATTCCAAAAATAGTATCGTCCTCATTCTTCATTGCAGTAATTCCAGAAGAAGAGCCAATTGAAATAAAACCTTCTGGTAAGCTTATTACAGTATCTCCATGACTAGCCCAAACTTCAGTTTTTTCTGAAACATTTTTAAAAAGTGATTGATTTATATCCAGAGCCACCTCCGTTGGTCCATATTCGCGATGAGCAAGTGGCCGCTCGACTGTTCCACCTAATTTATGAGCTAGTAGTTGCATTCCATAACAAATACCTAAAATAAAATATTTTTTACCAGTAATATCTAGTGACTCTGGTAAATTGGGTGACCCATCATTGTGTACACTCCAGTTACTGCCAGAAAGAATTACGGCCTTTGGGTTATTTTTTTCTAGATATTTATTAACTTTCTTAGGTGGTAAGATTATACTTCGGACACCAAGTTCTCGAAGAATTCTACCAATGATTAATGTATATTGTGAGCCATAATCTATGACTAAAATCTGCATCTCGTTCATTAATCTATAATATGCTAATATAAATATTATGGCAACAAAAATAAAAAAAAATAAAATAGAAAATTTTAAAGAAGGACTAACCTATGACGATGTCCTATTAATCCCCTTATATTCAGATGTTTTACCTAGAGATGTGGATATAAGCTCATATCTAACTAAAAAAATAAAACTTAATGTCCCAATTATTTCTGCGGCCATGGATACAGTTACGGAATGTGCTTTAGCTATAGCTATGGCCCAAGAAGGAGGTATTGGAATAATCCATAAAAATATGAGCATCGAAAAACAAGCCGAAGAAGTTCGTAAAGTTAAACGTTCCGAAAGTGGGATGATTCATGATCCAATTACCTTAGGAGAAAATGCTTTATTAAAAGAAGCCCTAGAAATAATGAAGGAAAATAAAATTGGTGGTATACCAATCGTAGATAAAAATATGATTTTGAAAGGAATTTTAACTAATCGTGATTTGCGTTTTCAAAAAAACCTAGGACAAAAAGTAAATGAAGTAATGACTAAAAAAAATCTAGTTACGGGTGGTTTGGGTACTGACTTAAAAGAAGCTGAAAAAATATTAACCAAACATAAGGTTGAAAAATTACCATTAGTTGATAATCAAAATAAACTTATCGGTCTTATTACCTATAAAGATATAATGAAGGTAAAATCTCGTCCAAATTCCTGTAGAGATAATTTAGGTAGACTACGAGTTGGCGCAGCAGTTGGAGTAACTAGTGACACATTAGAAAGAACTAAAGCATTGGTGCAAAATGGAGTTGATGTAATTATACTAGATACTGCACACGGACATTCAAAGGGTGTTATTGAAATGCTCAAAAAAATAAAAAAAGAGTTTCCAAAATTAGAAGTAATTGCTGGAAACATTGTTACACCAGAAGCTGCTATGGCTTTAATAAAAGCTGGAGCTGATGGTGTAAAAGTAGGAATTGGACCTGGTTCAATTTGTACTACTCGAATAATTGCTGGAGTTGGTTTTCCTCAGTTTTCTGCTGTATATAATATTGCACAAGCCTTGAAAGGTACTAATGTACCAATAATTGCTGATGGAGGAATTCATTCTACTGGTGATATTCCAAAAGCTATTGCAGCTGGAGCAAGCTCTATTATGACTGGTTCACTTTTTGCTGGGGTTGAAGAGTCTCCGAGTGAAACTGTAATTTACGAAGGAAGAAAATATAAAAGCTATCGTGGTATGGGCTCCATTGAAGCAATGGAACAAGGATCAAAAGATAGATATTTTCAAGAAACTGAATATGATATAAAAAAATTAGTTCCTGAAGGTATTGTAGGCAGAGTTTCATTTAAAGGAAAACTATCTGAGGTTATTTATCAATTGGTCGGAGGCCTACGAGCAGGTATGGGATACTGTGGATCTAAAGATATAAAAACCTTACAAAAAAATGCTAAATTTATTAAAATTACTTCATCTGGAATTTCAGAAGGACACCCACACGACATAATCATAACAAAAGAAGCACCTAATTATAATTTAAGAAAATAAAATAATATTTTTATGACTAAAAAAAAAGGGTTTGTAGATGTATTAGTAGGCTTGCAATGGGGTGATGAGGGTAAGGGAAAAAATATTGATGAATTACTTTTAAGTGGACTTTATTCTGGTGTAGCTCGTTTTCAAGGTGGAGCAAATGCAGGACATACTATTAAATTTGGTGATAAAACTTTTATTGGGCATATTATACCTAGTGGTTGTTTACAAAAAGGAATTGAACTATATATCGGCAATGGTGTAGTAGTAGATATTGTATCTTTAATAAAAGAAATTAAGGAGCTTAAAAAAATGGGTTTCAATATCGCACCTCTTTTATATATTTCGAATAGAGCTAAATTGGTTTCATATTTACACCCATTCTTAGACCAAGCTGAAGAATTTTATAGAAATAAAAATGGTAAAAAAATTGGAACGACAGCCAGAGGAATAGGGCCAGCCTATAGCGATTCACGTGCACGACGAGGTCTTTTATTGGGAGACATAAACTTCACTGATTTTAAACAAAAAGAAGAGAGCCTTTCAAAACTTCATTTAAATTTCTTAAAAATGTATGAAAAAGAATATGGTTTCAAAATTCCTACAGAAAAAATAAAAGAAACTAAAAAACAATGGTTTGATGCATTAAAAGAGATAAGGAAATTACAAATTTGTGATCTATCGTTTTTAATTCAAGAAAGACTAAATAGTGGAAAAAATATATTAGCAGAGGGGGCTCAAGGAATAATGCTCGATATTGATTTTGGTGATTATCCAAATGTTACTAGCTCAAATATATTACCTGCAAATGCATGCTTGGGTCTAGGAATACCTCATTCTTTTATTAGAAATATTTATGGGGTCATAAAGGCTTATACAACAAAAGTTGGTGGTGGTGATTTCCCAGCTAGAATTCAAAATGAAATAAATGAACAACTCTTTCAAAAAGCTGGTTGTGAATTTGGTGCTACTACTGGTCGCCCACGTATGTGTGGCTGGCTTGATTTATTCGCCATTAGACATGCGATAAAACTTTCTGGAGTTAATAAAATTTTTATTAATAAAGCTGACATCTGTCCAATTAAAAAAATAGAGGTTGTAACTGCATATAAAATAGATAAAAAAATTCTAAAAGAATTTCCATTACGTTTAAGTCAGGTGAACGGAGTTAAAACAGAAAAAATGGCTGGATGGGGTGAAGCTAATTATGGAGTAAATGATAAAAAAAATGTTTCTAAAGAACTTACAATTTATTTAAAATATCTTAAAAATAAACTGTCTGATCTAAATATAAAAATAGTTTCAATTGGAACTGGCCCAAAAAGAGAACATTCTTTTCGTTGGGATAAGTAAAATAAAAAGGTACCTTTTGGGTACCTTTATGCAGTATTACGAAAAACTATCGTGTTCACGGTGAAAATCTCCATCATTTGAAAATTTTTCATTAAACTCTTTTTTAATTTCTTCTGATTCATGTATTTTATCAGAATTTCCAGATAATAAAAAATTATCTTTGTTTTCTTCTTCTTTTATATCCTCATGAGGTACTTCAGATTTTTTTTCTTTATCACTCATCTTGTTTTATTTTATTTTAATTAATACTATAGAATTTAAACTAATTCTAACAAACTATGCTTTCATTGCAAGCCCTCCTCTGCTAAGGCTACAAAAGGGTGAGGGTCTTTTTACCTATATCTTTACGATAATACATACCCTCAAAAGAGATTTTTTCTATTGCTTTATAAGCCTTTTCTAGTGCTTCTTTTAAATTATCCCCAGTCGCAGTGACTCCTAATACTCGGCCACCATTGGTAATTAAATTTTTACCGTCATATTTAGTTCCTGCCTGAAACACTATAATATCCTCTTCTTTTTCTGCTTCTTCAATTCCGGAAATAATTTTTTCTTTTTCATATTTTTCTGGATATCCTCCAGAAGCAAGAACAATAGTACAAGCAAAAATTTTTTTCCATTTTATTTCAATTTCACTTAAAGTACCATCTATACAAGCATTACAAATTTCTAATAAATCAGTATCCAGGAGTCGCATATAGGTTTGAGTTTCTGGATCACCAAAGCGTGCATTATATTCTAAAATTTTTGGACCATCCTTTGTCATCATTAAACCTGGATAAATTACCCCTTGAAAACTGCTACCATCATTATTCATTCCTAATAAGGTCGGCGCAATTATATTTTTTTCTACATTTTTAAAAAGTTCATCATTTACAAAAGGCAAAGGTGCAATTGTCCCCATTCCACCGGTATTTGGACCTATGTCATTCTCCCCCATTCTTTTATGATCCTGGGCTGTAGGAAAAATTGAATAATTTTTTCCATCAGAAAATGCATGGGTTGAAATTTCTGGTCCCGTCAAAAACTCCTCAATAACCACTTCACTTCCAGCATCGCCAAAAGTTTTTTTAATTAAAATATTATCTATTGCTTCTATTGCTTCATTGTGACTTTCACAAATAAAAACTCCTTTACCTAGGGCCAATCCACTTACCTTTACTACAACAGGCAAAGAGTGATTTTCTAAATAATTTTTAGCTTTTTCAAATTCTGTAAAAACTTCAAATTTAGCTGTTGGTAAATTATGTTTTTGCATAAAATTTTTAGAAAAAGCCTTAGACCATTCAAGTTGAGCTGCAGCTTTAGTCGGACCAAAAATGCGTAAATTTTGTTTATTGAATTCATCCACAATACCAAGTGCTAGTGGATCGTCCGGTATGGCTAAGGTCAAACTAATCTTTTCTTTTTTAACAAAATCAACTAATGCATGAATATCGGTGCCTTTTATGTCAACATTTGTTCCAAGCACAGCGGTTCCACCATTACCTGGAGCAAAATAAAGCTCTCCACAATTTGGTGATTGTTTTATCTTCCAACCAATAGCATGTTCCCTTCCACCACTACCTATTATTAATATTCTCTGTTTTTTATTTTCCATCTGTAAATAATATCATATATAACCACAATACCTAAAATACACAGGCGTCACCTGTGTATTTATTCTGAGTTATTTTTTAACTTCTTCTATGCTATAAACTCTGCCATGGCTGAGTTTATAGCATAGTTATTTAAAATTCAACTTTAAACACTCTGTTGAATAATTCGTAATTGGATAATTAATTAATATGCTTGCCTTATTTTATCCCTTAGGATACATTTTTATAGCATTAGCTTTACACTCTTTTAGTATATCTTCTTCATCTTCTAAAACAAGTGGAATCTCACGATGAAATTCTGCAACCTTACCTTCACTAAAATCTTTTAATAATTCTATTTGTACTTCATGCTCAATTGGTAAAACTCTTTGCTGTAAACTTTCAGCTGTATCTCCTTCTAAGATTGGTACTTGTTTTCTTTTTAAGACAACCCCTTCATCAAACTTAGTGGTAACTCTATGGGCTGTAGCTTCAGTCCAAAAATTCCCGCCTCCATCAGCTATACTGAAAGCATTGCGGGCAGGCCTACCTGTTTTATTTACAAAACAAAGTCTAGTTTGATGCACTCGCATGCCATACATACCTACTCCACCAAAATCAGACCTACCTGTATCTAATGGTCCAGGATGTTGATTAACTATCATGTTTTTATAAGTATTTATTACATTTTCTGGAGTCATTACCATCCAACCATATTGGCCAATAAAATCTACATTTCTTTTTTTAGACTCTTCTATTATTTTTTTTCCAAACTCTTCCCTGTCAGAAAAATCTTTTGGATTTATTATCAAAATATCCCCATCTTTAATTCCAAGTTTTTTAGCTTTTTCTATACCAAGAGCATTTTTATTACTAGCAATAATTAAAACAGGAAAAACATTTTTTAATGTTCCATTTTGTGTAGCTTTAATAATAGCTTCCATTGTAGTACCACCCCCTGAAATAAGTAATGCTATATTCATCCCATTAGAAATTTTAAATTAGTAAGCATTTAGTGATTATAACATGCCCCTTGAATTTCTAACGGGACAAGTAAAATTATAATTAATCCTTAAATTTTAAACTATCGTATTTTATTTCTTTTTCATGTTCAAAAATTGGAAGCGGATATTCCCCATTAAAAGCTGAAAGACAAAATCTATTTTTAGGTAAACCTGTAGCCTTTACCATTCCGTCAATTGAAAGAAAAGATAATGAAGTAGCTCCTAAAAACTTACAAGTCTCCCCTACACTTTTTTGTGATGAAATTAAAAATTCTTGTTTAGGGGTATCAATACCATAAAAATCTGGAAATTTTACTGGGGATGAACAAACTAAAAAATGTACTTCTTTCGCCCCAGCCTCAAAAAACATTTTTACTATCTGCTTGGAAGTTGTACCACGAACAATTGAATCATCTATTACCCCAACCCTTTTACCCTTAACAACACTACGCAAAACAGACAATTTCATTCTAACTTTTTCTTCTCGACTTTTTTGAGAAGGCTCAATGAAGGTTCTATTAATATAACGATTTTTATTTAAAGCCATTTCAAATGGCACACCAGAGGCCTGCGAATAGCCGACAGCAGCAGGAATTGCTGTTTCTGGTACTGGAATAATTACATCTAGTTTTAGTTTTGAATGCTCTTTAAATAAAATTTTTCCAAAATTTTTACGAACTTGATAAACTGATCTATCTAAAATGGTACAATCAGGACGAGAAAAATAAACAAATTCAAATATATCAAACTTTGGATCTTGTTTTGCTAAAATTTTACTTTTAACTCCTTTTTTAGAAATAATTATCATTTCACCTGGTAATATTTCTCGAATAAATTGAGCTCCTATTGTTCTAAGAGCACAAGTCTCTGAAGCTACTACCATTTCTTTTCCATTCTTACCAAATACCAATGGTCTGATACCTCGAGGATCTCGGAAGGCAATTAATTCTTCTTTAGAAAGAACTACGCAAGAAAATGAACCAGTAAAAAGTGGGTAAGCTAACTCTATCGCACGTGATATAGAATTTCCCCTTTTTACATAAAAACCAATAGCTTTCGCCATAAGTTCCGAATCAGAATTTTCTTTAATTAAAACTTTATTTTTTTTAAAAAAATCTTCTAATACTTTAGTACTTGGTAAGTTTCCATTATGAGCAAAAGCAAATTTATTGTTAATAATAAATGGTTGAGCATATCTAGAGTCAGAGTCAGAAGAACCACGAGAAGTTGAATAACGGTTATGTCCAATTGCAGAAAAGCCAAAAAGTTTTTCTATATTTTTTTCTGTAAAAACCTGACTAACTAAACCAGAACCTTTATGTGAATAAATTTTTTTACCATCAGTTGATACGATTCCACTTTGTTCCTGCCCCCGGTGCTGTAAAGCAAATAAACCAAAATACGTCTGCCTGGCAGCTATATTGGGAGCATTAAAAATACCGAAAACTGCACATTTTTCATTTAAATCTTTCATTGCCTAAAATAATTTATTGCATTTTTAAATAATATAAGACCCTCACCTTCATCTGTTTTTTTTATTTTTGCTTTATTTGTCTGCCAGAGTGGTGTTTGATGAGAAAATTGAGCACGCTCTGGGTGTGGCATCATTCCCAACACTCGTCCACCATATCCTAAAATACCAGCAATATTATAATTAGCTCCATTTGGATTCATCTCTAAATCTTGAAATTTACAAATTTCACCCTTAGTATAAGTAAAAGCAATTTGTTTATTTTTTTTAAGTATTTTATATTCCTTAAGACTTATCAAATATTTTCCCTCACCATGAGCAATAGGCAAAGAAATATTTTTAATACCGTTAAGCCAAGGACTCTTCCCTTCAACCTTTAAGTCTACCCAACGATCAATATATTGTCCATTTTTATTATGCGTTAATGCGCCAGGCAAAACACCTAAATTTGTCATTATTTGAAAACCATTACAAATACCTATAGTTAGGGTGTCATGAGATAAAAACTCTTCTAGCTCTTTCATTAAATGATTTTTAAATTTATTAGCATATGCTTTACCACTACCAGTATCATCACCATAAGAAAAACCTCCTGGAAAAACTAATATTTGATAATCTAAAAGACTATTAGGTTTTTTAATTAAATCATTTATATGAACGATGTCTGCCACTCCACCAACTCGCTCAAAAGCAAATTTTGTTTCTTCTTCACAATTAAGCCCATAACCTGACATTATAATAATTTTTGGTTTTTTAATTTTATTTTTTTTATTTTTCATATAACTTATTTCATTCTATTAGAAAAACTATGGTAAATTTTATATAGTTTTTTCACATTTGTATCTATTATCTTCTTGTTGTCAGTTATCGTAAATTTACCATTTTTAGAAACCTCTCCTAATTTAATATATGGAATTTCTTTTACTATTTTTTCAAATTTATTTATATTTTCTTTTGAAACTGTAACTAAAATTCTTCCCTGACTTTCAGAAAATAATGCAGAATCTATGGAAGAAAAGTTACCTGGTAAATTTTTTAAAGAAATAGTACATCCCAACATTCCACCAACTGAAGATTTTCCGAGAGCAATAGCCAAACCACCAGATGATAAAGAAGTGGCTGAATTAATTATTTGTTTATTAATAATTTCTTCTAAAATTTTATAAATTTTTATATTTTTTTCTAAATTTACCTTTGGGATAGTATCACCAATAAACTCTTCTCCAAGTTTTAAATTTTTAACTAACATTTTATAATACTCACTTCCACCTAATTCATCAAAAGTTTCCCCTAGTAAATAAATGCTATCACCCACATTTTTAAATTCAGGAGAAATAGTTTTATTAAAATCTGGCATTACGCCAATAATAGAAATCAAAAGAGTTGGTGGAATTGAGATTGCTACTGAATTTGCTTTTTCATCATAGCCTTTAAAATCATTAAACATACTATCTTTACCAGAAATAAAAGGAGTGCCATAACCAACTGCATAATCATAGCAGCCCTTTAATGCATCTTTTAATTGAGCTAGCCTATTTTTATCATAAGAAGAACACCAGCAAAAATTATCCAAAATGGCCAAATGTGAAAGTGGAGCACCAACACAAATTGCATTTCGGATAGCTGTATCAATAGTACAAGCAGCCATGTTATAAGAATTTATTTCAGTATATGAAGGATATAAACTACTTGAGAGTACTGCTCCCTTTTTAGACTGCAAAACTGGACGAAAAACCTGTGCGTCAGTATTTACACGACCACGACCAGATATGGGTTTTAATACAGAAGAAGATTGTACCTCGTAATCATATTGCTCTGATATAAAAGAAAAGCCACTTAAATTTTTATTTCCGAATAATTCTTCGAAAATTTTAGTTCTAGAAATACCCGTAGGAGTTTTTGGATTTTTATATTGACCTGGAGTAGAAAAACTATATAAATGTTTTTTAGGTAAACCATCATGTAAAAATTCCAAAGAAAGATCCATAATTTCTTTATTGTTATATTTTACAATACAATTTCCAGAATCAGTAAATTCTCCAACTACCATTGCTTCTACTCCTCTACTTTTCATCAATTTCTCAAATACTTCCCATTTCTTTTTTGGCACAGACAATGTCATTCTCTCTTGTGATTCAGAAATCCAAGTTTGCCAAGGCTCTAAGCCTTCATATTTTAATGGAACTTTTTCTAAATCAACAATTGCTCCACCACATTCTTTTGCCATCTCAGCAATAGAACAAGAAATTCCACCAGCGCCATTATCAGTAATACTATTATATAGATTCATTCCACGAGCTTCTTTTATTATCGCATCGCTCATTTTTTTCTGAGTTATTGGGTCACCTATCTGCACAGCAGTAGCAGGACTCGTTGAGTCCATTACAACTGAAGAAAAAGTAGCACCATGAATTCCATCAGCGCCCACCCTGCCTCCAACAACCACTATATAATCCCCTGCTTCTGCTTGTTTTTCATATGAAGGCTTACTATTTATTTGCTGTGGAATAATACCAACAGTACCAACAAAAACCAATGGTTTACCTCTAAAGCGATCATCATATTTAACAAAACCAGAAATTGTAGGAATTCCAGAACAATTACCTCCTACATTTACACCCCTTATCACTCCATCCATAATTCTTTTTGGGGGGAGCATTTTGTGAGTTAAGTTTTTATCTTTAAATAATGATCTAGTATCATCTGGATTGCCAAAGCAAAATCCATAAGCGTTAGCTACTGGCTTAGCACCCAAACCAAAACCCATAGTGTCCCTGTTTACTCCGACTATACCTGTAATGGCCCCACCAAATGGATCAAGAGCTGAAGGACTATTATGCGTTTCTACTTTGTGCGTAATTAAATAATCTTTATCAAAAATAATTCCACCAGAATTATCAGAAAAAACTGAAACACAAAAATCATTATATCCTTTTTGTTTTCTAATTAAATTAGTTGCACCTTTTATATAAGTCTTATATAAACCATCTTTTATTTCATCTATTGGATTTGCAAAAATTGTATGCTTGCAATGTTCAGACCAAGTTTGAGCCAAAGATTCAAGCTCAATGTCCCTTGGATCTCTACCAAGTTTTTTAAAATGAGACTGAATTACTTTCATTGATTCTAAATCAAGTGCCAATGGCCCTCGCCTATTTCCATTTTTATCTAAGATTCCTTCTTTCCCAATTTTTATTAATTCTGCATCTGGCACAGAAAGTGAAACCCTAATAACTTCACCACCTGAAGATAAAATAACTTTAGGAATTTTTAAAGGTATGTTATTTTCCTTTTTTATCTCTTGTATTTTAAATATATTTGCTTTTTCAATTAATGGATTATGTAAAGAAAGAGCAATTTTTTTAATATCTTCTAACTTAAGAGGACCGGAAACTAAAAAAACCTTAGAAGTATATACTTCTAAATTAGATTCTTCTTTTAAGTGTAAAAAATCAATAATGGTCTCCTTCGCGGTATGAGCAATATTATCAGTAACACCAGGCAAAAGACCAATTTCAATTATATAAGAAAATTTTTTTAATGGCCCGCCTGGCTGAGACCTTGTCGAGACTGGAAGCTCATTAATTGAAAACTTTTCAAGAATAGGATTAGTGAGTGTTTCCGCTATTTTTGTTAACTGATTATCGTTAATTTCAGAATCAACTACATAAGAATCTAAGATAGTAACACCTAAAACTTTATTTTTAAAACCTAAGCTATTCCACGATTTTAAAAGTAACCTAGTTCGGCTATCCTCCCCTTTCGGCATAACATATAATCGTGAAATCATATAAACATAATATAATATTTTAAACATAAAAACAAATAAAAAATGTAGTCTTTTTTATAAAAAATGTTATAATTTTTAAACAATGAATGAGGATATAGATATAAAAAAACTACAAGAGGAAAATGAAAGACTTAATAAACTTTACGCTGCAAAAGCTGACATTGTTTCAATTGATGCCCACCAAATACGCACATCATTATCTGCCCTAAAGTGGATTATCAAAATGTTTTTGGATGGTGATTTGGGAAAATTAACTACTGAACAAGAAAATTTAATGAAAAAAGCCTATGAAGGCAATGAGAGAGCTATTAGTATAGTTAGTGAGCTTCTCCTGATAAATAGAAATGAGAATATTATGGAAAAAGAATATTCTTTTAAAGAAATAGATCTGACAGAATTAGTAGATAATTGTATTTTTGATTTTTCAGGTGAAGCTCGATCTAGGGGTATAGAATTAATTTTTTTAACACCAGATAAAAAATTACCAAACGTTCGTGCAGATAAAGAAAAACTGAGGGTTGTTTTAGAAAATTTAATTGAGAATGGCATTAAATACAGTGACAAGCATGGTAAAATTTTTATTTCAATAAAACAAAATAATGAAATGATTGAGGTTTCTATTAAAGATACTGGCATAGGAATTTCTGAAGAAGGAAATGGAAAGATTTTTGAAAAATTTTATAGAGATGACGAAGCTAAGAAAAGAGAATCCGTCGGTTCAGGAATCGGGCTTTTCACTACTAAAAAAATAGTGGAGGAACATGGCGGAAAAATTTATTTTGAAAGCAAAAAGGATGAAGGTACCACTTTTTTCTTTACTATTCCAGTTTTTAAATAATACCTTAAAGGGATTGCGCTTGTTCCAAATATTGTAGTATAATAAATATACTTGTCCCGTTAGAAATTCAAGGGATATGGTATACTGTATATAGTTTATTAATTAAAATTTTTAATGGGATGGCAAAAACAATACTTATAATTGAAGACGATAATTTTTTACAAGGACTTGAGGCTACTAAACTCAAGAAAGAAGGTTATGATGTTTTAACTGCATCAAATAGTGTTGAAGCTTTTAAAATAATGGGAGAACAAAAAAATATCGACCTAATACTACTTGACCTTCTTCTTCCAGAGGTAGATGGTTTTATGATTCTTGAAAAAATAAGAGAAGATAAAGCTCTACTGACTATACCAGTTATAGTATTTTCTAATTTATCAGAAGAAAAAGATATAAACAGAGCAACCAAACTAGGAATTAGTGAATTTATGGTTAAATCAAATTTTACCTTAGATGAACTAGCCAAAAAAGTAAAAGGTCTGATCGGCTAATGAAACTTGGAGACAAACTTGAAGAAAAATTTCGTTTAGATATAAATCAAAAAAAAGCTTTGCATAAGTTAAAGCTTTTTTCTGTAGCTGATTTACTTTACCACTTCCCTGTTCGATATTCTGATATTAGTGAAATGAAATTAATTTCTGAATTAAATCCAGGAGAAACTGCCACAGTTTTTGGAAAAATTTCTAAATTAAAAACTAAAAAAGGATACCACTCAAAAGTTCCTATGGGTGAAGCTCTACTTGAAGATTTATCTGGAAAAATAAAAATTACTTGGTTTCATCAAGCTTACCTAGCTAAAATGATTCACGAAGGAGACAGTGTTAAATTAACCGGGAAAGTTACAGAGAGCAAATATGGACTCTATCTAGCCAATCCTGAATTTGAAAAAATGCCCAATCTGCCAATTGATTCACATAATTCAATCTTTAATAAAGATAGTTTAGAAAATACTGGTTTTTCTTATGCCATCTACCATGAAACCAGAGGAATAACCTCCAAATGGTTTTATCATGCAATAGAAAAAATACTAAGGGATAAAACACTGGACAATATCATAGATTATATTCCGGAAGAAATTTTAAAAAAATATCATCTACCATCATTGAAAACTGCTCTAGTCTGGATTCATAAACCAAAAAACCAAAAAGACTCAGAATCAGCAAGAAAACGTTTTGCATTTGAAGAAGTTTTTTGTATTCAATTAGAAAGACAGCACGATAAATTTGAATACAGAAAAAATAAATCATTTAAAATTTTACCAAACAATAATAATACAGACGAATTTATAAAACGCTTTCCTTTCAAGCCAACCTTATCACAAAGTAAATCTATTAATACAATTTTAGAAGACATGGGTAAAACTTTTCCAATGTCTCGTCTTCTTGAGGGAGATGTCGGTTCTGGAAAAACTGCTGTGGCCGCTACCGCTGCTTATATAACAGTAAGGCAGAAACCCGATGGACAAAACTTTGGAAACTTACAGGTCGCTTATATGGCACCAACCGAGATTCTTGCCAGCCAACACTTTGAATCTTTTATACAATATTTTAGACATTTGCCAATCAACATCGGGCTCATTACTGGTTCTGGTTGTCGTAAATTTCCTTCGAAGGTTCCTCAAAAAATTTTTGCGCCGAAAGATGTATCTGGAGGAGTATTCGCTACGACCAAAACAAATTTACCCTTCCAAGATAGCGTGCGAGCGACGGAAGATATATCTTTGGGTGCAAAAAACTGGACTGACATTTCTAGAGCTCAGCTTTTAAAATGGACAGCCAATGGAGAAATTCCTATTTTGATTGGCACCCATGCTCTAATTCAAAAAACAGTTAAATTTAAAAATCTAGCATTGGTTGTAATCGATGAACAACATCGTTTCGGAACAAACCAAAGAAGAAAATTAATTCGCAAAGATGGAATAGCTCCACATCTACTTTCAATGACTGCCACTCCAATCCCCCGTACTTTAGCTTTGACTATTTATGGTGATTTAGATTTATCATTACTTGATGAAATGCCAATGGGTAGAAAACAAATTATTACAGAAATAATCACTCCAGATAAACGTGAAAACACTTATGAAAAAATAAAAGCGGAATTACAAAATGGTAGGCAATTATATATAATTTGCCCACGAATATATGAGCCAGATCCAGAAAAAGAAATGTCGGTTCAAGCCAAGTCTGTAGTAGCAGAAGCTAAACGATTAAAAAAAGAAATTTTTACAGAATATGAAATAGGGGTACTTCATTCAAAGATGACCAAACAAAACAAAGATAAAGTGATGAAAGATTTTACTGATGGAAAAATAGATATTTTATGTGCCACATCTGTGGTAGAAGTCGGAGTAAATGTACCAAATGCTACTATAATAATAATTGAGGGCGCAGAAAGATTCGGACTCGCCCAACTACATCAACTTCGTGGACGAGTGATTAGAAGTAATCATCAAGCATTTTGTTATATTTTTGCAGAAGCTAAAAGTCAAAAAACTATCGATCGATTAAATGCTCTTAAAACTGCTAAAAATGGTTTTGAATTAGCTGAACTTGATCTTACTCTTCGTGGTGCTGGTGAACTAGGAGGAACTAAACAATGGGGCATAACCGATCTAGGCATGGAAGCTATAAAAAATATTAAAATGGTTCAAGCTGCAAGAGAAGAGGCAATCAAGATAATAGAAAAAGATCCAGAACTAATAAAATATCCTTTACTAAAAGAAAAAGTACATGAAAAAGCTGGGGAGTTTCATTTTGAATAACAAATCATAAACTTTTTTCTTGTCCGTCCTCTAGGATTCGAACCTAGGACCCCGGAGGTATAAGCTCCGTGCTCTAACCAACTGAGCTAAGGACGGGTGGTATCATCTAAAAATTTTCTTCCTATTCCAGATTTTAAAAATTTCTCTCTTTTTATTGCTTCGCTTTTTATTGAATATTCTTCTTTGTAGATTAGCACAAAAGGTTTGTTTTGTCTTGTAAAAATATTTGTTCCTGAATTATGCTCTCTTAATCTTTCTTCTACTGACTTACCAGTATAACCAATATATCTTTTATTATTTCTTAAACTTTTTAATACATATACACAAAACATAAATTTATTAATTAACCCCAGCCAAAGGCTGGTCCGCCTCTGGCGGAAACTGAGCTAAGGACGGGTGGTCAGTAATAACTATAACAAAATAAGGTTAAAATGCAATTTATATTTTAATAAATTTAGTAAACTGAGTAAGGACTCAATACTATTTCTACGCAAGACTACTCTGCTCGATTTCTTCAATCTTCTTAGGGACTATACCATGAGCAACTATAACTTTCTCATATTCATCACGCTCTAATGTTTCAACTTCAATTAACTTCTTTGCAATTGCATCTAATGCTTTTTTATATTCAGTCAAAACTTTTTCTGCTGATTTGATACCATCATCTATGATTCTAGAAACTTCTGTATCTATTTTTGTTGCGATATTTTCAGAATATTCTTTTTCGACAACTTCACCAAATTGGGTTCTACCACCCCCAGTAAAAGCAACTGGACCTATTAAATCAGACATCCCCCAACGAGTTACCATTGCATAAGCTAAATTTGTGGCAACTTGTAAGTCACTAGATGGTCCAGTGGTAATATCTCCAAAAATCATTTTTTCAGCTACATATCCACCCAAAGACATTGCTATATCATCAATAAATTCTTTTTTAGACTGTAGGCGTCTTTCTTCAAGTGGCAACTTTAAGGTATAACCTCCTGCATTTCCACGAGCCACAATCGAAACTTTATGTACTGGATCAGCATTTGGTAATACGGATGCCACCAATGCGTGACCTGCTTCATGATATGCTGTAATTTCTTTTTCTTTTTTAGACAATAAATGGCTTTTTCTCTCAGGACCAAGCATCACTTTTTCTATTGCTCGAATTAAATCAAATTGAAAAACTTTTTTACGATTTTCTCGTGCTGCTAAAATAGCACCTTCATTCATAAGTGAATATAAGTCAGCACCAGAGAATCCTGGGGTTCTTTCAGCAATTAATTTCAAATTAATATCTTCTGCTAATGGTTTTTTGACTGCATGAATTTTAAGAATTTCTTCTCGATCTGCTCTATCTGGTAAATCTAAAATCACCTTTCGGTCAAAACGTCCTGGACGAATTAATGCCGGGTCTAATACGTCTGGTCTATTGGTAGCTGCCATAACAATCACTTTGTCATTTGGCTCGAAGCCATCCATCTCCACTAATATTTGGTTTAAAGTTTGTTCTCTTTCATCATTTCCTCCACCAAAACCACCTCCACGAGTTCTTCCAATAGCATCTATTTCATCGACAAATATAATTGCTGGTGCAGCCTTCTTTGCCATTTTAAATAAATCTCTAACACGAGAAGCTCCGACTCCTACAAACATTTCCACAAATTCTGAACCAGATAAGTGAAAAAATGGGACACTTGCCTCCCCGGCAACTGCTCGAGCCAATAGTGTTTTTCCTGTTCCAGGGGCTCCAGTTAAAATAACTCCCTTTGGAATACGAGCACCGATATCTAAAAATTTCTTAGGACTTTTCAAAAAATCTACAATTTCTTTTAATTCTTCTTTCGCTTCTTTGCAACCAGCTACATCTTTAAATGTTACTTTATTATTTTTATCATTTGGATCAGTGATACGGGCCTTTGATTGGCCAAAAGTAAAAGCTTGCATCCCTGCCCCTTTTACTTGCCTTGATAAATACCAAAAGAAAAAAACAATAAATAAAATAGGTAAAAGGAATGGTAAAATATTTCCTAGCCAAAACATAAAACCAGTATCAGCAGTAACTTCGATTTGAGTACTAGATAATGCTTCTGGTTTTACTCCATAATTAAAAAGAGTTTGAGACAAAGATGATTCAATTTCTTTTTTTGCTTTTTTAATTTCATCATTTTGATAAGTTATAGTTAGCTCTCCCCCTTCTACTTGTATCTTTTTAACTTCACCAGCACTGACACTTTTAGCTAAATCAGAAATTGAAACTTCCTCAATTTTTTTAGGTGTACCTGAAACTAATAAATATAGAGCTGTTAAAAGCATAAAAACTAAAAGTGCTCCAGCAATACTACCAGAAAACTTTGATTTTTTTCCTCCTTTTTTCCCTTTTTTGGGCATATCTTTTTTATTCATTAAATTAAAATCCATTTGTAAAATATAACATAAAAAATGAAAATTGTTAAATAAAAAACACCCTTAACTATTTCTAATTAAGAGTGTTTACGTTTTTTGTTCTGTTTATCTACTCACCATTGTAAGCTAGTTGCTTGCAATGTGGACAAGGTGCTATGTGACCAAACCCATAAGATACTAAACTTACTTCAACTGTTTTTTTGCATGATAAACATACTACTTCTTTCTTCTGCATAATTATACTAATTTAAAATAAAACATAATGGTATAGCTACACCAGCAGAGATTAATGGTTTTTCTTTTTTAAATGAATAGCCAAGCTCTACAAAAACTGAAGCGAATTTTTCTTCTGTTTTTATAGAACCACCAATACCCATATAATAATCATCTTCTTTTTTATTTTGAGACATAACTACATATGATGCAATGTTTTCTTTTAATTTGTATTCAATAAACCCGCCGAAGCCATTGGTCAAAAGAGAGTAAAACGGTGTTAAAGATATATTATCTTGTTCAACACTGAAAATCAAAAAGGTAGGAATTTCATATCCAATCTCTGATTTTTTTTCAAAAATAACCACACCTTGAGGATTCAACATAAACCCTATCTTGGTTTTTATTCCGCAACATTTTTTTTCTGATTCTACTTTTAAAGAATCTGCCTGCTGTGCATTAGCAAATAATGCCATTGTGCACAAAAGAAAAAGAAAAATTTTTTTCATTTTTATTAAGTTTTTAAATTTGATTTAAGATTAACATAAAATAAGAAATTGTCAACTTTAACATAACATCACACTAGTCTAGATAAATTATCTATAAATAACATATATAACTTCCCTTTTAGGTATAACAAGATAGGAATTAAATAAAAGAAAAACCCACTTTGCAGATTAAAAGGGTTTTTCCTTTCTACAAAGCAGGTTTCATTAAAAATTTGTTATTTCTGCAATATATTCTCCTCCACCATACCAATAAGGCCAACCTTCTGTTGTCCGTAAAATTATTAATAGTGATGGTTCTGGTACCAAAAAATATATTTCTTTTAATTCTCTTGGAGCATCTCCATCAAAAATATTTACAGAATCAATATTGATTCTTAGTGGACTTCCATCTATATCTAAGATTATATATGGTTTTTCTTCCTTTAGATAGGTTTCCAAATCTTCGAAATCCCAATCCTGAAAATTACCTTTATTACCAATCCTAAACTCACCCATAAGTTTTTTTATAGGAAGTGATTGCAACTTTTTGATTAAGTCATTTGTTGTCATGTTATTTTTAGTTTTAATTGTGAATAAAAAAGTTAAATTAATTTTTTAAATCCCCGACAAGAAACTTAAAAAATTAATCTAACCTCCACAACTAAAATCTCAATATCAAGGAACCTTAATTCTTTAGAGAATATAATAAATAATGACAAAAGTCAATAGCTAACAATAAAAAGCCTTATAAAATAAGGAAAAAATGTCCGAAATTGGTCACGGATAATTTACTCACAAATATAATACTAGCTTTGTTTTGTATTTATTCCCCTGTTATATAAATCAATCAGTATTTCTTTTTTATCCCTCCGCCACTTTTTTATTTGAATTTCTCTTTTTCTGGCACTAGCTAAATTTTCTTGTTCTTCTAAAAATACAATATGAAACTTCCCCCTCGAGCTAGCTCGGGGTAAAGCTTTATTTTTTGTAAAACTAGCACCAATATTTAAATTATGTTCTTTTAATCTGCGTTCTGGATTTTCTGTGATCCCAACATATAATTTTCCAAAATGATTTTTTATCATGTATACAAAATACATAATATAATTATATGCCCATTCGACTCCTCGTTCAACTCGTCGCTCAGGGCACTCGCCTCGCCCTAAAAAATCTGAATAAAAATTCAGATTTTTTTATATTTGCCATAATTCGATTATCTTCTTAATTGAATTGTTGTGGTTTACCACGAGCGAGCCATCTAAAAGGGCGAGTCGAGTGGAGATGACGGGAATTGAACCCGTGTGCAGAAGGTTAACGTAAAGAAATCTACATACTTAGTACACTTTTTTGTTTAAATTAAAAAATTCTTAAGTGTACGAAATATTTTTTAATCGATTCTCTATGTTTTGGAAAATAGTCGAGACACTCTATTCCCTATCCCGATAATATTATGCCTCAATCCATATATCGGAAGTCTATGGACGAGACACCAGTTAGGCTTACGCGAAAGCTGGAACAAAAGCGAAGTCCTTCATACCGAAGTATGGAGAAACAGCATCTTTTATTTTAGTAGTCAATTTTGCAATTAACATTTAAACGAATTTTAACGAGATTACGTTCATTCTCGGTATGCATCTTGTACGTCAGGCCAACTGTCTATGCCTGGCATCCCCAAATTTGCGAAGCAAATTTGCCCTGAGCGAACGAAGTGAGTCGAATGGGCATTTCTACTTTCTACTTTTCAGTTTTCAACGTCCTTTGTATTCTCTCCTTACTTCTCGATCGGTATCACGTTTTTTTATACTTTCTCTTTTATCAAATTTTTTCTTTCCTTTTGCTAAAGCAATATTTATTTTGATTTTTCTACCTTTATTATACACTGACATTGGCACAATTGTCAAACTCTTATTTTTTCCACTTTCTGCTAATTCGTTCAATTCTTTCTTTGTTAATAAAAGTTTTCGATTTCTAAGTGGATCATAATCTTTCGGTGCATTTTTTACTTGATATGGTGTTATATTTGAATTAATTAAAAACGCTTCGCCGCCTCGAACAATAACAAAAGAACCTTCAAGAGACATCTGCCCTCCCCTAATTGATTTAACTTCTTGCCCTATTAACTCAATACCTGCTTCATATTTCTCAAGTATCTCGTAGTCAAATCTCATTTTTCTATTTTCCGCATAATTAGCCATATTTATATATTAACACTTGAAAGAATTTATAAAAAGGTTTTATTTAAAATCTATTATGTTAAAATAATAATATATGAAAACACTACCACAACTTCAAGTCACAGGATATAGAGGCATCTGGGGAGAAAGTTTAACACCAGATATAGTTAAAAATTTTATTAATGCTTTCGGTAAGTTTACAAAAGAAGATACAAAAAAAGAAAATCCTATTATTTTAATTGGTAGAGACGGTAGAGAAAGTGGCAAAGAAATAGCCCAAATAATTATAAAAGAGTTAAAAAAAATAAATATTACAGCTATTGATGGAGACATCCTGCCAACGCCGACAATAATATTTGCAGTCAAAAAACACAGCTATGATGGAGCTGTTATTATTACTGCTTCACACAACCCAACCGAATACAATGGTTTAAAATTCGTGACAAATAAGGCACTCTTAACTAATGAAGCTCAAGTAGGAATAATTAAAAAATACCTTGAACAAGATATAGATATTGAACATAAAGAAAATACCAACATAGAACCTGAACAATTTGACTTACCAAATTTTACAAAAGAACATACTGATGCGATTCTATTGAATATAAATGTTACAGCAATTAGGGACCGAAAATTTAAAGTAGTAGCTGATATGATAAATGCTTCGGCTTGCGTAGTAGATCCATATTTATTTGAACAATTAAATGCTGAATTAATAGCATTAAATAATGTTCCTAATGGAAAATTTGCTCATCGACCAGAACCAGCAGTAGAAAATTTAGAAGATATCGGTCGCTTAGTAAAAGAAGTTGGTGCAGATATTGGTTTTGCCCATGATCCTGACGCTGATAGAGTTGTATTTGTAGATGAAAATGGAAAAGTTATTTCTGAAGACTACACATTAGCTTTTGGTGTAGAAAATATACTTTCTAAAAATCCTGGCGAAAATGTGGTAATGAACCTTTCAAGTTCTAGTATGGTTTCAGATATTGTAGAAAAATATAGTGGAAAATGTTTTCGCACTAAAGTTGGTGAATCTAATGTATTAGAGGGCATACAAAAACAAAATGCCATCATAGGTGGTGAGGGTACGAGTGGAGTTATTTATCCTGCAATAAATACAAGTAGAGATGGTTTTGTTAGCTTATCTTTAGCCCTAGAGCTTTTAGCTGAACGAAATCAAACAGTTAGTGAGTGCGTAGCGACACTACCTAAATATTTTATGAAAAGAGATAAATGGCCAGTAAGTGGAAAAAACTTAAACGAAATATATGAAAAATTAAAAACACACTTTTCTCTAGCTCAAATAAATGAAGTTGATGGATTACGACTAGATTTTAACGATAAATCTTGGATACATTTACGCCCATCAATAACAGAGCCAATAATTCGTCTTTTTGGTGAAGCAAAAACGGAAGAAAGAGTTAATACACTATTTAATGAGGCCAAGTCTATTTTGTCACTCGTGACCGAATAGGGTTGACTTTAAAGACTGAATAAGCTAAAATCTTGTAAGTAAAGTTTAATTTATATCAATTGCGTGAAAGAATAAACAATCAAATACGAGCTAGTGAACTTAGGGTTCTCGATGATAAAAACCAAAGTATTGGGGTTTTAAGTATTAAAGATGCACTAGAAATGGCTCAAAGTAGAGATATGGATTTAATTGAGATATCACCAAATGCAAATCCACCAGTAGCAAAGATAATGGATTTTGGTAAGTATCAATATGAGACAAGTAAAAGATTGAAAAAAGCAAAAGCTGGAGCAAAAATGAGTGAGACCAAATCTATTCAAATAAAAATAGGTACTGGTGATCATGACCTAGAGCTCAAAGCTAAAACTGCTTCAGGTTGGCTCAAAGAAGGGCACAGAATTAAAGTAGAACTCTTCTTAGCTGGGCGTGCAAAATATATGGATGAAAAATTTTTAAGAGAAAGATTAAATCGAGTATTACATTTAATTACAGAAGATTATAAAATTTCTGATGGTTATAAAAAAGGTCCAAAAGGTTTATTTATTACAATAGAAAAAGCAAAATAGCTACGAGATTAATGCCACAAACTACGAGCTTAACGCCATAAAATATTATGAAAACAAACAAATCATTTTCAAAAAGACTAAAAATTACCAAAAATGGTAAGATACTTTCCCGTAAACCAGGATTTAATCATTTTAATGCAAAACAATCACGCAAAACACAATTAGCTGGTCGCAAGGGTCAAAATTTTGTAATCAAAAATAAACCAAAAAGTCACCTGTTACCTTTCAGCTAACACTTGATTACTTTATAAACTTTATAAACTTTTAACTAATAATATGACAAGAGTAAAAAAAGGAGTACATGCATTAAAGAGACGAAGAAGTGTTTTAAAACAAACTAAGGGTTTTAGACATGGTCGTAGCACAAAAGAAAGACAAGCAAAAGAGGCGTTATTACACGCAGGAAACTATTCTTTCGCTCACCGTAAAGACAAGAAGTCTCACAATAGAAAATTGTGGAATATAAAGATAAATGCCGGAAGTCGCGAGCTTGGTATGTCTTATTCAAAAATGATTTTTGCATTAAAGAAAAAGAAGATAGAATTAGACAGAAAAATTTTAGCTGATCTTGCAGAAAACAACCCTGCGACATTCGCTAAAGTCCTAGCCAATCTAAAATAAAAAGAACTTCTAAAAATCCCCTTCTGGGGATTTTTTTATTTAATAAAATTAATTAGAGACTAGTGGAAAAATATCTACCAACTCTCCTGAGTAGTAAAACTCATACCCTAAATCACCAAAGGTGTAAATTACATCATTTATATTTATCTCTGCTCCACCAATTTGTGGATTATATTTTGGTACTGAATAATAAAAACCTAAATTATATAATGTGCTTAAAATTCCAGGACTTTTAGAAATATCATATCCGGATCTCGCCCATTGTGCTTCTATTTGCTTCATATATAAACCGACATACAAATAAGAATAGTAAGGATTTTGAACATCAGTAATTCTATTTAATCTATCAGCTTCTAGATTTGCATCATCTGGATGATCTACGATATTCTCCATATTTTTACCTAGATAAAATGGAGAATTAATGTCTTTCAAATGCTCTTCAATAAGCCGAACAGTTTTCGGTTTAATTCCTGCAATTCCAAAAGAAACTTTTGACAAAGATGCTAATATTTTTAAAGGTTCAAAATAACCCTTAAAAGATTCTCTACGGCTAGTAAAAAATCTAAACTGTTCTCCTATTACTCCACTCAAAATTATTCGTGGTGAAACATTTGCATCATGAGCTGCTTTATTTATGATATCTTGGTCTCTTGTAAAAACCTCTTTCATTAAATTCCACTCATCGGTGTCAGCCCAAACATAAGATGAGATTGGTAAATTTATTTCTGCTTGTGTGACATTCTCACAATTATTTAAATTTTTAATAAAATTGTTATTATTTAAAAATCTTTGTGATGCAATATAAAGCATTCTGTTCAGCAATACCGTATCCCCTCCTTGGATTAAGGTTTTATAAATATTAATAGAAGTTGATGGAGCATATTTACTTAGATTATTTATCTGACAGATTATTTTCAAACTTCCACTATTATCATTTTTATTTATATTTTTTTGTATATTAAAATAAGAATTACGCTCCGATGAAGAACCTCGGACATTTAAAAGACTAAATTGCATAGCTAAAAAAACAATAAAAAAGATAAAACCGATTATTGCAAATATATAAAGAAAAAATCTAAAAATCTTTAGTTTTGTAAAATTTTTCATGAACAAAGTAATTATTAACTAATTTTATACTCTTTTACTTTATTCTTTTTGACTAACTCCATGACAGATTCAATCATTTTTTTAGGATCAGACTCACTAACTATCTTCGCATTTGGACGATGCCCTTTTTCTATTATTCCTTTTAATTCTTCGTCCATTTCCCAAGGTCCTTCAAAAATACCAATAGGTTTATCATCCTCAAATGCTATTGTAAACTCATGAATAGTACCTATGCGCCCACAACCACAAATAACTGCATCAGAAGAACGAGTAAGCAATAAATCTCTACCTGGATAGCCAAAACCTGTGTAAACGATTAAATCCATGTAATCAAGTGGTAATTTATAGGTCTCTACATGCTCACGTTCATTCAATGCAGGAGAAAAACCGATAGATGTACCACCTACCTCTTTTGCTCCCAT
>Ga0172381_10001435_pt1 | contig 28052 bp, 22 predicted proteins | sample Leawel6488metaG_FD_119754 | JGI IMG/M metagenome (GOLD analysis project Ga0172381, IMG submission 119754) | Leachate microbial communities from a municipal landfill in Southern Ontario, Canada - Leachate well 64-88 metaG | ecosystem: Engineered > Solid waste > Landfill > Unclassified | place... | reverse complement strand
TTTCGGTGTCTGAATATCCTTCAAGCAAAGCCAATGCTTTTCCGGTGAGGTGTTTGCGGGATTAGGGTTACTGCTGAACTTTCACCGAAAGTGTCATTGAGCCAGCAGTGGTACCGCTGATGGTTTCGACTTTCATTAATCCTTTTTTACCGCCAGCAGTAATGAACGCTAAAATATCATTTACTGCCAACTCGTTGATCTTGGTGTTGGTGACCCCGGTGGTTGTCTGGGCAACAATAATCTGATCGTTGGTAATGCTTTCCCAGTTGATCACTTCAGTTACCTTTTTAAACAAGGTGTTGTTTCTGACTGCCCATGAGGCCAAACCGTTGTCGCCATTGAAAACTCCTGCTGCAGATGCATCGCTGGGCGCTGCAATGGAAGCGTGATTGGTTTCGCCATAAAAATAGAGCCAATCAATTTTTGATGCATTGGTTTTGGCATTTGCCAAGGTATAAACAGTGCCATCAATGGAAGCAAAAGAGCTTCCTGTTGTGTTTCCCTGTGCTCCCAAGATTTTCATGGAGAAAGTATTGATCGGGCTGGAAACGGCAATTGTGGTAATGGTAAAACTGATCTCTTTTGTCTGACCGTTTTTGTCTGTAATTTTAAAGTACCATTTTTCCTGGCCTGGCAGGTTGTTTGTAACTGCATTGATAATAATATTCAAAGAGGCTTGGGGGGTTGAAAAAACAGAATCCTGGACCAATGGTTGATTGTTGCATACCCGTGTGATGGTCAGTTTGGTCAGTTTTGCACCGGAGTTGGTATTTGGGAAAGCTGTAAGTCCAACCTTAAAAATTTCACTGACAGAGAGCGTGGCATCTGCGGAAATATAACCGGAACCGCCCACAAAGTTAATGGCAGGGGTTTGATCCACGGGATCCGAGGAATCACTTTTACTGCAGGAAGTAAAAACAAGTATGCTTGAAAAGAGGATCAGACTGAAAATAGAATGGATGTTTTTCATTGCGGTTAGTTTAAGGTTAAACAATTGAATTTTGGGGTGCGAATGTACAAAAATTTGGCCAAACCGAATCCAAATATATCCGTGAACTATAAAAATCCGTTCCTTAATATCTTTAAAAATATCAACAATCAAAGAAAGAGAGGATTAACGGATTTTCTCCGTTAGCCCGGATTTCCGAAGGTTCCGTAGCAGGGTAAAAAGAGTATACGCCAGAAACATAAAAACAACACCTGAAACAAGTCCCGGATAAAGTTCAATCAGGTTTTTTATAAAAGTGAACAACGAGGAAAACAGGAACACAAATCCATGAACTACGGGTTTTATTATAGAAGGGAATGTATTGATTAAAACCTGAAAAATATCAAGGGAGGCAAAAATATGGGTCAGGGTTTCCATAGGAAAAAATTTTTATCAAAAGTAGTACAAGTGTCCTCCTTGGGAAAATCTTTTTCTATGAATGACCGAAAAAAGGGGGACGAATGGCCGTTGGGAGGAGACATACGTACATTTTCAAGTATCTTTGCCTGTTGAAATTTCTAAAAATGGAAAATCGAAAACATCTGCTCTTGCTGCTGATCCTAACTTTTGGATTGCTATCTCTTTGCTCTGTTGCACAATCAATCAGGCCATTGCCTCATCCCAAAAACATTATTCTTCTTATCGGAGACGGGATGGGGTTCAACCACATAAAAGCAGCCGATTATTACCTTGGGATGACAAGTCAGGTATATGAACAATTTCCGGTACGGTTAGCCATGGCGCATTATCCTGCCAAGGCTGGGGAATATAAGCTTAATGATCCGGCTTCGAATTTTTTTGCCACTGGGTACAACACCGTTGCAGCCTGGAGCGATACGAATTATTTGAAAAAGAATTTTACGGAGTCGGCAGCTGCAGCTACTGCCTTGGCGACCGGATTCAAGACCTACAACAATGCAATCGGTATTTCTTTGACAGGAGATACTTTGGAAAACCTTGTGGAATGGGCAAAAGCGCTTGGCAAATCAGCAGGAGTTGTGACCAGCGTACCTTTCAGTCATGCCACCCCGGCTGGGTTTGTTGCCCATAATAAAGTCCGTACAAACTATTCCCAGATTGCTTATGACATGTTGCTCAATAGCCGGTGCGATGTGATCATGGGTTGTGGCGACCCTGGTTATGACAACAATGGCAACATAAGAAAAGGCAAATGGAAAGATGGAAAATATGTTGGCGACAGCGCTTTTTGGGTACAATTTCAGCAAGGAAGCGGGAAGCAAACCCGGTTTATGGTTGGTGGAGTGAATAAACAGGTCAAGGATATCGATGGTGATGGGAAACCGGATCCCTGGACTGTTATCCGTGAAGCGGAAGATTTCAGGGCATTGCAACATGGAGCTACCCCCAAGAGAATTATGGGATGTCCCAAGGTTTATTCAACCTTACAGGAAGGCAGGGAAATGAATGATTTTATTTCAACGGTTCCCACCCTGGCCGAAATGGCAGGTGGCGCTTTGAATGTACTTGGTAAAAACCCACGAGGTTTTTTTGTGATGATTGAAGGAGGGGCCATCGACTGGGCTTCCCACAGTAATTTGAAAGGTCGTTTGATGGAGGAGATGACGAGTTTTAACGAAATGGTTGAAGCCGTAGTAAAATGGGTGAATAAAAACAGCAATTGGGATGAAACCCTTGTCATTGTGACCGGCGATCATGAAACCGGATTACTGTGGGGAGGATCTCCGTTTATCCCATTGGCAGATCGGGGGAAGGGAAAACTCCCGGTAATGCAGTTCAATTCGACCGAACATACCAATTCCCTGATCGCTTTTTTCGCAAAAGGCCCTGGAAGTGAGCTATACCGTGGTTTTGCCGATGAATGTGATTCTGTTCGCGGACCCTATATCCAAAATTCGGAAATTCCACAGTTGATCCACCTGATGTGGAATAAATCAAAGTAAATTACTGCATCCGGATCAGGGAATCAGAATGGCCCGTTTCACTCCGCTGTAATCAATGGTTTTAACTGTCTTCAGGTAGTTGATCAGGGCTTCGATGGTAGTTACAGAAGTAGAAGTTCCCGGATCCCGATGGTCGAATTGATAGGCCACCGCCATGTAGTTGTTCATAGCTACCGTGTAATTTTTTGTTTCATCAAGCAGCTTACCTGAATTATCCAGCAATTCAACAGTTTTGCACTGTTTTTTTCCATTGTCGGTTAACCGGTACGTTATTCTGGAAACCTGCAAATCAATCTCTTTTTCCAGTTGATAACCATAGCAGATAAGCGATCTGATCTCAGCCGGATTCATCCTGAATATTACCACCTGGTTGTTGAAAGGGTCTAATTTATAGAGGTCTTTCATGGTAATATCGCCCTTAGGCAATGACTGGACACGGATTCCTCCTTTATTCTGGAAAGCCATATCCACTTTCAATTCATGGATCAGCGCATCGGTCATCATGCTACCCAGTTCATCTTCTCCATCCAGCGGATTGGTGGCAACTCCAACCACTTTACTGAATTCTGTATTCTTATTGTATTTTGAAATCAGCTTATCCAGCTCTTTATTGCTTGATGTCAGCATTTTAACCGGAATAATTTCATCCGTCCGTTGAACGACATGTTGATCCTCGATGAGCAAGGTGGTTTTTCCGATATATTTGAGATTGGAACCAGCCTGAACGATCATCACTCCATTTCTGAACATCGGCTTTTCAATCAAAGTATGGGAATGTCCTCCCATAATTACATCGAACTGAGGCATGGAATCAGCCAGGCGAACATCTTCTTCTACGCCAAGGTGCGTAAGGCCGATCAGGATCCCATACCGGTCTTTCAGCCAGGTAAACTCACGGGCCGACTCGATCCCGTTGGAAAAGCTGATGCCCGTCATCTTAGAGGGATGTGTGCTTGGCAGTCCGTTGGCATCGAGTTGGATGATACCGAGCAAGGCAATGGTATTTTTTTCGTCGACATATAAAACCGTATAGGGAAGTGGCTGTTGAAGCCTGGTTCCGGTGGCATCCAGATTACAGCAGATGAAAGGAAATTTAGCCTGGTTGATGCGTTTCGTAAGGAAATCCTGCCCCAGATCGAATTCGTGGTTTCCAATGCAACTTACATCGAATTTACACCGGTTCATCAGGTCGATCATAGGATACCCTTTATCGTCAACCATATCAACCACCGGATTGCCGGTAAAATTATCGCCGGCTGCAACGAGATATACATGGGGATGGGTAGCTCGTAAACTATCGGCCAGATAGGCAAGTTTCGACAGGTTATCGATCTTGGCATGCATATCATTGGTATGTAAAATAATGACTTCGATCTGTTTCTTGTCTGCCTGGGTTTGAGCAATCCCATTGATTAGAAAGAGGAAACCGATCGTTGTGAAAAAGAATGTGAGCTTTTTAGACATGGTGTTTTGGCTTTTTTAAAAAGATGATTTGTCCTTCGCTGATAGCGCCTCCGGGTTCAGTGACATTGCCAAACCGGTCGTAGGGGATCAATTTTTCTTCCATCATTTTTCGGAAGGACCATTGAGAGTGAGCAAGAATGGCATCTCCGACGGTTGCCCCATCGAATATTTCCATGGCATGACGGTTGATCCGGACTTTCATTGAAATTTGATGAATATAACAAAGGTATGAAAAAAAATACGGTTAAATCCACCATTTTCCCCAATTCATCCACCATTATCGGCATTTCACCGACAATTGTTTTATTAATCAAAATAACCTATATACTTTTGCGCTGCAATGTCGGTATAGTTATGTCTTCCCAATTCCAGAAAATCATGAAAAGAGTCAGTACAATGTTTATCCTGCTTTTTGCAGTTTTGTTTGTAAATGCACAAAATGATGCCAATCAAAAGGGTGACGATATAAAAACTGTTTTCGGAAAAGGCAACAAAACAAAACTGGGTTGGTTTGTCGGGATTGATCCTGCATATTCCCAATTCAAGGGAAAGAATGTATGGCTGGCTGGAATCAACGGAGGATTGATCATCAATCATCATTTTGCGATCGGGCTGGCCGGACGTGCCTGGGTTAACCGAAATGAGTTGTTTTATCCCGATGTTACCGACACGGTTGGAGCATACCTTGAAGGAGGCTATGGTGGATTTTTGTTCGAATATACCCTCTTTCCAAAATCGGTGATTCACGTTACATTTCCTGTTATAATCGGTGGTGGCGGCGCATCCTATGTCACCAATCTGGAATATGATACTTGGGAAGACGGACATTGGACGAAGAATCATAAAAGTTTGGATTCGGATGCCTTCTTTGTTGTTGAGCCCGGAGTACGTGCCGAAGTGAATCTTTTGAAGTTTATGCGGCTCAATGCCGGGGTGAGCTATCGCTATGTGGGTGATTTGAAACTTATCAATACTTCCAGTGATTTGATGCGTAATTGGGCAGTCACTATCGGATTAAAATTTGGAAAATTCTAATACCGTATCCGCTTTTCTTCGATCCTCTTTTTTTTTAATCGTAATCAAATGAATGTTAAAATAATCCTTACCGGTTTATGGATATATCTATCTGCACTCGTTTCATATTCTCAAGACATTGAGGAGAAGACGATCGGGTTGCAGGAATGTTTAAAACTGGCCATAGAAAACAGTCCTAGGCTTAAGATTTCAGCCCTTGATCAGAGTAGACTTCGTTACAGTTATCGGGAAACGGCAGGGAAAGGGCTCCCGAATATCAACATCACCAGCTCTTTCGATGATTATGTGAATTTGCCGACCCAGCTTATTCCGGGCGATTTTGTTGGCCGGCCTGGAGAGATGATCCCGGTTCAATTCGGAACAACATATAATTTGTCGGGAGGGCTTGAAGCAAGTCAACTGATATATAATCAGCAGTACCTTGTGGGTATAAGGATGGCTAAACTGATGCTGGATCAGAATGTACTCAGCACAGAAAAGATAAAAACAAGTGTGGTTTTCGAGGTAGCACAATCCTATTATCTTACGCAGATCACACAGATGCAGATCCGGAATCAATTGGAAAATCTGAAAAAACTCGAGAAGGTTCAAAAAATTGCCCAAAGTCAATATGATAACGGGATGATTAAAAAAGTTGATCTTGACCGAATCATTGTTCAAAAATTGAACCTGCAAACAGAGATCGACCGTCTGCAGGTAGTTTTGGAACAGGAATTTAGCATGCAGCGTTATTATATGGGACTTTCGATGGATCAACCCCTCGCATTCCCCGATTCATTACAAGCAACGACTCTAAATGTGGGAACCGGACAAGATTTATCGAAACACATCGATATCCGTTTGATTGAAATGCAAATGAAGGTAGTATCGACCAATCTCAGGTTGAATCAATCGGAATACTTCCCATCCCTTACATTGATTGCCGCGATGAACTATACCAACCAGAGCAATACCTATTATACTTTCGGAAAACCTACCGATTGGTTCAATACAACGCTGGTGGGATTACGGCTAAACATGCCAGTGTTTAACGGATTGCAAAAACATAACCGGGTCAATCAATCACGGGTTCAGCTTGAACAACTTCAGGTAACCGAAGAGGATACCCGGAAATTGTTGTTGATCCAATCGCAGGATGCGACCCGGAAATATTTGAACAGCATAACAACAGAAAAACGTCAATGGGAAAACATGGGGTTAGCTGAGCGGGTGTACAGTGTTTCACAAGAGCAATATCAAAAAGGGATCATTCCTCTCACCGATCTGCTCAATGCGGAAACAGCGCTGAGTGATGCACAAACCAGTCATACCTTATCACTCGTTCAGATGAAAATCGCTGAACTTGAGTATCGAAATGCCAATGGAATTTTGCTGGATATTGTCCCATGATGGAGGCTGAAAACTGGATGTTAGATGTAGTACGTTTTGCATATTGAATTTTTATTTTGAAACCTTAGTTTTTATGAGAAGAATTTTCACAATTACGCTGATCGTCATAGTTCTCGTGGGAGCATGCACGGCAACTTTATTGTTGAATAAGAAAAAAATCGAGGAAAAATCGAGAATGGATGGGACTCTTAAAGCCATTCCTGTATTCGTGACTGCGTTGAAAATGAACCGGATGAGTAGCGATTTTCCATCAAATGGGTCTTTTCAGGCGATTCATGAGCTAACTCTTGCTTCGGAGGGACAGGGGAAAGTAGTAAGTCTGCTTTTCAATACCGGTGATTTTGTGAAGCAAGGGCAAGTAATGGCACGGTTGGATGATGAAGTATTGAAAAGTCAGTTATCATTGGCTCAGGCTTCTTATGAGAAGTCAAAAACCGATCTGATTAAATATGAAGGGCTCTTGAAAAACGATGCCATTTCAAGTCAGCAGGTGGAAGAAGCAAAGCTTTTTGTCAAAAAGTCGGAAGCGGATGTAGTTGGGTTAAAAAAGCAATTAGACAATGCTACCATCAAAGCGCCCATCCAGGGAACGATTGTAAGGCGTTTGATTGAAACCGGTTCATTGCTCATGCCCGGGTCTCCGGTTGCAGAAATTGTCGATATCAGCCGCCTGAAATTTATTGCCAACGTAGCTGAAAGTGAAGTGATATTGATTCGCAACGGCCAAAGAGTAAATTTAAACTCTTCAATGTATCCGGGAATAAATTATCAAGGCACGGTGGTCACAGTAGGGGTGAAATCCGATGATTCCCATCGTTTTCCAGTTGAGATTGAGTTGATCAATGACCCCAAGCATCCCCTTAAAGCCGGGATGTTTGGTATCGCCGGCTTTGGATCTGGAACGGAACGCGAATGTCTAACCATTCCGCGGCAGTCATTGATCGGAAGTATCAAAGAACCCCGGGTTTATGTGGTGAACGGGAACCGTGCGCAACTGCGCGATATCCGGATCGGATCGTCCGACGACCGGCAGGTGGAAGTCCTGAGCGGGCTGAAAGCGGGCGCGTTGATCGTGACATCCGGACAGATCAATCTTGATAATAATTCACTGATTACCATTGTCAATAATAATTAACCATTCCTGTCATGAATATTGCTGAACTTTCGATCAAACGACCAACCCTGGTTGTGGTCATTTTTGCTGTTTTGACTTTTTTGGGCGTGGTCAGTTTTTTTGCTTTGAATTATGAGCTTCTCCCAAAATATTCTGAACCGGTATTGGTTGTAGTGACCAATTATCCAGGCGCTTCGCCTTCTGAAGTAGAAAATTCGGTTACGAAAAAGATAGAAGATGCTGTCTCCTCTCTTGAGGATATCGACAATATCCAGAGTACATCCTATGAAGGTGCCTCCGTGGTGGTAATTATTTTTAAAAATGATGCCGACATGGACCGGGCACTGGAGAATGCGACACGTAAGGTAAATAACATAGAATACCTGTTACCCAAGGACATATTGCCTCCAATTATCAATAATTTTTCGATGGACGATATTCCCATTATCCGGATGGGGATTACGGCCAATCTTCCCTCAACGGAAGTCTATGATCTTGTAAAAAATAAGATAAAGCCCATGATTTCCACGATCAATGGTGTTTCACAGGTTGATATGGTGGGGGGTGAAGAAAGGGAGATCCGGATCAATGTGGACAATGAGAAACTAAAAGCTCATAATTTATCCATTTTGCAGGTTACACAGGCAATACAGTCGGCCAACATGGAGTATCCCACCGGGAAGATCAAAGACCAGAAGCAGGAGGTGATAATCCGTCTTTCGGGAAAATTTGCCCGTTTGGAGGATATGAAAAACATGGTTATTTCTACCGATGCTAATGGAAGTCCGGTAAGGTTGGAAGATGTGGCAGAGGTTCAGGATGCAAAAAAAGAGACGCGGAGCATCAGTCGTATCAATGGAGAAAATTCCGTTGGGTTGATGATCTTCAAACAACCGGATGGCAACGAAGTAGAGATCTCAAAAAAAGTGAAAGCATCGATTGCGCAGATCGAAACAATATATCAATCGCAGGGAGTAAAGTTCGAAATTGCCAACGACACATCGGATTTTACCCTTGATTCGGCCAATTCTGTAATGAGAGACCTGCTATTGGCGATCTGCCTGGTTGCACTTGTTATGCTTATCTTTTTGCATAGTTTTCGGAATTCATTTATTGTGATGATAGCCATTCCTGCTTCGCTGATTTCGGTGTTTACAGTGATGTATGTTATGAATTTTTCATTGAACGTAATTTCTCTGGTAGCCATGTCGCTTGTAATCGGGATTTTGGTCGATGATTCCATCGTGGTACTCGAAAACATTTATCGCCATTTGGAGATGGGGAAGGACCGGCGGAAAGCAGCGCTGGATGGAAGAAATGAAATCAACTATACCGCCCTTTCCATCACCATGGTCGATGTAGTGGTATTTCTTCCAATCGCAATAATCACCAGTATGATCTCGGGCATGTTACGCCAGTTTGCTCTGGTCGTGGTAATTGCGACCTTATTAAGTTTGTTTGTTTCTTTTACCGTAACGCCACTTCTTGCTTCCCGGATGGCCAAACAGGAGCATTTCAGAAAAGGAAGCTGGATTGGCAATATTATTGACGGATTTGAAAGTTTTCTGCATCGGTTTATAGAAGGGTATTCGAAAATATTAACCTGGGCGCTCCGGCATAAACTAATCACCATAGGAATGGTCACCTTGCTTTTTATTGCATCGGTTTCATTGGTTGTAACAGGTTTTATCGGTACCGAATTTCTTACCATGGGTGATCGGGGAGAGTTGATCATCACAATGGAATTACCTAAGGATGCCACTATTGAACAAACCAACCAGGCTACGCTCAAAGCGGAACAATACATCCAGAGTATACCGGTAGTGACCAGTGTTTTTACTTCGGTCGGAAGCTCAACCAGTTTTTTTGGCGGTGGTTCCAATGCCTATAGTTCGGAGATGCACATAAAGATGGTGGAAAAAGAAAAGCGTACCATTACTTCCGAGCAGTTTGCCCTGGACATGAAAAAAACCCTGATGGTAAAATTTCCGGGTATCAAAATACGCTCCACGATTGTTTCTATAATGGGGACTTCGGATATGGATCCTATTCAGATCGTTTTGAGTGGTCCCAATATGGACACCTTGAATAAAAATGCAACAAGGGTGATGAATGAGATGAAGCAAGTTCCCGGGACTTATGAAGTGAAATTATCGGTTGAGGCAGGAAATCCCGAAGTGGATATCCGTTTGGACAAAGATAAAATGGCGGAACTTGGTCTTTCCACTGCCATGGTGGGAATGACGTTGCAAAATGCTTTTAGCGGGAATACCGATGCCAAGTTCCGAGACGGGGACAACGAGTATAACATCAATGTAGTCCTTGACCAGTTTGACCGCAACAGCATCAACGACATTGCGGGGCTTTCCTTTATAAATAGCCGGGGTCAGGCAATTCAACTAAATCAGTTTGCCACGATCAAGCCTTCAAGCGGAACTACTATTTTACAACGATACAACCGGGTTCCTTCCATTACGATAAATTCACAGGTTATTGGTCGCCCGGTGGGGTCTGTTGGGGAAGATGTGCTCAAAAGGGTAAAGAAAATGGATTTGCCAAAGGAGATAACCATTATTCCGGAAGGTGACATGAAATACCAGTCTGATGCTTTTGGGAGCCTTGGGATTGCCTTCCTTGCTTCCATCTTGTTTGTTTACCTGCTGATGGTTGCCCTATATGATTCGTATATTTATCCTTTTGTCGTGTTGTTCTCTATTCCTCTTGCCGTCATTGGGGCCTTATTGGCTCTGGGATTGACCATGCAGTCGCTCACCATTTTTTCCATCCTTGGTATGATTATGCTGGTTGGACTGGTAGGCAAGAATGCCATCTTGCTGGTTGACTTTACCAATCAGATGAAGGAAGAGGGACATACAACGATGGAAGCGCTGGTTTTGGCTGGAAAAGTAAGGATGCGTCCGATTTTGATGACCACTTTTTCAATGATTTTCGGTATGCTTCCCATTGCATTGGCTTCAGGTCCCGGATCGGAGTGGAAGAACGGTATGGCCTGGGCGCTGATCGGGGGGTTGACAAGTTCTTTATTTCTGACTTTGATTGTGGTTCCGGTCGTATATTATATTTTCGATAAAATCAAATTACGCTATTCTGCCAAAGAAAAAATAATCGTTCAAAAGGCTTGACTTTTCGATTTCTTGAGATAACTTTGAGAAAAAAAGCCTATGAAAAAATATTATGCGGAATTTATCGGGACGTTTTGTCTTGTATTATTTGGATGTGGAGCTGCTACTATAGCCGGTGTTAGCAATACCGGGCCAAGTGGTATTGGGCTTCTGGGCATTGCCATTGCTTTTGGTTTTGCGGTGGTGGCTATGGCTTACGCCATCGGGGGAATTTCAGGGTGTCACATCAATCCTGCTGTAACCATTGGGGTTTTGGTAGCCGGGAAGATGGAAATTAAAGATGCCATTGGCTATATTGTTTCGCAATGTCTGGGCGCTATTTTGGCCGCTGCCGTATTGTATCTCATCCTTATGGGAAGACCCGGATTTACGATGGGAGAATGGGCATTGGGATCAAACGGATGGGGTGAAGGCTATAATGGCGGTTTTGATACATTAAGCGCTTTCATTGCTGAAGCTGTTTTTACCTTTCTTTTCATTTTCGTGATCCTGGCAGTGACCTCGAAATTCGGGAATGGAACCATGGCCGGATTGGCAATAGGAATTACCCTGATGTTGATTCATCTCGTGGCAATTCCCATTACCGGGACATCCGTAAATCCGGCCCGTAGTTTAGGACCTGCTATTTTTGCCGGAGGGCAAGCGTTGGCTCAACTCTGGCTCTTTTTTGTAGCTCCCATCGCCGGTGCCATTCTGGCTGCCCTGCTTTGGAAATTGGGATTTGAAAAGGAATAATTCCGTTATTTGTTTCCGAGCTTAATTTTTACCCCGATATTGAGGCCCAGGCTGTTGAAGGGATAACTGTTTTTCAGTTCCTGGCTGGGTTCACCATCTTGGGGAGTATAACCGGTTAGATCTTTAACGAATTTGACTTCTTTATCGCAGGTTTTCATATCGGGGAGCATATCTACTCCGTCTGCTTCAAATTTCGTGAATTTACCTTTGGTTGGGGCATAGCTGAGTGCATCATAGATTATTTCAGCATAAAGGGAAAACATTTTCCCCAGGTTGAAATCGGCTCCTAAGGCAGCAGATCCGCCGACAGCAACACCACCGGAACATTTCAAATTAAAATTGATAGTATGACCCAGTATCGTTTCATCGTCTTTTGTATTGATGGAGTTCATTACCCCGATAATAACTCCAAGCCGGGTATATGGACGGATCGTTTTGGAGCCAAGGTTTGGTGAAATGACAAGGGCAGGAACTATTTCAAGCATGTTTCCGGAAATTTTCAAAGTACCGTTACCGTCTAAAGTTAATCCATTATTTGAAAACACATCAAGGTTGATTTTCGTGTTGAATCCTTTCCGGTAACCTACACCAAGTTCAACGGCCATAAAGTCGTTCACAAAATATCCGCCCCGGAGCATAACATCAAACCCCTTTCCCAGGGCGACGGGATGAGCTTTGTCGCCATTGGTTGAGAAATCATAGCTGGCAGCAGTTCCGAATCCTCCGCCAACGCCTAAAGACAAGTAAAGTTTTTCCTGGGCAAACGCAGTCCCAATAAGAAAAAATGCTGTAAGAAGTAAAATTTGTTTTTTCATGATTTTATGATTATTAAATTAATGGTTTATCATATTGAATTCAAATTTCGGCCAAAAGTATCATAAATTTATTAATAAATTTGCCCCATCATTTAAAATTTCCCAGAAGGAATGATTTTCAATTTTATTAAAGATTTACGTCGTCGGGATCACAAACCCCGGTTGGGGGCTTTGGATATTCTGAAATATCTGGGGCCCGGGCTTCTGGTAACGGTAGGTTTTATTGATCCGGGCAACTGGGCATCTGATATTGCTGCCGGTTCGGCGTTTGGTTATCAACTGCTTTGGATGGTCACTCTTTCTACTATCCTGCTGATCATCCTGCAACACAATGTAGCCCATCTGGGAATAGCCACGGGTTTATGTCTTTCCGAAGCTGCCAACAAATATACGAAGCCCTGGATTTCCCGAACGATATTGATTTCGGCTATGGGGGCTTCGGTTTCCACTTCTCTGGCTGAGATTTTAGGAGCTGCAATAGCCCTTAACATGCTGTTGAATATCCCGATTCCTGCTGGTGCTATCCTGGCTTTTATTTTTGTCTTGATCATGCTGTTTACGAACTCCTATAAAAAACTGGAAAAGATGATCGTTGCTTTCGTCTCGGTGATCGGACTTTCTTTCTTATATGAACTTACCCTGGTGGATATCGACTGGGTACAGGCTGGAATCGGGTGGGTAAAACCAACAATTCCGGAAGGTTCCATGGTCATCGTGATGAGTGTGTTGGGTGCTGTGGTGATGCCCCATAACCTCTATCTTCATTCGGAGATCATTCAGAGCCGGCAATGGCATCTCGAAGATGAAAAAGTGATCAAACGCCAACTGGATTATGAATTGTTTGATACCTTATTTTCTATGATCATTGGGTGGGCCATCAATAGTGCAATCATTCTGTTGGCTGCTACTACATTTTTTAAAAATAATTTGTCAGTTAATGACTTGCAGCAAACCAAAGATATTTTACAACCTTTGCTGGGAGCCCATGCCGGTGTGGTTTTTGCGCTTGCCCTTCTGTGTGCGGGATTGACTTCTACGATTACCTCGGGCATGGCGGGTGGCAGCATTTTCGCAGGCATGTTTAATGAGCCTTATGATATCCACGACAGCCATTCACGATCGGGAGTATTAATTTCGTTACTGGTTGCTTTACTGATCATCTTCCTGATCCGGAACCCTTATCAGGGATTGATTATTTCGCAAATGGTTCTGAGTATCCAATTGCCTTTTACAATTTTCCTTCAAATTTATCTCACTTCCTCCAAAAAGGTTATGGGAAAATATGTGAATAAATGGTCCACAACCATCATGTTATTGGGTGTCGGACTCATTGTTGCTATCCTGAATATCTTGTTATTGGTCACCCTTTTCTGAAATTCCGTACCTTTGTAGATAATTGGGTGATTGCTTCATGGAAATGAAATGGTAAGAAAAATTTTAAAAGTTTTCGGCTACCTGCTACTTTCTTTGCTTGTCATAGAACTGGTGATCTATTTTTTGGCCCCGGTTTATGATTTTCCACAACCCACCGTTTTCTCGGGTGAGAAGCTATACAATCCCTATGAAGGGATGGACAGTACCCAGTGGCGAAAAGCCAATTTCCATTTTCATACCAAAGCCTGGGGAGGATTAACCAGTGGGCGACACAATACCCATGATGCTTTTTACAATACCTATAAAGCCCTGGGTTATGATGCCCCTCAGATCAGCAATTATCAGTCCATTGATAATCATTACCAGGATTCTTCCTTTTATGTGCCGGGGTATGAACATGGTTTTGGTATCCGGAAAAAACACCAGATCCTGGTTGGTGCGCATAAGGTACTTTGGCTTGATTATTCTTTGGTGCAGAATTTAAATCACAAGCAACATATTCTGAACCGGCTACGTCCCGACAACGAGATTGTTGCCATAGCTCATCCCGATTGGGAGGGTGGTTATTCCCTGAAAGATATGGCCTACCTTACCAATTATGACCTGGTGGAGGCGCTGGATCAGAACTGGCGCTCAATTCCACAATGGGATGCAGCTTTATCCGCCGGCAGGCCTGTTTTTCTGTTAGCCGACGATGATGCTCATGACATTTCCGATCCATATCAAATCCAACGGATATGCACCTATATAAATTCTCCGGAAAACAAGGGTGCCCAATTGGTCCGTGCCCTGAAATCAGGAAAATCTTTTGGCGCAGAGATTTTCATGAGCAATCATGAAACATTTAAACAAAAAGAGCAATTAGCAAAGTCAATTCCGATCCTGAATTCCGTTACGCTGAAGGGAGATACCCTTTGCGTTTCTGTTACCGGCAAGCCATTGAAAATTACTTTTATCGGGCAAAACGGGATGCCCCGGAAAATCGTACGATTGGCCAACCAGGCGTGGTATAAATTTCAACCTGATGATACCTATATCCGGACAGAGATCGTTTTTTTAAAGTACTTTAAACATCCGGCAGTCGGTCCTGGCACTGTTTTTTACCTCAATCCCGTGTTCCGGTACTCCGGAGAAAAACCATCCAATTTATTGCTTGCAGAGATCAACTGGCCCCGAACCTTTATCCAGCGGGTCTTAGGGATCGGATCGGTGATAGGGCTGGTGGTTGCGGGCTTCTATGTAAGAAGGAGCAGGAAGAAGGAGGGTGACAGATGACACGTATTATTTCTAAAATTAAATGATTTCCAATTTTGCCTTCAAACCGTAAAATAAATATTGCCCTGATAGTTCTGTTGGTATTGTCCGCAGTGGCACGTGGGTTAATTGCCGGGTCTATCGAGTTGGGCAATGATGAAGTTTATTACTGGACGTATGCGAAATTTCCGGCTCTCAGCCATTTTGATCATCCGCCGATGGTTGGTTTTGTGATCCAGCTTTTTACCTTTAACCTGACTTTTGACAGCGAATTTTTCCTCAGGCTTGCTGCTGTGGTCCTTGGTACCTTCAGCACTTGGTTTATGTTCCTGATTGGCCGGTTGATCAAAAATTCCCTTACTGGGTTATATGCTGCCCTTTTGTTTACAGGTTCTTTTTATGGGTTCATTTTGTCGGGTACTTTTATTTTACCCGATTCCCCCCAAGTTTTTTTCTGGTTACTAACGCTATATCTGCTTCTGAAATCGCTAACGGATACGGATCTTACTTCTGTTTCAAGAAATGCGCTTTTTATGGCTGGTGTTACTGCCGGATTGGCTTTATTATCAAAATATCACTCTGTTTTTCTGGTAACCGGCGCTTTCATGTACGTTTTACTCTATAACCGGAAATGGTTTAGAGCAAAAGAGCTGTATGGTGCCTTTTTGGTATTGGCTTTGCTGTTTCTCCCGGTCATTTTCTGGAACATCGAGAATCAGTTTATCAGTTTCACCTTTCATGAAAACCGGATTGGCATTACCGAATCAGGGATTCAGCCACAATATTTTTTTACGGAAGTCATCGGGCAGTTTTTTTACAACAATCCGGTTAATGTCGTAATCATTGTCATCGCCTTGGTTGCCCTGATGAGAAGACGATCTTTTCTGGAAAAATCGTATACCCGCTTGATTTTGTGGATCAGTTTACCCCTGTTGTTGATTTTCCTTGGATTTTCTTTGTTCCGGAGTACCTTGCCACACTGGACCGGTCCGGCTTATCTGGGGTTGATCTTGATAGCGGCAGCCTATTTATCGGGACCTTTGAATGTAGAAGTAAAAAGAAAGTTGGTACCTTGGCCCATCCTGGTGTCGTTGTTATTGCTTAGTTCAGTCGCTGTATTGGGAACTATTCAGATCAATCGCGGTTTTTTGCCGTTTAAAAAATGGAAGGTTGATGATATTTCACTTGATTTATATGGGTGGGAGCAACTGGGAACCAAATTCGCTGCCCAGGCAAAGTGGGATGAATCCAATTATCTCATTGATAAAGGATCGCCGATTGTGACATTCCGGTGGTTCCCGGCGGCCAATCTTGATTATTATCTGGCCCGGAAAATCAATAAGGTGGTTTATGCCCTCGGGCCGTTAGAAAGGATCCACAAATATTTCTGGATCAATAAGGAGCGCGGAAACCTGAAAAAGGGAAGTGATGCTTATTATCTTGCCTTCAGCGACGATTATGAAGATCCGGTAGCCCAATATGGAAAATTGTTTGAGATGATCCTTCCGTCCGACACCATTTTCATTCTGAGGAACCAGGATACGGTCCGTAAAGTCTTTGTATTCCGTTTAATTGATCTGAAGCAGGATATGATCTTTGTTCCTGAAGCACATAAAACACCTGCAAAATCCATCAAAGCCACAACTGCCGATACCCTGGCCTTTTTCCTGAATCAGATTCGCAGCGACCGGCAATATCTCGACATCTTGGAAAAAAAATCGGTGGAAGAAAACATTCCACTCGAAGATCTGATCCATGTCGAAGCCCTGAAAATGTTGGAACAGTCGAAAGATCTTGAAGTTAAAATGGATACCAACAAAGTGGAGCCGTAGAACAAAGGGATGTCCATTACACGTATTGATATCAGTGCCTTTGCTTGCGGAACTTTATTGAACATGTCACAACCGGCAAACGGGTTGAGACCTGGAAAATAATCAAATAGCCCTGATTAAGAACTGAGAGGGGAGGAGTTATTCCATTATTTTGGCCCGATCATTTTTTTGGGATCGACCAGTTGAGTGAATTCATCGTCGGTAAGCAAACCGGATTCAAGGGCTGTTTCACGCAAGGTTTTATGCTCTTTGTGGGCTTTCTTGGCGATTTTGGCGGCATTGTCGTATCCGATTTTGGGGCTTAGCGCGGTGACCAACATCAGGCTGTTTTCCAGGTTTTTGTTGATGGTAGCCAGGTTGGGTTCGATTCCTTTGGCGCAATTTTTGCTAAAGGAGACGCAGGCATCTCCCAACAAACGGGCTGATTGCAAAAGATTGGATATCATTACAGGTTTGAAAACATTCAATTGAAAATGACCATTCATCCCGCCAATGTTGATGGCCACATCGTTACCCATTACCTGGCAACATACCATGGTCATGGCTTCACATTGGGTTGGGTTGACTTTTCCGGGCATGATGCTGGAACCTGGTTCGTTTTCGGGCAGAAGGATCTCGCCAATGCTGCAACGGGGGCCGGAGGCGGATAACCGGATGTTGGAGGCAATGTGCATCAGGCTGGCAGCGAGAGTTTTTAAGGCTCCAGATGTCTCAACCATGGCATCGTGGGCTGATAACGATTCAAATTTATTCGGGGCCGTGATGAAAGGATAACCTGTAAGTCCGGCGATTTTTTTTGCAACCAGCACATCGTAATTTTTCGGGGCATTTAAGCCGGTACCAACAGCGGTTCCGCCCAATGCCAATTCCGAAAGATGCGGCAGGGTGTTTTTTACGGCTTTCAATCCGTGGTCAAGTTGCGAAACATACCCCGAAAACTCCTGTCCCAAGGTAAGTGGTGTGGCATCCATCAGATGGGTGCGACCGGTCTTAACGATTTCCTTGAATTCTTCTACTTTTTTTGACAGGGTGTTTTTTAAAGTTTCCACACCGGGAATGGTTTTTTCGACAACCATAGTATATCCGGCGATGCTCATAGCAGCCGGGAAGGTATCGTTGGAAGATTGCGATTTGTTTACGTCATCGTTGGGATGGATTAACCTTTTTCCTTCGGTTTCCAACGAGCCGCCACCGATTACATGGGCCCGGTTGGCGATTACCTCATTGAGGTTCATGTTGGTTTGTGTACCGGAACCGGTTTGCCAGATCACCAACGGGAACTGATCATCCAGTTTTCCTTCCAGTATTTCATCAATAGCTTTCACAATCAAGTCGGCCTTTTCAGCGCTCAGAACCCCCAGGTCGTGATTAACCAATGCCGCCGCTTTTTTAAGGATGGCCATGGCCCGGATCACCTCATTAGGCATCGAACCGGGTTCTCCAATTTTAAAGTTCGTTAATGACCGTTGCGTTTGAGCGCCCCAGTATTTGTCAACCGGGACCTCAATAGGTCCCATGGTGTCTTTTTCGATGCGTGTTTCCATGATGCGTTTATTTGATGATGTTTCTGTTCATTTATTCAGTAAAGAGTCAATGTTTTCAACCAGATCGCCGATCACGGCCTTATACTCTTTTTCAACTATAGGCCGTTGAAGCAATTTTGGATTTTGAATGATGATTTTGATCCATTCATGATCTTCAAAGTTTTTCCCTTTGAGGTTTTGTTTATAATAATCTTCCTGAATCCGGATCACCTCAGCCGGCTTTTTATTGAGTTTTACCAACAGCTTTTCCAGCTCTTTTTCTTTCAAGGGATTTTTTAGATATTCCACCACTTCGAAAGCAACTCCCGAATCCTGCAGGTATTTTAGTCCGGCACGTGACTTTTTGCATTGAGGGTTATGATAGATGCGTAGCACGAAAATAATTTTCTCTTAATTATTCACTCTTCACTCTTTTACGCATTCCCATATTCCATAAGATATGCTTTGATAAACCCGGTGAGGTCACCATCCAGAACCGACTGGGTATCGGAGGTTTCATAGCCGGTACGCAAATCTTTGATCATTTTATAGGGATGCAGTACATAACTTCGGATCTGGCTACCCCATTCGATTTTTTTCTTTCCACTTTCAATTACAGCGATTTTCTCACGTTGTTTTCTCAACTCGATCTCATAAAGCTGTGATTTAAGCAGCTTTAAAGCTTTCTCCCGGTTTTGACCCTGGGAGCGGGTTTCCTGACATTCGATGACAATTCCGGTAGGTTCGTGTTTCAACCGCACCGCCGTTTCAACTTTGTTAACATTTTGTCCGCCGGGGCCACTGCTTCGGAAAGTATCCCAACTGATATCGGCCGGGTTGATTTCGATCAGGATATCGTCGTTGATAATGGGATAGGCATATACGGAAGCAAAAGAGGTATGCCGTTTATGGTTGGCATCGAAAGGGGAGAGCCTTACGAGTCGGTGAACGCCATTTTCACCTTTAAGATAACCATACGCATAATCGCCTTCAAATTCAAGGGTCACCGATTTTATTCCGGCCACATCCCCTTCCTGAAGGTCGATTTCCTGGATTTTGAACTTGCTTCGTTCTCCGTAACGCAGATACATTCGCATCAGCATCTGAGCCCAGTCCTGGCTTTCGGTACCTCCGGCACCAGAGTTGATCTGGACAATTACGCCCAGTTTATCTTCTTCCCCGCTCAACATATTCCGGAATTCCAGATCTTCAATGCGATGTAAGGTGTCGGAATATTGTTTCTCCAGATCTTCTTCCGTGCCTTCGCCTTTGATATAAAAATCCCAGAAGATCACAAGGTCGTCATAAGCGGAAACGGCAGCCTGATAGGCATCGGTCCATAATTTTTTGTCGCGGATGGATCTTAAAAGTTGTTCAGCTGCTTTTGGATTGTTCCAGAACCCGTCTTCCTGGGTGAGTTTTTCTTCTTCTTCTATCTGAGATAATTTTTGAGCGATGTCAAAGAAACCTCCTCAAGGCATCGAGCCTTGTTTGTATGTTTTTTAGTTGGTCTGGTGTGATCATTTCAGATTTTTAATTCTTTAAGTATTTCAAAAACAAGGTCAAATTCGAAACCTTTTCCAACCACAAAATTGATAATTTTTTCGCGGATGTTCAAGTTTTTCCGTACTTTTATTTCCTGATGCTTTTTCAGTATGAGTTCTCTTAGAACAGTGTGATATTCTTCTTCCGGGATCTCTTCCAGTGCAGTCCTGATTAATTGTTCCGGGATTTGCCGGCCTTTGAGTTCATATACGATTTTTTGCCGGCCCCATTTGTTGATGCGAAGTTTACTTCGCACAAATATTCGGGCAAAACGTTCGTCGTTCATAAAGCCCTCTTCTCTAAGTTGTTTGATCAGGGAGGTGATTTTAGGGCCAGGGACTTTCCACTCTTTTAATTTTTGTTCCACTTCCCGGGTACATCGTTCCTGATAAGCACAGTAACGCTGAATGCGGGGGAGGGTAAGATCATCTTGTGACATGGGTGCAATTGATTCTGATGATTTACGATTTTGGATTTTCGATTGGAAGCATTGTCATGTCCCAGAGTATTTTGATCCAGATAAGGATGCAGGGAACGACTTTGAGAACATAAGGATCCACAATGGTGTCGCGGATGGGCATGAAGAGTTCTGTTGAGGAGAGGGAAGTCAGTACTAGGGCCAGTATTGCCAGTATGAGGTTGGCCGCGGTGATTTTCCGGAAGAAAAACCAGATGGCTACTCCGCTCATGGCAATAATGAACGTAGGTGATTCGGCTTTGTGATTGAAAATGACACCCCAGATCAAGAGAGAAGCCATCATGAACAAACGAAAAGTATACATCGAATACTTTTTCCGGAAGACCAAAGGAAGGAGCGTAACAAGCGTTCCGGCCAACACAACCATCATCTTGGGTATATTGAGGTGGAACCAGGAAGAGAGCCAGCCCATCATAGAAAGACCGAGTGATGAAGAGAGATCAGCCGACAGCATTTTTCCCCAGCTCAGGTAAAGGAATTTAAGTTGGGTCAGACCTGTAAAAGGCAGGGGAAGCAAAAACAATATCAATCCCCAGAGAAGGGTATAGACAACCAACTTCCATTTCTCCGGATAAAAAACAAAAAAGACTAAGGCGATGATTCCGAATAGTTTTAAATATACTGAACACACTAATAAAAGAGTTGCGATACGGTATTTTCGTCGTTCAAGGAGGACAAAGGAAAAGATGAGGAGCCCTGCCATCAGGGCATTACTTTGGGAATTCTGAAGGGAGGTAGTCAATTCGAGCGCAACAAAAAGAAGGATGAAATTTTTTTTGCGGTTATTGAATTCCGGAAGGGCTTTGACAGCATAAAACAGGACAAAAGCATTCAACAGGCACCACAGGGGGAGCCCGATAACATCGGGGAGAATGGTAAACAGGCTGAAAAACATGGCAAAGGCCGGACTATACTTGAATAAATCGAAATGTTCATTGGGGAATGTGGCATATAGATCATTTCCATGAATCAGGTGGAACCAGGCTTGCTTGTATATGATATAGTTGCCATATTTCATCTGCTCAGGGTCTGAGGAAGGGTTAAAAAAATGTTCCAGGAGGAGGGATTGGGATGAGGCGAACAAAGCGCTACCCGCAAATACGATAAAGACCAACCATCCGGTTTCCGGAATTTCGCGGATCCAGTTTTTCATGGAATGATCAATTTTGTTTTTCAAAGATATCGATTTCTCTGAAGTAGTAGGGACCATGAGGAGTGTCTTCACTGATCCATAGGAGATAGCGGTATTGTCGCGGGTTTTCTTTTCCGGGAATAATGGTGTAGAGGGCTTTTCCATTATTCCAGGCATCTTGCGGTGTTGCCAGCAGTAAAAATTTCCAACCTGTTTTCCGGGGATCACCCTTTACCGGGGGGCTTTGTTTTCCTGTAGCGCCCCAAAGTGAAAACGACTGGCTGCCACGACGGAGATCCTGTGCTGTAAAAATGTGAATGCTGTCGAGTTCAATTTCTTTTTGCAGGTCCATCCAGATCCGTCCTTCTCCAGATTCCGACCATTTTTCCTGAATTGAATCCTGGGGCATCAGATCATACATCCCATCGTTGATAGCCGGGACCGGAATGCCGTCGTTCCCAATGTTCAAAGTTGAATCTGCCCCGGTGGCAAAATATTTGACCACAACACCGTTGGGTTGGTGTATATCGGCATAATCACGCATGGTTACCCGGCCGGGAAGAGCGCTCAGGTCTTTATTAGCACAGAACTTCAGTTGTGCTGTTGGCTTTAAGTTTTCATCCACATAACTTGCCGGAAGGGTCAGGCTCATGGAAGGCCGGTGTGAAAAATCGTCATAAAGGGGTGCGGCAGGGTGGATTTGATCTGATGGATGATCGGCTACGGTGATGGCAAAGATTTTAATGGCTTCATTTTCGGGCAATTGTAAAGTACCGCTGGCGGGACCAGCTTCTAAGGCATATTTGAAAATATAGACCCTTTGATTGGGAAGATTGATGGAGTCGCGATGGGCATGATCTGAAAACCATGCTATTTCATCCCGTTTAATGAATCCTTTTTCTAATCCCTTCAGCCGGCCATATTTGTCCCATGCTCTGTTGTCAAACTGGCCTATTTTCCCGGTCAGGGATTGAATATGCAGTGTGGATTTGATATTTCCAACTTTAAACAATCCATTCGTATCGGTATAGGCTGCTGCCAGGATATAGACATGATTGAAATTCCCGGTTTTGGGCAACTGAATCTTTTGTCCGGAACAGGTCAGTACATTTTTTTGTCCCTCTGTTTTGTTGCCCAATTTGAAAGTGATGCCATCGATGCTCAACCGATCTGGAAAAAGCTCGGCTGGGATTGAAATATGTTCAGAACCGAAACTTTCGTTTTTCCTTTTCTTTTCGTCGCTGACTACATCCTGATCCATGGGGATGGGTATTTCAAGGGAGAATGGCTCGGTGAGTTTTTCAACAGGAGCTTCCAGTTGAAGAGCGAAGGAATGGGTTTCATATTTTTTAAAATCCACGATCAATTTCCCATTGTTGATCAGAGCGTCTCCTGTCCTGATTTCCTGTTCATCCACCTCCCAGCAATTTTTGATTTTTGCAGCCAGGCTGACCTCCACATTGGGGATATCTTTTCCTGTGAATTCCTGAAGGCGGAGAATGATGGAATTTCCATTTTCGGCTTTTTTCAGGCTTCTGATATCAACCACGGGACTGGAAATCTGCACAAAAGAGAATTTCTTTCCTAAGAAGCCAGGATGTTGGGGTGCTTCAAAAACTACCGGAGGCTGGTTCAGGCTGCTTGCCTGCCATTCTGTTAATCCGGTGCGCCAATCGCCTTTGTGAGGGTAAATGCTATATGTGATATTGTGAATTCCCCAGTCCTGGGTGGCTTCATCATGCAATACATTGGAGGTTGGGGTATAGAGTAAAGTCAGCCGGAGTGTTTTATCATTGGGTTTATCGCTTGCATATTTACAATCTTCGAGGACGGAAATGCCAAAAGTCCCTGATTTATCAGTCAGGTCGATCCATTGCCGGGAAGGGAACTCAAATTGTTTTTCGTTATTTCCGGATCGTTCTTCAGCGCCTGATGCGAAGTTATAGGTTGCAACCGGATTTGAAGCAGTGAAAGGGAAGGCGGCTTTGAGACTCACCCCGCGGGATTGCCATAAAATGGTGTTTTGTACTGTCAGCCCCGGCTTTCCTGAAATCAGTTGAAGATTCTGGATGAACGTTGAATTTCGCGCACTTCTTTCCACTTTAAGAAGAATCCGAACAGGCCCCTTTTCGATGAGGGTAATTTGAGCCGGGCCCTGAACAATCTCAATGGGTGGTTTTTTTCGGTCGTTCCAATCCATATTTGCGGCAGGCAGAAATTGTGGATGTTCTTTGAGAAATTCAAGACGAGTAGCCCCTGAGAGCATCTCTTTTCCCAGTTTTTTATCGAAGATACTGGCAATATCTCCTTTTGAATTCAGGGTAACTTTTAAAAACTCATTTTCCAGGTAATTGCTACCGGCTGAAAGATCCGATGTGTAACGGGATTCTTTTTCGATACTCTGTACATCAAAGCAGGAGAAGCCAAGAGAAGGAAGGTCTGCAACGAAAAGAATCCGGATGTTTGTTTTATCAAGTATTTTTATTTGCAATGGGATCTCTTTGTTTTCGGCATCCACCAAACGAAGATGTTGCGGGATTCCTTCCGGATAATATAGTTCGGCTTCCACCAGATCTTTTCGTCCAACGGAAAGCGGATTGTAAACCACCAGCGATCTTCCTTCGCCCCGGGTGTCGAGTCCCCGGATAACGATTGCTGAAGAACTTTGAAGAACCGCTGCAAACTGGTTCATGGCAATGATTTCATCATTCCAGGCACATTCATACGATTTTGGGGGACAGGTTCCTGAGAAAACGGAAGGAATCTGATTTCCAAGAACCAGCCACCAGCCCTTGTTCAATTGCGGGGTAGGATATTTTATTCCGCATAGCCAGTCGGCCATTACGGCAGCGGGCTCAGCAGCTCTTGCCAGCGCTTCATTTTTTCGGTTCCATCGTTTCAGCGCGGCCTGGGAAGTAAGAGAACCGGCTGAAAACTGGTTGAGGAACAAGTCGCTCCGGTAAACAGGCAGTGGAAGTTTGAGCTGTTCCTGACAACCTGACGGCATTTGGGCAGCAATATTGAAGGCCAGTAAAAAAAACAGAATTGTAAGGGCAATGACGCGAATCATGATCTTCGGATTTCATTGGTAAAAATAGCAGTTTTATTTTATTTCGCAAAAAGCCGTACTTTTGTAAATATAAAACACCAAGAGAAAAGTGGTTATGAAAAAATTGAGCTTGTTTTTAATAGTCGGCATCATCCTTGCCTCCTGCACAGGGGAGAAGGACCGGTATGTAATATCTGGGAATATAAAGGGAGTAGATACCGGCATGATTTTTCTCCAGAAAAACAATGGGGATCAACCGGTGAAACTTGATTCTGCCAAATTAGATAAAGGTGAATTCACTTTTAAAGGGAAAATCGAATCTCCGGAAATGTGGTTTGTCGTCATGCCGTTGAAACAGATTTTTATTCCGGTTTTTGTTGAAAATTCGCGAATTAAACTTCAGATTTATGCCGACAGTATTGATAAATCCACTATTACCGGATCAATAACCCATGACCTTTACAAAAAATATGGTTCCATGCAGGAGTCTATCAATGCCAGAATGGAACAGATTTACAATGAATATAAAAAGGCACGGGAAATGAAAGACACTTTGACCATGAAGCGAACCGATTCAATTTCTAACCAACTGGATAAGGAATTGAAAAAACAGTTGGTTGAATTCGCCAAAGCCAACCACGGTTCGGTAGTTTCCCCATATCTGGTTATGCGAAACAGTTGGCAATTTGATCTTCCCGAGCTGGAAGCGCTGGTCAATGCCTTCGATACTACCTTGCAATCATCGTATTATATCAAGAGCCTTAAAAAGCGTATCGATATTTTAAAAAGTGTAGAGATCGGGCAAATTGCTCCTGATTTTACCCTGAACGATACGCTGGGAAAGCCTATTGCACTCAGCAGTCTGAAAGGAAATGTTTTACTGGTTGATTTCTGGGCTTCCTGGTGTGGACCCTGCCGGGTTGAAAATCCCAATGTGGTGAAAGTGTATCAGGCCTATCATAAAAAGGGATTTGATATTCTGGGATGTTCTTTTGATCAGGATCGGACCAAATGGTTAAAAGCCATTAAAGCCGATAACCTGACGTGGATTCAGGTATCTGATTTAAAAGGCTGGGGCAATGCAGCCGGAAAATTATACGGGATCAATTCTATTCCCGCCAATGTGTTGCTGGATAAAGATCAGAAGATCATTGCCCGCAACCTCAGGGGTGAAGATTTGATGAAAAAACTGGCAGAAATCCTTGGGCCTGTTACTCCTGAAAAGAAAAATACCCGGAAAAAATAACCTTCATGAAACAGACTCTTTTGATTGTTTTTCTTGTCCTTTCCAGTTTGGTACAAGGCCAGAACACCTTAGATGGTACAATTCAACATTATCCCCATGGGAAAGTTTTTTTATTGGCCTTTTATGGCGAAAAAACCGCTCTGGTTGACTCTACTTTGTCGGATTCAGCGGGTCATTTCAGTTTTACCTTCTCTTCGTTCCGTCTTTCGGGAATGTACCGGGTTCAATGGGGGAAAGAGGGTTTGGTGGATTTGATCTGGAACCATGAGAACATCCGTTTTGTTACTACCCGGACCAATCCGGAAGATAGCCTTATGATTCAGGAATCGGTTGAAAACAAAATCAATCAGAATTATTCAACACTTGATAAGGTAAATCAAACAAAGCTACAGCTGCTGATGCCATTGGTAGACTATTATCCTGTTAAGGATCGGTTTTATGGTACGGTTGTTCAGGAAATGGAAAAGATCCAAAAAAAGCAGAAGATCTATCTTGATTCTCTTGTAAAATTATATCCCAATACCTATGCTGTACGAATGGCCAAAATATACCAAACGCCATTTATTTCGTCAAGCCTTGGCAATACGGAGCGGATTTCATTTCTCAAGCAGCACTATTTTGACAATATTGATTTTTCAGATACGGCCTTGTTGCGTTCTACTGTATTTGCCAACAAAGCCATTTCCTATTTGGCTTTATACAGCAACAACCGCCTTCAGCAAAAACAACTCGAAGCTGAATTTATCAAAGCGGTCACCATCATGTTAAGCGCAGCTTCTGTCAACCCTGAGATCTATAAATTTTGGCTCGATTATTTGGTCAGCGGATTTGACAAATACCATTTTGATGAAGTAATCACTTATATTGCCGATAATTTTCAGGATCCTTATGCTTGTGAGGACCAGACACGAAAAACAGCCTTACAAAAAAAACTGGAGACCTTTAAAAAACTCTCTGTCGGTAATGAAGCTCCTGAAGTGGAAACTACGGATTCAAAAGGAAAACCTGTAAAATTGTCGGATATCAATTCGGAATATACCCTGTTGGTTTTCTGGTCGAGCGAATGTTCGCATTGTTCCGCCATGATGCCGCTGTTGAAAGAATTATATGACAAGCAGAAGCCGAAACGGATAGAGGTGATGGCCATTTCCATCGATACAAGCCGGGCAGCATGGACCGGTTTTCTGAAAGAGAACCGGTTGAACTGGATCAACGGTTCTGATTTAAAAGGATTTGGAGGAAAAGCAGTGGACGATTATAATATCTATGCTACCCCGACCATGTTTCTTCTTGACAAGCAAAAGAAAATTCTTGCCAAACCGATTACGATGAGAGAGTTGGAACAAGTGTTGCGGGAAAACAAGCTGATCGTACTGATCACCCACGATGCCAAGGAGGGCAAAGCGGGAATCGGAAGTCCGGATAATTTGGGTAAAGAATCCATTTATTGAATACTGCCTGGCCCAGATAAAGTTTCCTGAAAGATCGGTTTTCATTGCCATACCCATATTTTCCATTTTGCCGGCAATCAGGAATCCCGAATCAACCGACTGAACCTGCGAAAATCCCTGAATATCACCATTTGTGTATTTAAATACTTTTGAGAAGGCAGATTGTTGGGCATAGCTGTTTAAAGCACATGCGCATATCAATGTCTACATCATAAGAAAAAGAAACCTGGTTTTCATTTGACCGTATTTTTATTGTTTTATAAATTTTGAAGTGCAAACTGTTGTATGATAATTTTGTGCTTCCAAGCATATCGGATACATAAAGTGTTGTATTATCCGGAGTAAAATCCAATTTGTATTCCACAGTGATGAAATTATTCGCAGGATTTGGATATGCTTTCAAACAAGTATTTTTCAGGTTTGATTTAATACCAGGATACTTACCTCTCCACCACGAACTTCGCCGATGCAATAATTTCATTCATAAAGACGAGTCGAGCCATGTACATGCCTGTCTTCCATGATCTAATAATAACTGTAACAGGCAGAGAATCCTGGTTAAC
>Ga0172381_10001434_pt1 | contig 28054 bp, 31 predicted proteins | sample Leawel6488metaG_FD_119754 | JGI IMG/M metagenome (GOLD analysis project Ga0172381, IMG submission 119754) | Leachate microbial communities from a municipal landfill in Southern Ontario, Canada - Leachate well 64-88 metaG | ecosystem: Engineered > Solid waste > Landfill > Unclassified | place... | reverse complement strand
TACTGTTGTCCATTTTTTATCAAAGGTTTGGTAATTTAACCCTATGAAATTAAGAGAGGATATAAAAAATATCGCCACTAGATACGGTATGCGAGAGATTACTTGGGAGGTCGCAGAAAATGAGCTTGTGGTCCTCTTCCAGAAATATGCTGATGAAGTGATTGGGGAGGATGAAACAATAGAAAAAGGGTTAAATGGTGGTGATGCTATCTGGAAAGAAGAAACAAGAAGAAGAAACGATTTGCGAGCCGAACAAAGGGAGATGATCAGAGATTTAAACATTAAGACAAAATAATGAAAAGGATAACAAAGGAATTGACTGTGAACATAAAAACTTTAAATAGATTTGGTAGTTATCACGATACTATACTTATACCAGAACTAGATGCCTATATCTCTTTGGCAGTTATCGCAGAGAAATCAGAGGTTCAAGAGAAGAACGGATACGAAATAAAGCCAGAGAGAACAAAGGGAGAGGATTAAGAAACTAACCAAGACAGATGATAACGACCACAATATTCGGTAAATGTGTGACTAGGTTTACGGGCAGCAAGAAGGAGGTTGAGATCAAGAGGTACTTCTGGGAGCATTATCGATCCGACCCGGAGAAGAAAGAAAACGAGAGGGCATACAATGAGGTGAGGGCTTGGTTCTTGGGGAATAAGAAGTGGCAAAGGAACTTTAAACAGTGTTGACAATATATACCGGGGTGCTATACTAACAGTATCGAACCGGACACTCGTTATATTTTTGTCCGATTTTTTGTATATTATGGAGGAGAAAGAAAAAGCTGCTATTGAGGAAAAGATATTGAAAGCATTAGAGAATGACTTTGTTAATATCGAGATCCAGAAGATAAACCAGAAGATAGTATTCAAGACTCAGGTTATAGAGCATATATAGCACCTTTTAATTAAAGCGGTAGAACCGAACACCCGTGAGTCGAAGGGAACACCCTAGCCCACTTGTAAGTTATTTATCAAAAGATAAATAGCTCGCATGTGGGCTTTTTTTAATAAGAATATGGCAACAGAAAAACAAAAAAACGCAGTGGATCGCATCGTGGTAAATCGTGGAAACGTCAGTAAGTCAATGAGAGAGGCGGGATATGACGATACTACTGCTAAAAATCCTAAAAATCTTACCGAGAGTAAGGGGTATAAAGAAATCTGCGAAGAATACGGATTGACTGATGAGCTTATAATTACTTCTTTGGTGGCTGATATTATGGCCAAGCCTCAAAATAGAAAGCCTGAGCTTGAGCTAGGGGCAAAAATGAAAGGATTGATGATCGAAAAGAAAGAAATCGACCACACATCAAAAGGCGAAAAGATTACAAATATAAATTATATATTACCAAATGGAGATAACAATCCGTCCAACCATCAAGCAGCACCAAGTATATCAAGCACTTAATGACCCGAACATCACCGACGTTTTCTTCGGAGGTGGTGCAGGAGGAGGTAAGACTTGGCTGATATGTGAATCAAAATTGATAAATGCTTTACGCTTTCCCGGATATCGCTCGTATATCGCTAGAGAAGAGTTAAAAAGGCTTATGCAATCCACTTTCGTTACTTGGAGTAAGGTATGCCAACAACATAAAATACCTGAGGGAACGTGGAAATTAAACGGACAATATAATTACATAGAATTTAATAACGGAAGCAGAATAGACCTACTGGACGCTAAGTTCGCACCAACCGATCCACTATACGAACGTTTCGGCTCACTAGAATACACCGATGGAGCGATAGAAGAGGCAGGAGAGATACACCCACTGTTCAGAGACGTAATGAAATCAAGAATAGGAAGACACAAAAATGCAGAGTTCAATCTTCATCCCTCGACTCTAATTACTGGCAACCCTAAGAAGAACTGGACCTATACGGAATTCTACAAGCCTTGGAAAAATAAAACATTACCGAAAAACAAAGCATTCATCCAGGCACTCTATAACGATAACGAACACACAGCGAAGATATACGGCGAACAGTTAGCGCAATTATCAGATATGAAACTGAAACAAAGGCTAATGTTAGGCAACTGGGAATACGATGACGACCCGAACTCACTGATAGAATATGACGCAATGGTAGATATGTTTACAAATACGGTAGAGGATGGACAAAAATATATTTCAGCGGATATAGCACGATATGGACAAGATAAAACAGTGGTGTACCTATGGCAGGGACTAAAAGTAATTAAAATATTCATATTTGAAAAGCAGGGTATAGACCAGACCATCGAGAGAATAAAGCAGTTGGCAGCGAAAGAAAACGTGCCATACAGTCACATCGTAGTAGATGAAGACGGTATAGGAGGCGGAGTAGTAGATGGGATGAGAGGAATCAGAGGTTTTATAGCCAACTCTTCACCGATTGACCCGCAAAGTTCGCTTATAGAACAGAATTATCGCAATTTAAAGACCCAGTGCTATTACCTTTTAGCGGATTATATCAACGATCACAAAATAGCAATCGAAACCAATGACCTTGTTTTCAAAGAAACATTGATCGAAGAACTAGAGCAAGTTAAGAGCAAAGACGCTGACAAAGATACTAAGGTGATGATAATGCCCAAAGATGAAGTAAAAGAGGTATTAGGCAGAAGCCCGGACTACTCCGACACACTGATGATGAGAATGATATTTGAGCTTAAAAAGACAACAAACGAAATCACTTTCCAATGGAAACCCAATTTTAAAAAATAGATTATGATGAAAGACTTACAACTCAGTCGCAATCAAGCAGGAAACATCACCGCTCAGGTCAGTGATTTTAAGCCTGACGCAAAAACCAAAGAGCTTATCAAGATAATGAACTCAGATTTTGCCATCAGCAGTCAGATAATGACTCAACCCTATCGGGAATTTCAGGATATGACACTTATTCAGAGACAATCGCTGCTCCAGAAACGCTTTAACTCCAACCGAGAGGCACAGAGCGAAGACCCTGATCTCGCGTGGCATAGCAATGCGATTAAACCTATCTCCCGCAACAAAGTAATCTCAATGGCTGCTCATCTTACAGGAGCTATCCTTTATCCCAATATTTTCGCCCAAAACGAGAACCAAGAGGAAGACAAGGAAGCTGCCAAGGTGATGAAAATGTTAGTGGGGTGGGTCAATGATAATTACGACTACGCTCAGACATTCGTGTATTCAATCATCGCAGCTCTAGTCAATCCCGCCTCACTCCTTCATCTGGAATATTGCGAGATAATGCGCAAGGTCAAGGATATGCAAGCCGATGGAACGTGGACGACTAAGGAGATACTGGACGAAGTGATGAGTGGATTCGTTTCTTCAATTGTTCCCCTGGACGAACTGTATATCTCAGACATCTACCAGCACGATATCCAGAAACAGCCGTGGTTATTCAGAATAAAGGCGATTCCTTACGACCAAGCCATCAAGAAGTATGCCGGAGAAAAGAATATCGATAAGGTAAAGCCAGGACTCCAGGTGATGTTTGATGAAACTACCGATACATTCTTTGAGCAATATGACGAAAATTTACGAGACCGACTTGTTTACGAAGCTATTTACTACAATCGAGATGAAGATTTAGAGATTCCATTTCTTAACAGAATACCGATCGGTGACATCGATAGACCCAACCCGCGCAAAGACAAACTCTATCCATTCATCAAGTTTGGTTTTGAGCCTATCGATGAGGGCAAGTTCTTCTACTACAAATCACTGATTGATAAGATCGAGCCGGACCAAGACATTTTAGATACTCTCTACAGGTTGATTATAGACGGTTCGTTCTTGCAGATTCTCCCACCCGCTGCCATCTATGGAGACGAGACCATCAATAGCTCAGTTATGACTCCCGGCACTGTAACCGTGATGAAAGAGACCTCAAAGATAGCTAAACTCGATGTTGGTGGAAACCTAGTCGCAGGAGTAAACACCCTAGCAATGGTAGAGCAGAGCATCAACGAAAGCTCAATGGACCCAACCCAAGCAGGACAGCAGGCTAAAGGAAACGCAACCGCATTTGAGATCTCACGCCTGGAAGAGAACGCTAAGATAGCACTCGGACTTTCCGGCAAGATGATTTCATTCGGGGTAAGAGACTATGGACGTTTACTAGTCGGAAGCATTCTACAGTTTATGACAGTAGCTGAAGTGGGCGAGATAGCAGGATTAAAATATAAAAGCTTCTTGTTTCCCTCTAAGACGGGGATGGAAAAGACTAAACGCGTAATTCTCGATGGTGACCTACCTGATATGTCTACTGAAGAAGAAGACCTCATAAAATCTTACGAAATAATGGAAGAGCAAGGCGGTAAGAACGGAGATAAAGAAATATTCAGAGTAAACCCAGAAATATTCAGACGCAGGAAGTTCTTGATCCGTATCAATCCCGAAAGTATTATGCAACCCAGTGAGACGGTTAAGAAGGCATTAAACTTGGAGGAATATGATCGCGCTGTTCAAAATCCGCTGGCAAATCAGGAAGAGATATACAGAGACCTCTTATTAGGCTCATACGACAGCACCAAGAATGATGTAGATAAGTATGTCACTAAACCGCAACCAATCGCTCCTGGGGGAGCACAAGAGGCTACGGGTAGTCCTCTGTCAAAGGTATTGGGTGCGGGAATAGGCAGCCAGAAGGAAATGGGAATGAAAGCAGCGTAAAGGTCGAACTTTTAAATAAACACTAACTAAAAAACAAATGAAAAACGGAGAAATGTTCAGACTGTCACAGGGTATCGCTAAAGTAGGTCATCTCAAAGGCATCAAGTTCGCTTACGGTATCTCCAAGAACAGAAAAATCGTGGACGCAGAGATTGAAAACATCCAAACCAGCGTCGCAGTATCAGAAGGATTTGCAGAATTTGAGAAAATGCGCACTGATCTTTGTAAAGAATACGCAGAAAAAGACGAAAAAGGTGAGTTCAAAGAGATTAAAGGAGAGTATGTCATCCCCGCGGACAAGAAAGAGGAATTTGAAATCAGATTAAACGCCTACAGAGAACAGCACAAAGAAGCTATCGAAGAAAGAGAGAAGCAAGTGGCAGATTTCAGAGAGTTTGAAAAGGCAGAAAGCACTGTAGAATTCTACAAGATTAAGCTCTCAGACGTTCCCGAGGACATCAGCGCTGAGGAGTTAGGTGGTATTAACGAACTTATCGAAGAATAAATGAAAATATATATCTCTCAAACAGAATGGCTTACGCTTCCCGCTGAAACCCGACAAAAACTTATCTATCAATTTGCAATCCACAAGAGCGAAGGCGTATCGGTCCAAAACAACAAAGTAGTATCCGACGGTTGCTCGCAAAAGGATCTGATGGGACTATCTATCGACAAGATGATTGACTATCTGGGTGATGATTGGGAGAAAGTGGACAACGACAAATTATATGATGATTTATTTCTTAAAACTTTAGATAAAATCAATGGAAAAACAAAAGAGATTGACCCCAAAGGAATTGCTACAGCAGAAAAAGAACCTGAGAAAAGTGGCAGAACTGAGAAAGCTGGCAAAGGGAATAAACGAGGCCCTAAAAAACTCATCTGTGGACGAAGCGGAACAGAAACTATCAATACTAGCAGTGGAGATAGACAACCAGTTCAGCCAGAAGAAGCTACAGACCAAAGTGAGCGACCTGAAACTGAAGACCAAGGATAGCGAAGTGACCGCACTACTGAAACTGGTAGAAGGACTCAATGTCACCGAAGCGGTGCAGATGTTATATGGATTTGAGAATATGATTAAGGGAAAAATCAAGCATAATATGCAGAAAGTAACGATTGACGAACTAAAAATCGAACTATTATGAGCAGATTAAAGGTATTAGCGTCCAACTATCTCCTCAAACACCTCTTAAACGCCATTACAGAAGACCAAATACTGATACATAACGGAAAAAAGTTCATAGTAGGGGGCAAAGAGCTACCGGAAGCTGATTATCGGGACATCACCAGCGGAGCGCAAGCGATCAAGTCGATGTATGTCTGGCAACTACTCTGCAAAGAGATGAAGTATCACGCCAACGAGGACATATTCAACAAATCCCAGACTATAGACGACGTGATGTTCGGCAAGGCTGTACTCTACACGGTGGACGTAATGGAAAAGAAATTAGATAAGCTGTCTAAATTATGACGATAGAATTAACCGATGAAGATGCAGAGCTGTTTAAGCTATTCCGTAAGCATCAAGACCAGTTCAAAGTATTATTGGAAGAGGGTGTGATGACGTTCAGCAATGGAAGAGCCACGGTGCATAAGGATTCTATGGGTGAAATCGCACTAGTAGAAATAACCTCAGTATCACGACCGAAAAGACTGTAAGAGTCACTTGCTATCCTAACGAAAGGACGCAGAAACAATATGTTTTTGTGTTCTTTTTTGTTTGCTAGATGTGAAAGCAGACCGAAAGGGATGTGTTAATTATTAAAATTTATAAAGATGTCGCGCAAAGGACACAAGCATTCAGATGAAGCTAAACGAAAAATAGGACTGACTTCTAAAGGCAGAGTTCCGTGGAATAAAGGGCTAACTCACGAGACAGACGAAAGATTGAAGCTAATGTCCTATAAATATATGGGCAGAACTCCTTGGAATAAGGGTGAAACTGGCATTTATTCTAAAGAAACTATAAAGAAAATGAGCGAGTCTCATAAAGCAGAGAAGTGCTACAACTGGAAAGGTAGAGTAAACGAAAAGTATCCAATGGAATGGACTTCTATTCTAAGAGAAAGCATCAGAACGAGAGACGATTATGTTTGTCAAGAATGTGGGATACACCAAGAAGAATTACAGGGTAGGTTCAAAAATCTAGACATTCATCATATAGATTATAACAAAGACAATTTGGATCCATCAAACCTCATCTCTCTTTGCAGAAGTTGTCATATAAGAACTAATCATCATAGAGAATATTGGATAGAACACTTTGCTGATTGCTGAAAAGAGCAGTCCACAAGGATTGTTATTTAATCCACCTAACAGCTGAGCGTGCTTAACGCTTATAAAACTATGGAAGAAGAACTCAACAAAGAAGCAGAAGAGACTGCTATCCTCCCCGGTTCAGAGGATGAAACAAACGAGGAGTTAAACAACGAAGCAGACGAAACTGCTACTCAAGGCTCCGATGAGGAAACAAACGAAATCGACTATGAAGCAGAACTCGCAGCTGAAAAAGCCAGACGAGAGAAAGCGGAAGCTAAAATCGTTGAGATGAAACGAGCCAACAAGAACGGCGATGAGGAAGAAGACCCCGACGAACTTATCAATCAAAGGATTGACGAGAGAGTCAGTAAGGCGCTTCAAGACAACTCTACTGATACGGTGGAGGACACTCTTCAAAGTATCACCGACAACGAAAAAGAACGCGCTCTTATCAAGTTTCACTATGAGAACAGCATCAAACAATCCGGTTATTCCAAGGCCGCTATCGCACAGGATTTAGAGAGAGCTAAACTAATCGCTAATGAGTCCAAGATTCGCAAAGAAAACTCGGAGCTCAAAGAAGCCCTCAAAGCTAGAGCCTCAATGGGTAGAGGGTCAAGCGGAACTAATCAGGATCGAACAGTAGTCGAGGATAGAAAATTCTCCAAGCAAGACCTTGCCTTTATGCAAAGACACGGACTCAAGCCGGAGGATATTAAATCAAATAATCAATAATTATGTCAAAAGTAATTGAAATCCACGACAGTCCATACAACTGTCTGCCGACTTACAAGCGGGTCGTTTCGGCCGGGGCTGCTGCGACTATCGCTATCGGAACTCCCATCAAAAAAGGGGGAACTAGTGCTGCTAATGTAGTGCCGTGTGTAGATGGTGACCTCACTATCGCCACTGACCAAGTATTTATGGGAATTGCTGCCTCAAACTCAACCGATACCGTCTCTACCGATGGTGTGGTAGAAATCTACCGACCGCTGCCGGGCGTTGTCTATAAGATTAAGGCTAAAACCGCTTCACTGGCTAACACTCAAGCAGAAATCGACGCTATGGTAGGAGATGCTTACGCTCTCGACCTTACTAACGGAGACTGGACTCTTGATACTGCTGCCGGTGACGCTGCAACCAACGCTTTCATTGTCGAAGGAGGCGATCCTACTACTTCAACCTTGTTCGTATCTGTCCGAAGTGACGCTACAGAATTCGGTCGAGCACAAGTTTAATCAATTTAACGAACAATTATGACAACTTATAGTTCAAACCTCAATCCAGATGTGGTGCAGACCGCTCTTGATAAGGTGTTCATGCAGAACTTCAACGTCCTTGCAGGTCCTGGAGTTGCTACCGTCAACACTTCCGACATTTTCGTGCAGGACACTGCCGACAGCGCTGCGGTTGTCGCTGAAGTTTTCAAAGGCTCTGGTCTTTGGGAAGAGAGAGAAGAAGAAGCTAATGTCGCACAGGGGACACCAAAAATCACTAACAAAGTGACTTTCTATGTGGTCAACTTCGACAAGTCTATCGAAATCTCAAAGAACTTCTTCGATGACAACATGCACGGTGCTTATGAAAAGATGGTAAAAGACTTCGCAGAAAAAGGAAGAATCACCCAGAACAATAACGGTTTTGGTGTATATCGAAACGCTTTTACCACTACTTTGACTGCCGATGGTGTGGCTTTCATCTCTGCTTCTCACATTACCATCTCAGGTGACACTGTCTCAAACCTCATTACCGGGGCTTTGTCAGACAGCACTCTTGAAGACGGTATCTCTGCCCTTGCTGAAATGAAATCTCAGGACAGCGTGGTAATCGGTGGAGAAGCTAAGACTCTTCTCGTGCCGTCAAAACTCTACCCGGAGGCTTGCAGGATCACAAAGTCAGCTCTCAGAAGCGATACTGCTAATAACGATATGAATGTTTACTCTTCTATCTACAGCATTAACGTCTATACCTCTCCTTACTTGGGTGCTGCAGCTGGTGGTTCTGACACAGCGTGGTTCTTGCTCGGTAGTAATCACTCGGTTACTCGTTGGGTAAGACAGGGTATCCAGACAGTATTGGTTGACTGGAAGACTCAGAAAAACAACAACTACATCTACAAAGGTTCATTCCGTGAGGCAGTTGGTGTTTACGATTATTCCGGAGCAGTCGGTTCAACGGGTCTATAGGCTTTACCGTGCTGTAAAAGTTCGCTAGCTCTTTCTAAAAGCTAGCCCGACGATGTCTATTACCTCTATATCAGCTAATAGAATATAAGGATGATATTAAGCAAGAAACATTTTTCCAAGTATGAAAGACGCTTTGGGCGAATGTTGCAAGAATTACGAATCCCTTTCAAAGCAAAACAAATCATTCAAGGCTACGAGGTGGACTTCCTAATTGGACAAAACGTGATAGAGATTGACGGTCATATCCAGAATACCACTAAAAACAAGGTGCTAATGGAGAACGGCTACAACGTATATCACTTTCAAAACAATGAAGTCACCAACGCCCGCGAATGGCTTAAAAAACTAATAATAAACAAATGAAAACATCAATCGGATATTTGGAGATGGATAATGTCACTGCCTCTCCTACCGACTTGCGTTCTGATCGTGGTGGTATCGCCATCATCAACTCTGCCCCTTACTTCTGGGACGGTACATCTTGGACCGCTTTCAGTTCAGGTGCTGGCTCTTCTTCATTCGACCCTATCTATGACGCAGACAAGCTTTTGCTGATGGACGGTGGACTTTTGGAATTTAGAATGACTACCGAAGCAAACGGACTCTACCTTAATAAGACCGATGTTGTCTCAGGTGACGTATTGGTTATCGCTAACTCAGGAACTGGCAAAGACATTACAGGTCCGGCTTGGTCAATTATCTCTACAGGATCAGTTGGAATCTTGGAACTTACCTCAGGCGGAACTATCAACGCCACGGGTGGAGCGCTCACTATCGGACTTGCAGGGACTACTACTTCATTTGCTGGTGCTGCAACCGTCGCGCAGGCTTTCACAATCACGACTGGGACGTTTACGCACTCAGTCGGAGCAAATGTATTAACTGACACTTCAAACGTCGCAGCGTCACTTCTGGTCACGAATAACACCGCTACAACTTACGGTACTGGCCCTGCCGCTTCTGCTGGTGTGGCTGTTATCCGTTCAACCTCACTTACTACGGGAACTTTGCTCAAATTGCAACTTACTGAGGGAACTTTGAATGGTGGCTACTACCTTGATTGTTACGACGTTACAGGTTCTGCTGTCGTTTTCAAGGTAGGCGAAGATGGTGCTACTACGATTGCAGGTGCGGGAGCTGCTAATGCTTTCACTATCACCGCTGGAGACGTGCTTATGTCTGACGGTTCTGTCACGATCACAGATGCTGACAATGCTGCTTCTTTCACTGTTACTAACAACAGCGCCACTTCCGCTTCAATGTTCGTCTTGGCAGGTTCTGGAGTGTTCACCGGCAACACCACTAGTTCATTTGTGACTGTCACCCCATCGGGACTCACTACTGGAACAGGTATCTATGAGCCTTTGGCTGCTATTACTACGGGTAAAGGAACTCACATAACTGCTGGGGCTACCCTCACTACAGGTTCTCTGCTCTACGTCCAGGATACGGGCGCGAACAGTGCTATCACTTCTGGAACGATTGCAAGTTTAGACCTCACGTCAACCGCTATTACTGGTACGGTAAACAAGATCGGTTCTGGTGTGTCAATCACATCAAGTCGAACAACTACCACCGGAACAGTCGCTGATGATTGGGATTTGCTCTCGCTTATTCAGACCGACATTATTAACGGTGCTGGGTCTATGAGTTCTACTGGCTCTATCTTGCACGTCGAAAAGGTAACGACTAACACTTCAGGAACTGTCACTGATACTACCAAGGGTATCGAGGTCGTTATGGCGGCTCTTGGAACTGGAGACGGTATCGAAATCACAACAGCTAATGTCGGGGCTGTAGCTTTGGACATTCATGGTATTGCTACTTCTGTTTCGGATGTGCTTATCACCGGCACGGGTGTCAAAGCAGATAATAAGGCAGTTTTGGAGGTTACAAGCTCTGGAGCTACCGCCGCTGGAAGTTCAGTGCTTAGGGTTACCGCAACCGGAACTCCCGCTGCTGCCACTTCTTACCTTGCTGAGTTCGATTATTCAGGAGCAACGGAAGAAACTAATGACCCTATTACGGTTCAGATCACTTCTGGAACTTCAACTGGTGCGGCTCTCAATGTCGTTTCTACCGCTACCACAATTACAGGCGGGATCGTAAACATCTCAGGTGCTAGTGCTACTACGGGTATTCTCTTAAATGTTGCAGACGCTAATGCTCTTACGACTGGAAGCGTTGCAATGTTCAAGTCGAACTCTGCTGATACTACCGCCAGAAGTCTTGTCACTATTCACAACGACAACTCGGCTGCGGTTGGTGCAGTGCCTTTGACCATTACCCAGGACGCTATCCCTACTACTCACTTCAAGAAGGTTGCGGTATTGGCTGGCGTTACTCTCTGGATCTCAGATGGGACAACCGCTAACGGAGCTTTGACCGGAACGGCTGGAGACATCTGCTTCAATGGTGGAAGCAATAAACCGGAATACTGTAGCACTACGGGTACTACGTGGGCTGCACTCGTTTAATCACTTGGGGGGAGGGCTTCGGCTCTCCTCCTTAACATAAAAATATGATTGATTTGTCATCAGAAAAAACAATCCGCGCCTCGGCAGTTCTCACCGACTCTTATGTGGCTGGAATAATTCTAGGGGCAGAAGAAAGCAATCCGACTATCTTGCAGAGATATAATCAGCTACTTCTTAATGTCAGGCTCACTATCGGAAGTCTCACCACTGCCGAGATCAAGGTTGAATTCTCTTCGGATAATGTTACTTACGATCAGGAAATCACCGAAACGGTAAGCGGGGGGACTATCACTTGCGCTGTCGCTACAAGGTCTTTCGGAGCTACTGGAAATTTCCAAATACCTATCCCTATCTCTGCTCGTTATATCAAGGTATCAGCCAAAGGAACTGGGACTGTCACTGACTCATTGATGGCGATTTCTGCCGTATTAGCTGTAAATTAAACACAAAACTATGATTAAAGATTTTGTCAAAAAGACTTTCGAGAAGATTGAGGAATACCGAGAATGGAACGCCAGGGTTGAGAGCGAAAAGACTAAGTATCTTGAACTTAAAAAAAAGAACGACTCAATCGAGGCGGAGTTTTCCGATCGGGACAATGTTCTGATTGAAAGGGAAAAATCTATCATAGAACGTGAAAGACAGATAGAGGACTCTATCGACCGCACCCGCCTTAAACTGGAAACGTCTATCGAGGAAATAAACGAACAGATAAAACTGGGGCAGATAGAGGACTCGAACTTGTCTATAGATATAGAGGAAAGAAAGCATAGTATCGTAAAAATAAACAAAGAAATAGAGCAAATAAACAACGAAAAAGAGAAAGCAGATAGAGACTTAGAGGGCGTAATGAGCAAAATAGCTTCAATGAAAATCAAAGAAAAGTTGCAAGAACGGAAAAATAAAGAACTGGAGAAAGAATTTGATAGAGTTTCCGACATTCTCCGAAACAAACAGGCAGAAATCAAAGAGATAGGCAAGAGGGAGGAAGACTTGAAACTTTATGAGAAAAGAATTCAGCGATACTACGACGAAGCAGGGATAAAAATTAAGATATAAATATGCCTTATAGAGCAAGTCAAGATACTCAATTCATCGGAGCTTTCGGAGAACTCACGGCCGCGGAGGAACTTCGTGTGCAAGAAATCCAGGCTCTTTCTGATACCGATACCGATGAGGCTTTGGGTAAGTTGAGCGGATCAGTTGTAAAAAAATCAGTGGAGGGTGGGACTGCCTATACTTTACCCATCGCTGCCGCTTCCACTCTAGGAGGTATCAAAGTAGGCACAAGGCTTTCAATAGACGTAAACGGAGTTTTGAGTGCAGATGTTCAATCTGGCGGGGGCGATGTACTTGGTCCAGCCTCTAACACTGCAGATTATATTCCTCAATGGGACGGGGCTAATTCCAAGACCTTAAAGAATGGAATATCTATCTCTACCTTTGCCCCCGCTCTCGGAGAAGATGACAACTACGTCACAGACGCAGAAAAATCAAATCTCCACGCTCCTGGATCTGATGACCAAGCTGCTTCCGACTTTGACATCAAGGACCTGACCGACAGCACCAACTTACGGACTGCTTGGACTGGTAAGCAAGACGCTCTTACTTTCGGGATTGCAGATACCAATAAAGTCCAGATAAACGCTGCTGATGTGGCTGACAACGACTACGCAAAATTTACTGCCACAGGTTTAGAGGGCAGGTCTTATTCAGAAGTTTTAAGTGATATTGGGGCAGCTGCTTCGGGACATAACCATACAGGAACTTATGAACCAGCAGACGCAACCTTGCAATCAAGCAAGCATACTCATTCCAACAAAGCCACGCTTGATAATATCACCGCCGCCTATACGACAGCCGAAGCTACTAAGCTCGGAAACATCGAAGCTTCCGCCGATGTCACCGACGCAACCAACGTAGCAGCAGCAGGGGCGGTAATGGAAGCAGATTATAACGCCAACACAATCCTAGCAGCCACCACCGATAACACCCCCGCAGCTCTGACAGTAGGAGAACAAACTATCGTAGGAAGAAAGACAGGCGGGGCGATAACGGCTCTTTCGGCTTCGGAAGTTAGAACAATTCTAAACGTGGCAGACGGGGCAACGGCTAATACTAAGGCTGCAAGCTCAGATATAGACACAGGCACGGACGACGCTAAGTTTGTAACCGCTGACGCTCTAGCAGGTTCGGTTATGGGAACTAAAACAGTGCAACTTAAAATCGTAGATGACGCTACTGTCCTTACCACAGGAGACGGAAAACTTATCTTCTGTATTCCACCTGAATTGAACGGAATGAATTTAGTGGATGTAGATGCGATGATTTCCACCGTCTCATCTTCTGGAGCTCCATTAGTCCAAATCAGAAACGTAACTGACAGTGCCGATATGCTCTCTACTAGGATAACGATAGACGCTACCGAATTTACCTCTTACACCGCAGAAACCGCACCTGTAATTGACGGAACTCACGATGATGTGGCAACAGGAGACAGGATTGCGATTGATGTGGACGGAGCAGGGACAGGGGCTAAGGGACTTGCAATTATTTTATCTTTTAAACTTCCGTAATAGATTTACAAATTAAACATTTTATATGGCGGCAATAGATATAGGTGGATCAGCAGTCAATGGAGATTCGTATATGGGGAATGGATACACTTGTCTAGATTTGACCAATCCTGCTAATGCTTCGGGAAAAATAACCAGCGTTTCGATTTATGGAAATAGTGACTACGGAACTAAAGGCGTGATAGGTGTGTTTTATGGAAGTGGAAATTCTTGGACTTGTCGTGATTATCATATAATGACAAGTCAGGTCAGTGCTGGTACGGTAGGAACTATCACGGTTGATTTGGATGTGCAAGTCGGAGATATTCTGGGACTTTATTGTAATAGTGGATGGTTTGAACTTAATACCACTGGCGGAAGCGGAGTACTATACGCGGTAGGTAATAAAACCATAGGAGGTGCAGCTACTTTCAGTTTAAACTCTGGATATACTATGAGAATGAGTGGAAGCGGTGAGACAGTAGTCACTTTTATTCCACAGATAACAATATTCTAACTTCTTTCAATTCTTTTAATTTAATATATGAAACCACTCAGCATAGACAATATAAACGCAGGCTGGTCCGAATTCTACTACATGGGCAGTAAGGGCAGCTTTAATTGTTCTTTAGCGATAGATCCAGACTATCCGATCCCCGGACAAACAAAATCATCAGGGGCGATCATGCCGGTGGGTTATTCAAAGTTTTCAGGAGCAGGACTTACAGGTTATCCCAAGTGGATTTTGACTAATCCCAAGAACAATAAAACGTATGTCTATTCCACTTCCAACTTCCTCAGCTACGATTCTGCTCTGGCGGTAGAAACAGTATTATCAACACCAACAAGCGGAGCAGGCAACGGAGCGGTATATTACAACGACTATATTTATCTCGCTACACCTACGGACATTTCAAGGTATGGGGCTTTATCCGGCTCTCCCAGTATGACTAATAGCGCATGGACTGGGGCTACGCTCGGCTCTTTGGGCGCTCTTACGAATACTATCTATCCATCTATATTAGGGACGCCGATTCCCAATCATCCGATGTTTTCCCACTCCGATAATTCGGTATATGTCGGTGACGTGGCGAGTGGCAAAGGTGTTCTGCATAGGATAATTACCACAGCTACGGGAACTAATGATGGATCGGCTTTTAATGTGATTGACTTTCCCTTCGGCTATCATCCGACCTGTATTTGTAATATGGACAAGGATCTTGTCGTTGGATGTATTCAAGGCTCGGCTGATACCGACACTGTCCAGGGCGAGGCTAAACTGTTTATCTGGGAAACAACAAATGTCGATACTTTTTATGAGGAGGTACCCCTGGGCGATCCGCTGGTGACAGCCATCAAGAATATAAACGGAAGTGTCTATGTTTGGAGTGGGGATCTGATTAGCCATAGGGTCAGAAAGTACTTGGGTGGTCAATACTTCCAGGATGTTTGCTCACTCGATTGTCCACCTCCTTTTCAGGGGGCAGTGGACTCGGAAAAGGGCAAGATATTCTGGGGGGCTAACACTTTATACCCATTAAATACCGCCTCAGTCTTCTCACACGGCTCTACAAATAGGCTTCCTATGGGACTTCATAATGTGGCATTATCTACCGCTACGGGGGCAAATAAGAGGGTTACGGCGTTAAAGGTCGATAAGCAAAACGGGGGGCTGATTATGGGAGTAGGCTCGGACACGGAAAAACAACTGGAAAAATACTCGGCAACGGCTACTTTAGGCTCGGTATTCAGGACTATGGTCTTTCCGGTCAATCGTAAATTCGAGGTAAAGAAGATAAGGCTATCTCTAGGAGCAGGAGTCACCGCCGATAGCACAATCGTAACAAAAGTTTTCGTGGGTGACGGCTCGGACAGTGAAACTTTGAAAGAAATAAACGTCACTAATTATGCCAACACCGAAAGAATTATCGAACTTTCCTCTACCAAGATAGGCAACAATAACTTTTTTATAGAATTCACCTGGTCGGGAACAGCACCGCTTCCGATCCTTTTACCAATCCAAGTCGAATTTAACATAAGATAAAATTATGAATTATACATACAGTGATTTACTAGGAGAAGTAGTCGACAGCCAAAGATTCGAGGATGTCGCTAATAATCTCACTATCCGAACGGCTATCAATCGAGGCGTGAGGGGTGTGGTGCGTGAAATGGATCTAAAGAGCATGAAAAGAAAAGCGGCACTGGCTAGAATATTTAATGATATTTACGATTGTACTTGCCCGACTGATTTAAAAGCTCTGATTGACCTACAACCTCAATCCGATCGAGACAGCAATTCGCGCGTCACTCTTACCACCGAGGAACAATTTGACCGCAAGAAAGAGATTAAGAGTAACTTGGTCACCGTTTCTTACGACGATATGACCAGAAAAGTCAGAGCTTCACTTGATGTAGATGATACGTCAATCTCAATCTCTGACGGCACTTGGTCACTTTTCGGAGACGCAGAAAACGTGGACGATATGACCTTTGATATTTCATCAGCGGGCGGAGTGACGGCAGGTATCCAGAACTCGACTATCACTGATTTTGACCTCACCGGATACACCTCAATCTTCGTTTGGGCAAACATCACTTCTCCTGCTGACATTACCAACTATATTTTGAGAATAGGGAACGACGCGTCCAATTACTACTCAATCACTACCACCGCGCAGGCAGACGGCAACGCTTTTGTAGAGGGAAAGAATCTCTTGCAATTCAATCTGTCGGACAAAACCGAAGTGGGGACAGTAGACGAAACTACTTGCGATTATGTCGTGATTCATATGACTAAGGACGCGGGGAAAGTGAGCGAAACCGGCTACGGATTTTATGATTTGCAGATTCATACGGGGCAGTTGATGAACGCTGTTTATTATACAAAATTTGGTTGGCAGACTAGCGCAGGCGTATATATTGAGAACTCAACCGCAGTCGATGACTATATTAACGCCGACACCGAAGAATTCGATTTGTTCGTACAAAAGTGCAAAATTGAGGTGTTCAAGGATTTAAAAGAGTTTGACTTGATGAAACTAGCGCAATCGGAATATGCGGACATGAAGAAAGTTTACGGTCAAAAATATCCTAGTGAAAGGCTTTTACTTACTCAAAAATACTAAGATGGAAGAATTCTCCCAACAATTTCTACCCGAGGAAAATAAATACGTAACCCTGGAAGAGGTGCGCGCTCTTATCGCCAATTCGATGACAGGTATTACTTCGCCCCTCACCGTAAAAAGCTCATATATGCAGAGTGCTGATTTTGTTAGCGGAGCTAAAGGTTGGAGGTTTGATTCTATCGGAAATCTTGAGGCTAATAATGGATATTTTCGGGGAGATATTACGGGAGCAACTGGAACTTTTACAGGAACGGTAAACATAGGTTCGTTAAACATTCCCAGCGCTACTAATCCTGACTCGATGCACGTCGACACTGACGGAAACTCTTGGTGGGGTTGTAACGTGGATGACTTTGCTTCTACCAATGACAATGCTAAGGCTTATATTCTTAAAACCGGAGAAGCTAAATTCCAAGATGTTATCCTCGGATCTGATAGCAAATATTTCAAGTATGATGGAACAAATGCAGAGGCTACTGCTGTTAGATATTTAGAGGTGTTTGAGGCAGGAGAAGACATAACCGCTGGTCAGCCTGTGTGTTTAGGAAGAGGTTGCTATGACCACGACCTAGACGAACAGATAATAGCTTTTAGGAGCGCAGGAGTTGATAGTCTAAACCCAGACACTAATTTTAATGGAGCGTCTTCATATAGAGTAAATGCCACGACTACCGGAGTAGCCAGAACCGAGTGGGTATTAATGGATTTTGATTTTGAGCTATTTTCGGATATTTTCAATAATTGCGGTGGTTGGTTCTATACCAACAGTGGAACAGTAAACGCAGCAGGGCCTTTTACGGTAGACATATATCCTATAACGTCTGTTTGGGATGAAACAACCGTAACCTATAATAATCTGCCTACACTGGGTTCTGTTATCGCTAGTTTCTCTGTTAACAATGCCGATGGGAGTATGTATCATACCGCTTCCTTGACTGATTTCATGTGGAAAATAAAGGCAGGTTTAACTACTGCTCCTTATGGATTTTTATTGAAAGGTGCTCAATCTAACGCTACTGTCGGATATGTGAACATGTTTTTAGAGACTAGCGCTAATCAAGAGCCAGGGATCAGAGGAAGAAGAATGATATATCCTGATAAGTTGTTTAGAGCTAAGTCATCTATAACAGAAGGAGACGCGCAGGAATACCGATGTTTTAATTTTATCGGCATAGCTGCCGAGACCGCTACTGCTGGCAATGATTGCAAGGTTCAGATAAACGGGGTAGCTAATAATCTCCCTGGGTTGATACCAGGTGAAACTTATTACATAGGAGACAATATAGGGACAATAGACACTGCTTCAGGTCTCTCTGCTAATAAGCCTATGTTCAGAATAGGAAGGGCGGTATCTACCACTAGTCTAATCATAGAGAAAGGAGAAAAAGTCATAGACTGGGTGTTTAATACAGTAGCATCGGGATATACCTATCATCCTACATATTTTAGGCCAGTAGAGATAGAGACTTGGACAGGAACAGATGGAAATTCCATGTTTCCAGGAAGATATATAAATCAGAGACAATATACTGTTCAAAATTTATCTACATCTATTACTACCGGATATATATATCACAATACCGATACACTTTCTATAGCATATATCCTTCCAGGTGGGATAGTAACTACGGACATTGGGGCAGGAAACCTGTGTATAGGAAAGATAAAAGGCTAATCAAATAATAAAAAACAATGGCTTATAATGAAAAAGTATTATACGGAAAGGATGGCTCTGGAAACGCTCAGAAGGTCACCGTTTATAATGCTCAAGATGAAAAAAACTATATCAACTTCGGATTTTCTGAGAACGATCCCAGTAGCATATCAAATAAGAGAACAACGCCAGTATCTGCGAATTCAGTGCAGTACAATCCACTAGGAGATCTGAGTGCTTCCAACCTTGCAGCAGCGAAGGCAACCCCTGCTCCTGCGGTTTACTCTTCGGCGGCGGCTGAAAAAGACTATTCTGCTAATCAAGTAAAACTGACAAACGCCGAGGCTAATATACCCGCTGCTCAATCATCTTCAACTTATCAACCTACTTTGATTGAGATAGCCAGTGCAAGACCAGATGTTTTAGAGCAAGCAAGAGCGCAAGGGGGCGACCCATATACTGCGGGAACTGCTGCTAATAACTGGCTTAATGACTGGTATAACAAAACAGGTAAAGCTGAGGGTGCGGACATGGTCGCTAAAGGGATTTTAAAAGCCCCGACTTCGGTGACTATTAACCCAACTGGAAACGTAGCTTTAGACTCCAAGATTTCACAGATAAATGAGACACTGGCTAAACCCTATAGCGGATCGGTAATAGATGCGTATAATGCTCGACCGGACGTGCAGGAGATGATTAAAAACAATTATGAGGGTGACCCTTTCACGGCTGGAACGCCTGCTAATACCGCCCTCAATGACTGGTGGAATTCTACAGGTAAGAATGAAATGGCACAGAGCCAAGCAGATGCGGCAGCTGCAGTCAAGGCAGCAGAAGAGAACATAACGACAGCAGTTGCCAACGCAAGACTCGCGGAAGACGGTGGTGACCTGATTGCTTTCCGTGCTTCTATAAAGGCGTTGGAAGAGGCTCAAACCGCTAGACAGGCTCAAATTGACAAACTCTATGAAGAGCAAAAAACAGCGCGCACGGCGTATATGAATTCGCTTATGCCATCTGCTACGGAGAACGATTTGAATGTACAACTGGCAGATCTGAGTAAACAGATAAACCAGACTGAGTTAAATAGGGATGCCGGGATCGCAAAGATAGACAGCCAGACTATCCCACAGGCATTTCTTACAGGACAGGGGGCAGCCGTTCAGAAGCAAGCTAATTTGGCTTTGAAATCTTTGAATGATAGCTTTACCAATCTTACGAACAGATTAAAAATAGCAACGGACTCAAGGACTGCTAACTCTACTCTTTTAGGTGCCGGTTTAGATTTTTTGACCGCAGATATCAAAAACTTGCAAGACGCCAAAACTGCCCTGGATAACGAAGAGGACGAACTAATTGCTAGGTTTGACGATTACAACGACAAACAAAAAGAGGAAGCAGCGTCAGTCCTTGAAGCATTAGCGGGCGTAGATCCCTCAACTTTGAGCGCTAAAGCCAAACTACAGATCGATGTTATAGCTGAAGACTTGGGGCTTGATTCTAAAGACTTAATGGCGGCGCTTCAGACTCAATATGATCAATTGACTTTAGAGCAAATTCAAAAGGCTACAGCTGATACAGACATTATCGAAACAGGAGGCAGACAATTGCTGATAAATAAGGAATCGGGTGAAACAATCAAAGATTTGGGACCAATACAGGTGACTAAATCTAGCAGTGGGGGCAGTGGAAGCACAGCTACAGAAAGAACGGCAGCGGCAAAACAAGAAAAGGTTGCTGCGATCACAAATGAATTGGGACAAAGTGCAGGATCAGACGGATATGCCAACACAGCTGTTTATGAAAAGCTCATAAAAGCTAATCCCGAATTAAGAAGTTTATTCCCCCCGGAAGAGTGGCTTAACCCGAATGACTCAACTGCTAAGAAGTTTTTCCAGACTTCGGCAGCGGCGATAAAAACTAGTAGTTCAAGTGACATAGATAATCCATTCGCAAAAAAATAACATGGCACTCACAGATTATTTCAACTCAGCAGCAAAAAAGCAGCTTAAAAAAAGCGAGAATATCGTAAAAGTTTTAAACACTCCTGCTAAAAAACAGGTAGCAGCGCAGAGCGCAGGCAAGAAGGTTGCTCCTGCCAAGGTTGCGACCAAGGCGGTTGTTCCCAGAACTACTACTACTCAAAAGCAGTCTAATCTCATCGCATCTTTAAAACCAGCTGCTCAGGCTCAAGCTAAAAAATCTACAAAGTTGATGGAGGCTCTTAGTGGTGCTGCTAAAAAATCAGTCGTTACTTCCAAGACTCCTGTCGCAAAGAAAACCGGACTGATTGAAAGTTTAAGAAAAAAGGTGAAAGATGGACTTACAATGCCTACTCGCGTTTCAGGCGAAAGCAGTATGACCTATGCGCAGAAACTCATGGGAAAACAGGAGAAAACAGCACAAGCAAAAACAGGATTAAAAGAAACTTTATTGCCCAAGGTTGTAAAACAGAATGTTTCTAAAAGCATAGAGGGGAAACAACTTTTCGGACAGAGACAGTCGATCACAGGCAGGACAGTCCCGGACGAGGATATCGCTACCAACGCAAGCAAACTCGCTAAGTTTTTCTTACCCAGAAGCCAGAAAGAGATTACAGCGCAGGAAGTCGTAAAGGGAGGAGCCCCAGGAGAGATATCCGATAGAATAGCCAGGGCTGGAATGGAAGAGGGGATATCTAATGTCATTGGTATGGGGGGCATAAAAGCAGTAGGAGGCGCAGCCAAACAGAGCATATCAAAATTAAAACCGCTTTATCAAGAAGCCAAGAAGTATAAGAGTGCGGAGGAGTTTGTGAAGGCACAGACAAAACAAGAATATCGCTCGGCACATCAACTTAGTCTAGCTGATAGTATTACAGCAGATAAAATTGATATACCAACTCTAAAAGAGCAGATAAGAACTCGTAATGGATATCTTAATAATTATAATTTAGCCGACTTAAAAAAGTTAGAAAAATTACGAAATAATCCTGAAGCAGATATAACTATTTACAGGGCTTCACCTAAAAATGAAATAAACGAAGGAGATTGGGTAACAACAGATAAAACATACGCCAATGATATTAAAAAGCAGAATGGCGGAAAAGTTTATTCTTACACTGTTAAAGTAAAAGATTTAAGATTCCCTAAAGACTCGGAGACATTACCATCATTATCAATGGCAAGCACTTTCAGTTATTCTTCTAAGGCATCCCAACTCACCGACATCTGGAAAGAAGCAAATAATAAAAAACTTTCCAACTTCGGACTTGGTATTGAAGAAGATACACGTTTCGCTAAAATAAGCCAAAAAACGACCGCACAGAATACGCTGAGAGACACGGAAAATGGGAAGACGAGTATTGTATCGTCTAAACTAGCTCCTATTTCGGATAAATTATCTTCTACGGGAAAAGACATAAAGACTGAATTCTTCGACCGCTATGCACCTATCCAAGACCTTATAAAACCTGTAAAGAAAACTATCTCAGCAGAGAAAGACCCATATATCGCAGTAAGAAACTATGCCGGACATATGGGTATCGTAGAAAACAAACTAAATGATCTGTCGGCAGTGATAAAACCTAGTAAAGATATCATCAAAGACGTTAAGCAATATGCCTTACTAGACAGATACGAAGAACTTATCGGAAGAGGAATAAACAAACTACCAGACGGACTAGATTCTGCAAAGGTAGCAGCGCAAAAGGCAGAGATAGAAAAGAAGATGGGAATAGAGGGAATGAAAAGAGTTAACGATACCATAAAAGGCATAAGACAATATAACGATAATCTACTCAAGGAGGTTAAGGACTCAGGCATACTGTCTCAAGCAGGATATGACGCTATCAAAAAGAATAATGAAAAATATATCCCTCTTCAGAGGATAGAGTATCTGGCAGAACAGGCTGATAATATCCCAAGAGGTTCAAACGCTTTCAGTGTGGCTTCTCAAAGTGTCATTAAGGGCATAAAAGGAAGCGAAAAAGCAGTCGCTGATCCGTTAGAGTCTATGGTTAGAAACACTTACAACACCGTAAAACTGGTAGAAAGAAATAAAGTTGCTACTAAAGTGGCCGATTTGTCTAAACTTCCAGAGTTTGAGGGGGTGGTCATACCATTAAGAGAGGCTGAAAAAGTGCAGAAAAGGATAGATATTTTTACTGAACTTGGAAAAACAAAGATAGAAAAGAATAAACTGGAAAGACTTATTGTCACTAGGAATAGATGGAGCAGGAGATTAAATTCAGAGGTAAATAAGTTGAATAAATTAGGAGTAAATGAATATCTAAAAAGACCATCTTCTGATGTGATGGATTCTTTGAGAAGTTCTGTAAAGATAATCATAAAGCCAGAAGAAATAAAAGAGTTGGCTCCGAATAGTTTTGATGCTCTAAAAAATTCTTATGGAGCGAAAGACATTCTCAAGAAAGAATATGCAACTTTTGACAGATTGAAACAGGAAGTAAAAACGGGGGGATGGTCCAGATTGATTGAAATAGGGATAGATAAGAATACCGCAGAGAGTGTGGCAAAACAGATATTCAAAAGTCCTGTATATAAATCAAGACAAGTTATCGCAGAAGACGCTGGATTTGCTATTCAGAATACTTCCGACGTTAAGAGGTTCATAAACGATCTTATCCAACAGCCTCCAGAAAAATTGCAGATGATTAAACAAAAGCTAGCGACTAGAGATGCTCGTCTTGCTAGCGTAATCGATGACTTACAGGGATTGCAGAAGTCGTATGCCGATGTAAAAACTCAGATAGGAGCGATGAGAGCTGAGGTATCGGAACTAAAAGATATTCCAGTGCCTTTCGGTATGGAAAAAATATCCGTCTTCCGAAACGGTATAAAGGAAGAATACGCAGTCCCTAAAAATGTCGGAGAAGCTCTCAAGAATATGAACGAGAAGAATGCCGATATGATTACTAAGTGGGCTAGTATGAGTTCTAAAGTATTAAGGATGGGAGCTACTTCTCTCAACTTAGGTTTTATCCCTGCTAATGCTATCCGTGACTTTCAGACTGCTACGCTGGTTTCCAAAGTAGGGTTCGGTCCTCAAGACTGGGTTAAGGGGTTCGCTTCAGCCGTAAAGAGAGGAGATGACTATAAAGCATTCTTAAAGAGTGGAGGTTCTTCCGGTTTCTTTGAGCTGAATAAGAATATACCCAAGACGGTTAGGGGACTGATGGAGGGTAACACTTCTAAGGTTTTAAAAACTGTCACTAATCCCGTCAAAATAATGAACCTGATCGGTGAAACCGTAGAACTCGCACCGAGGCTGGGTGTATATAAAAGGTCAATCAAAAAAGGACTGGGGGCAACCGAGGCGGCTTTTAACGCGCGCAACGCTACGGTAGACTTCTCTAAGGCTGGGAATACGATGAAGATACTCAATCAATGGGTTCCCTTCATCAATGCTAGATTACAAGGGACGACTAATATGTTTAACGCTATTAAAAATAAACCCGCTTCTTCCGCAATTAAATTGGGGGTTTTAGTCGGTGCGCCTGTAGTGGCAACCTATCTGAACAACTCTCAAAAATATCCGGAACTATGGAAGACCGTTTCGGAAACCGACAAGAGAAACAATTTTATTATAATCTACGGAGACAGAACGGACGAAAAAGGAAACCTTTTAGATGCTATAAAGATTCCTAAAGGAGATGCTAAAATTTTCTCTAACCCTTTGGAAAACTTCTTGGACTATCTCAACAACAGCGACCCTAAGAGTTTACAACAACTGGCGCTGGAAATAGGAAGTGACATCTCTCCGGTAAGTTTCGAGCAAGGAGGAAAGTTCTCAGGAGGTCAGGTTTTAAGTAGTGTTCTACCACCAGCTATCAAAGGTGCTACCGAGAGTGTGGTAAATAAGAATCTCTATACTGGATATGACATCGTTCCTCAGAGTATGAAAAACGCTTCTCCTAAAGAGCAGTACGATGATAAGACCTCTACTATCGCTAAGGAATTGGGAAGTTTGTTAGGTTGGAGTCCTAAGAAGATTGATAACTTTGTATCTACTCAATTCGGTGGGGCGGGTAAGCAAGTAACCCAACCAGACAAGGCTTTAGAATTGATAACCAAAAGATTTGTGGGAGCGTATGGAGGTCAGCAGGATCAGAACTTGGCAGACGAAGCTCAACAAGCCGTACAATCTCAAACAGACGCTAAATTGATGCTCAAGAGAGAGGCACAGGCAACGCTGGATAAACTTTCCAAGAGTGATAACGCCGCCGCAGAATTTGACCAGATTATCAAGGATAATCCCGACCTTGCAAAAACCGTTATAGACTTAAAAGAAAAACAAGACTTAGGATTTACCAATAAGGACTATATCATTCAAGAACTCGGAGTAGATAACGGAGAAAGAGCTAAATTTATCAAAGGTCAATTCGATAAACTTAAAACAGACGAAGAAAAAGCCGCCCTTTGGGACGACCTTGTGGGTAAAAAACTCATAAGCAAAGACGTGGCTAAACAGATAACAGAGATGGTCAATAGCCAAAGATAGCCAAGATTATTCCGGCTACGGTATAAAACAATCCTAGAAAAGCAGCAATCGCTATTATCCAAGCAAAGTACTGGATAAATAACATCATTGCTATACCTAGAGCGAAAAATCCTACTACAAAAAGAACGGCATCAAATAATTCTTCTTTTATATTCATCTTCATATATTATAATTATACATAACTATTAACACATAATATAACATATGTCAAATTATACCAAACTACTCTACATCCTAACAGTCATCGTGATAATATTATTTCTATCAACTTTAACCTCTAAGAAGGACTATGACTGTGGTGACTTCCGAACACAGCCAGACGCTCAGAAGAAATTTGAAGATAATAAAAAAGACATTTATAAACTCGATAGAGATAAGGATAAAATAGCGTGTGAATCATTAACTAAATAACTAAAACAATGGAAGAAAACACAATCGGAGAATCTATCGTCAGACTCGAAGAACAAATGAAGAATCAAACATCTCTTATGCTGGCTATCCAAAAATCACTCGATGAGATGAAAACAAACTATGACGGAACATTAAAAGAAATCAGATGTAAGATTGAGGACAGGATCAAGGAGAGCGACAAAAATCAGAGCAAGTTGAAAGATGACATTGTAGAGTTACAGAACAAATGGAGGACTGCCGTAGCTATCATCACCGTTGCTAGTATAGTTCTACAGTTCGCACTGGATTATGCACGATAATTTATGTAATTATCTAATATGTGCTATCATATAATCAGAACATTTGAAAACTATATATCTTCCGCCTGTCTAACGGGACGCGTCCTCTGACTAGCTTATAATTTGGGGCAGGGGAGGCGAAGTGTCCGGCGCTTCTTCTGCCTTAACATATAAAATATGGAAACTAGAGAATGGGAAGAAAAGGAAATAATATTTCTGAAGGATAATTATCCAAGTAAAGGAAAAGAATACTGTTCTTTAAAATTGAATAGAACACTAGCCTCTATAAGGGCGAAGGCAAGCAGACTGAGATTATCTTTTGATCAAAATAGCGAGTTCTCAAAAGATTTTCACAAAAGAGCGGGGCTGAGAAGAAGAGGCGATAAAAATTGCTTCTTTGGAAAGAAGCACTCGCAGGAAACTATAAGTATTATTATAGAAAAGAACAAGAATATATTTAAAGACCACCAGAGAAGAGCTGATACGGGAGCAAGGACAAAGAAATGGATTGAAGCAAACGGTCACCCGAAAGGTATGTTGGGTAAAAAACATACACAGGAGTCTATAGATAAAATGACTGCAACAAAACTAAAAAAATACGGAACGTTAAATATGCAAAAAGAGGACACTACCAAGAAGATGTTGGAAACTAGAATGAAAAAATATGGAAGACTAGATTTTTTGGGGTCCAACACCTATTCGAGATGCAAGAGCGGATGGAAGACTATAGGGGGGAACAAGTGTTTTTTCAGAAGCGGTTGGGAATCAAACTATGCCTGCTATCTAGAATGGCTCAGAATGAAAAAAGAAATCAAGTCTTGGAGACATGAATCTAAAACTTTTTGGTTTGAAAATATAAGAAGAGGAGTGAGGAGCTATCTGCCAGATTTTGAAATCACAAATAACGATGGAGGGGTAGAATATCACGAAGTCAAAGGATATATGGACAATAGGAGCAAAACAAAAATTAAGAGAATGGCGAAATATTATCCTGAAACTAAATTGATTGTAATTTGTAAAAAAGAATATACCGCTATAAAAAAATGGTCTAGATTGATAGATGGGTGGGAATAGCCCAAGGATTGAAATTGAAATATAAAACATATGCGAAAAGTAATGCACTTCGGAACAACCAAAGAGGGTAATCTCATCGTCTTAACCGATGACGGAAAGCTATGGGAGCGGGTGATTATTACCGATGAAGAGGGGAGCAAATTTAAATTCAGGGAAATAACTATAGACAATGAAGATGTCGTCAAAAAGTAAATTCTTTCTATATCTTATGAGATGGCAAACTAGTACCTTGATACTGTGGCCTATCATGCAGTATCTACCATTTGGATCGGTGTTAGATAAAACAATCATAGCTAATTTTGCTGGAGGTTGTATCTTCTTTAATATAGATGAACTAATTTTTAAAAAGAAATGAAAAGCAAATTAAAAGTAAAAGAGATAAGAATACCCATCTACAATTCAAGATTTAAAGTGTTGGTTGGAGATGCGTCAGAAGCTACTAAATATATCAAGGGATATAAGACTATAGGAGATTGGAGCGAATTGAAAGACCGAACTGGGATGTTTATCCCTTCCCCGGCAGGAGCAGGATTTATATTTATGCACAAGTATAACGCCAAGATATTTATTCACGAAATACTGCACGCAACAACTTATTTATTCCAAGATAGGGGAATAGAAATATCATATAAAAACGATGAGACTATGGCGTATATGATTGAATATATCTATGCCGAATATCACAAGAAACCATCAAGTAAATAATATGATTTTTAAGAGAAAATAGCGATACATATAGTGAAAACATGAAAGTACTATATGTATAAATTAAAAAAACGGAATTAAAATATAGTGAGGTAAAAGAATGATCTACATCAAAGAAACAACAAAAATGCGCCAAGAACGCAGAGCAACCGCCGCAGTAAACGAC
>Ga0172381_10001433_pt1 | contig 28058 bp, 53 predicted proteins | sample Leawel6488metaG_FD_119754 | JGI IMG/M metagenome (GOLD analysis project Ga0172381, IMG submission 119754) | Leachate microbial communities from a municipal landfill in Southern Ontario, Canada - Leachate well 64-88 metaG | ecosystem: Engineered > Solid waste > Landfill > Unclassified | place... | reverse complement strand
GGATTCTTCCACCGTCGCCTCCACCAGAGCCTTGAGCTCCGGTTTCGCCATGATGAACTCTACAACCTTATCCATTGCAGTGTTTTCCAGGTGCGTCCACCAATCGTCGGTGGCACTTTCGAACAAGCGCCCGCCCGCGCTTGGGTTGACAACTATGTCCACGGAGTTGAAGGGGCTCTTGGTGAACGCCTCAATATCGCGGATCATCTGGCCTGACTCGCGCACGACCTTTGACTTCGCAGCTATGTCGATAGACACCCCCACGAGGTCACTTGCGGCCTGCGCTGTCTCCAAAACTGTTTTGCCTGTGGGGTAGACCTCCAGATCCCCACGGATCGCGCCGTTCTCATAGCGCACGTTTGACCAACGGCCTATGAGGTTGCGTGGGTCGCTCTTGCGCGCCATGTCTGTCAGCCGCCCGCCTGCGTCCGTCTGATGGCCTGCGTAAGCGCCCAAGCCCTCAAACAGCGGCGCACCCGCGCGCAGAAGGGCCTCGCTGTAGCGGTTACGGTTTTTGCTGACTCCCGTTCGGATTAGGATTGCGTTTCGTATTCGCAAGCCCTCCAGGTCGGTTTCGCCCTCCAGTAGTGAGCACTCCCGTATCGGTCTGTCCATTGGTCAACTCCTGCCCCGGCGATTGTCCGGGAACCGGCGGCGGCGCGGCCGCCTTGTAAATGCCTAAAACATCCGCCTCTATGCCATCCTGAATGAGCTTTTCGATGTCTTCCGGAACGTCCATTCCAAGCGCGTTGAAAATGGCCGTGCGCGCCGTGTCCACGTCCATGAGCTTCTCGCTCACCGCCTGTGCCGCCGCCGAGATCATCTTCTGCGTTGCGTCCGCGACTGCGAGATTGTCTGCAGTAGTGAGGTCTGGCGGGTCAACGGAAAGCGTGAGGTCTGTTCCTGCGGGCAAGCGCCCGGACGCCACGAACAACTCCGCCTGTGTTTTCAGCAGCGGTTCCACGACCAACCCCACAAACTGCTTCTGCAACTCCTCAAGCACCTTAATGGTCGGCTCTGAGGCGGAACCCGCCGTGGATCTGTTCACGTCGGCGGACGCCCCAACCCAGTGCTCCGGGAACGAACAGGTGTGCGCGATGTATCTGAGCATGGAGAGTAGATCATCCACCGCCCCGCCTGCGTTGAGGTTCGGGGTTTCAGCCTTCCACGATTCGGCTTCGTTCATGACCTTGACGCCGCCAGAGGATACGCCCTCTGCCTGGATCTCGTTTGCTCGCTCCTTGACCTGCGCCTTAGAAGCGCCGGTAATAGTCACAAGCCAGGTGAACGCAAGCGCAAACTTGTTGAGCATGGCCCTGTCGGCCAGGAACCCCTCGACCTTGCGAATCCACCAGAAGGCGGGTTCGAGGATGGGCCTGCCGCGTCCTACGATGAAACGCTGATGCGGCCAGAACCAGCAGTAATGGTCGCCAGTCCGAAGTTCCTCATAGTCCATCTCGCCGCCGATGATCTTCCAAAGTACATCCTCGAAACCTTTGCGCTTCTCATGGACCGTGGTAAACAGGCGGGAGTTATCGGGCGAAACATCCACAGCACTGATGTTTGCCGGGTGGATGTAGCCCAGACGCATCAGTCCGGTCTCGGTCTCGGTATAGGAAGGCATGGTTACTTCGCCGTAGCCAAGCCACTCGCGGCAGATGCGCGGAAGCAGTTCGTCTAGCTTGTTGTCCGGGTGGTTCCAGAACTCTTGAAGTGCCTCAGTGAGCTTTTCGTCTTTGGCTGTGAACGCGAGAGAGGAACCGCAGATGTGGGCTGCGAGTTTGTCGATGATGCCGATGGCGAGCGGGCTGTTATGGGCAAACCAGATGCCCATGGTCGTGAGCGTGTCATGCTCGCAAATCTCCATCCTGGAGTCGGACGCCATAGCGCCCAACCGGCGCCAACCCATATCCTCCTTGATAAGCGAGTCGATAGACGCGCCTGCGGATTCTACTGCGCGGCTGCCTCTGAGAATATCGAAAGCGTCTCTAATTCGACCCATACCAGTTGGTGTTTACCTCTATGCTCACGCCTGCGGCGGGAGTGAATGTCAGCATGGAAAATGCCCCGCTAACCATGTCTATCTGGTCGTCATGCTTGCCAAGCGGGAACTGAGCCCACTCAACAAGTGCGCCCTCAACCCAAGGCCCCTTCACGAGATATGTCTTGCCTGCGGCGGAACGCGCCTGGAACGGTAGCGCCCGCGTCAGTTTGTCTTTGTCCGAGATGACGGCCTTGATAGCGGTGTCCACAAGGCGGGGATCTGCCATGAGTTCCTGAAAGGCGGCAGACTGGAAACCGTTCGTCTCTACCCCGTGCACGACACCGGGTTCTGATAGTGCGGTTTCAACGAAAAGCTCTTTGACCTTCGGCCATTCCATCTGGACGTGGATGCCATCGGACAGGAACACGTCACCCTCGCTTGTGATGGACGCCTTGACGCTGGCCGTGAAGTCCGCGGATGTTTTCTCGCTTGTGGCGAGATCCCAGAACCTGACAGTGACGCGCCCGCCGGGTGAACCCTCCACCATGCGGCCCTTGAACCATTCCCGTTTGAGAAACCCGCCGCCGGGTGGGCTTGGACGCCCTTGGTAGAGCGCCTCCCACTCGTACGGGCCTACGTTCGCCTGAATCGCCTTGAGGCGCTTGACAGGGTAACGCTCCGTCCAGAGCGCGTTCCCTTCTTCGTCAATGGCAGGGCGGTGGAGTTGCGTCCATCTATCCGCTTCCGGGTCAGTCTTGACCGCGTCCAGCAGCCGCCCTGTCAGATCGTCCTCATGCCAGCGGGTCTGAATCACGACCACACTGCCGCCCGGTTCAAGCCGGGTGTACACATCGGCCTGATACCAGGACCACGTTTTGTCGCGGATGGTCTGAGACTCAGCCTCAGCGCGCCCTTTGACAGGGTCATCAATCACGAGGAGGTCAGCGCCCGTTCCCGTTACAGATCCCCCGACACCAATGGCCCGGAGGCCGCCTCCGTGGCCCTCAAGTTCCCACGCATCCACGGCTTGGGAATCCGAAGCCAACTCCACTCCCGGAAACACGTTCCGGAACCTGTCGCTCTTGATGATGTTCCGAACGCGTCGGCTTGTCTTAACCGCTAGCGTGGCTGTGTAGCAGCCTACAATCACGGACTTGCGCGGGTTGCGTCCGAGATACCAGGCGAGGAAGATGCTTGTGAGAAGCGTCTTCCCGTGCCTCGGAGGCCAGGTAACGATGATCCGGGACTCCGGGCTGGAGTCTATCGCCTCAAGTGCTGTCGAGAGTTCCCGAAGGTGCGGCGCCCGCAGGTAGTGCCCGTACTGGACATACTGAGCGAACGCAAGCAGGTCATCCTGCAACGCGCGGTACAGGTCAGCGTTCGTTATCCCGGATGCTGTCGGCAAGTGCTAGAATCGCATCCTTATCGAGAGTGTGGCTGACATTTATCGCTTCCCCATTCGGTCCGCTGTGTTCTATCGCTTGCACCACCGGCCCCTCGATACGGTCAAGGAGTTCCTTCGCGTTCCTGCCCTTCGAGAATTCCTTTATGAGCCCTTCGGCTACGAGGTCAGCGTACAGCTTGCCGGTCTTGGGCTCCCTCTGCTTGAGTAGCCGTTCGATCCGGTCAGTAATGAGCCGTTTCTTTGGACGGCCTGTCGGGTTGCCGGAGTGCCCAGGAGTAAAGCCCTTGCCAGTGCATCCACCCGTTGTTTTCGCGTTGTTAGCAACGGAGTCGCCCATATCGCCCTGCGCTACTCCCCGCCGGGGGCATGAAAAAGCCCCCCGGTTTCCCGGAGGGCGCATGTGTCCAGATTGCCGCAACGCGTCATGCTGCTCGGAACTTCTCCAAATCGTCTTTTATGAGATACGTCTTACCAAGGGATCGAATGAGCGCTTCGGCCTCGGATAGAAACGAAGCATAGTCAATCGCCTTGGCGCCTGCCGCGTGATTCCACGTGCCCACCTTGTAGTGGTCAACGGCATGAGCGCTTCGCCTGATAAGCTCTAGCGTCTGCGCGGGGTCAATGACAGGCTCAAGGCTGGCCCACGTGAAGAACCCTTGCGAGTGAGCCTCGGCCAGCGCATCTATGCGTTCCTGCGGCATTGCCGCCTTCGGTTCCCACTTGAGGGAGTCCGCGTCATTGTCAAATGTGAGGCTGGCCGCAACCTGAGAGCCAGCCGCCAAGAGTGACAGATCCCGGAGGGAGCGCATTCCGCCCTTGCTCAAGATGCATGCCGGGTAGTCGTAGCGCTGGAATATCCCGAGTGCGTTGCGAGTGTGCCCGATGTATTCCTCGGCTGGCTGATAGGGGTCACTCGAAAAACTGAACAGGACGGGGGAGCGAACCCCTGATGCTATCAGCTTTTGCAGGTCCTTCTCGATCTTCGGGAAGATCGCCATTGAGCGCGGGAACGGTGCCGACCAGAACTCTGCCGGAGTCTTTTTGATCACGGCGGGAACATAACAATACTTGCAGCCGTGCTCGCAGCCCATGTAGAGATTGCAGGCAAGCGGAGCATACTCCGCTGCTCGCCCCTTGGGCTGATAGATAACCGAGAGCTTGAGTGTGGTATAATCCATTGTCCTAGACGCCTCCAACGCGTCGCGGATGTAGCCGCTTCGGGGCGATTCCCGGGGCGGCTTTTCCATGTATATTATACCACATTTTGAACCTGAGTTGCCCGCTTCTGCGACTTTAGACGGGCGCGAGTTTTTGCCAAACTCTCATGGTGGCGCTTGTTGTCATGGGCCAGGTGGCAGAGTTGGCAGAGACACGCCAGATTATCATCCGCGTTGTTCCCGCGATCATGATCAAGGTGCGCAACTGCCAGCACAGTGCGCTTGCCGTTTACCGGATGCTCCATTAGGTTCCGCGCCCCACAACGTTCGCACCGGCCTTGCGCGCGGTCGTCCCGAATGCGCTTCTGTATCTCTTTCCAGTTGCGCGGGTAGCGCGTGTCTACCTCTGGTTTAGCTGCCATGGCGGCGCTCGCAGAGACATCCGAAGTAATGCGTACTGCCTGCGTTGTGCGCGTGCAGTAACCGGGTGACTTGGCAGTTTGCCATATCTTGCAGCGCCCGAATCAAGTAGACCCGTGCATATTCTGCCCAGCGCTTAGCTGCAGGGAACGGCATCGTGCGAGGGATTCCCATGGTTGCCATTGTCCCCCTGTCAAAGCGCGCGATGCTCGTCCGAACGTCCGAACCGTCCGTTATAGCCAGTGCGAATCGCTTCGCGTCTATCCTGCGGGCGGCTTCTATAGCAATCAGCCAGCCGTTTCCAAAAGCGTCCGCGTCGATGAAGTTGAAGCGTTTCACGTCGTGCTGCTTGAGGTAAGTCCAATTGTCAGCCAGCGAACAAATCGACTCCGTGTGAACCCACTTCTTGTCTACGCCTTGATATTCCTCAACACTGTCGCGGTAACAGGCGTCGTACAGAATACCCTCGCCGCAGTAGAGGTCAAGCACCCGAGCGGGCGCTCCGAGAGATTCCAGCAGAGCCTTGCGAATAGCGATCTTGTTGGCGCGGTATGTATTGTGGCGTTGAGCCGTGGTAATCAGGCCCGGCACTTATACGCTCGTTTCCAGCGCGACTCCAGGGATAGCTTCCAGCGCCTGCCTCACCCTGCTCATAAGATCGCGCTCACAAAGCACAACAGCCCATGCCGGTTTCAACGGGGCCTTTGAGCCCATGGATTCCAGCCAGTCCGAGAGTTCTTCGATTTCTGCATCGCCTTCATCGGCAGGTTGCGCAATCAGCGCGGCCAGTTCGTCCCCGCCGAACCAGTCGGACAGGTCAGTCTCCGCCGCCAAATCCGACAGCGCCGCAGGGTCCCAATCCAACCCGACTTCCGCCGTCCTGTTATCAGCAATGGCCAGCGACCGCGCCTCTGGCGAGTCCGGGTCAAGGTCTGTCCTCTGCACGGCCACGAGTTGCTTGCCATCCGTCTGGACGATAAGCACGTCCTCAAGTCCAATGCTTGCCGCGCCCTCTAGGACTCCGTTGCCGGCAATCACCTTGCCCGCTTTGTCCACCAGGATAGAGCGCCCTGCGCCGAACTTGCGCAGTGATTTTTCCAGCATCCCGGTTCCGCGTTCCGTATGCCGGTTGGCGTTGTGTTGGTCCGGCGTGAGTTCGGCCAGTTTGCCTGCGCGGGTGGGCATTAGAGGCCAGCCACCGATTCATAGCCACGGAAGAACGCAAGGGCCAGCTCGCGGTGGCCCGCGTCCGTCGGATGGTCGCCCGTGACCCAGTTTGTTGCCGCGAAATACCCAGCCCCCAAACTGAGGAACGGACCACCCGGCCCCATCGCGGCGGCTGCGAGTTTGCCCACAAGCGGGTTGGTGAGCGCCCCCGTAAAGTCGCGCTTCGTGCTGCCGAGTTTGTCCAGAGTCGTCGCGCTGTCTCCCGCTGCGGGATAGTCTGCCGTCTGGTCGAAGTAGACGGTGTTCCCGCTCTTATCGCTCACAAGCGACACCTGGAATGTGGTAGGGTTCGTCCCTTGCGAGGCCCTCCATATCAGCAGGAAGTCTCCCACGTCGCAGTCAGAGGCATCCACGAAATCGCAGGATACTGCCGTGTTTCGGAAGTCACCATTGACAGAAGTCGTAGGGCCGATACGGTTGTTGGTGGAGTAATCCGATGTCCAGATGTCCGTCCCGTCGGCCATCTGGTAAGGGCAAAATACCGCCTTGGAGTACCCATGCGCCGCGACCTTTTCTGCGATCTTGATATGCCCTGCCCCCGCCGCGCCTTCCCACCATAGTCCGCCTGCGAGGATGATAGGCTGATAGTTCTGGCGATCTGTCGAAGCGATAATGTCGGAGAACACGGTATCCCATAGCGTTGCCCAATACGGCTGCACGTAAGCGGTCGCATGGTCGGCATCGTATGCGTCGTAGTAGACGGATGTACCCGCGACCGGCCACGATTGGGGGGTTGTGCCGAATAGCCCACGTGTCACTCCGTAGCCGATCTTTGACGGCGGAGTTGTGGTAAGGCCCACAGCGCCCGTGTATCCTGTCCCACCGCGTACAGGGGTAACGGAGAATGTTGCCACAGCGCCCGTAGTCACCACCACGGTTGCAACACGGACCTTTGCGCCAGTCCCTCCGCCACCCGTAACAGGAAGAACGTCTCCCACTTTGTAGCCTGTGCCCGCCGCTGTTGGAGCCGCTGTAACGCCAGTAATCACGCCGCCCGTATCTGCACACTGGACCGTCGCACCCGTGCCTGCGGAGACCGATTGCACATGAATCCACTCCAACTTATCTGCGGAATTGGTGAGCAAGTAGAGTTGATTCGGCCTTGGCGCTTGGTCAAACTCGATCTTGTCGCTCATGGATGAGAGCGCCTGTGTGATGGCCGTTGGTGGGTCGGCAGGGATGTCATTCTCGCCGCCCTGGAACACGATGCAGTCCGGCTTGTAGCTTTTGAGCATCTGCCACTTCTGCCAGATACCGCCCAGATATGTGGATGAAGTATCGGCGGCGTGAATCAATTCCCAGTTTGCCTCTGGCTCCCGGTTGCGAAGCATTTTGAGCAATTGCCACGGATACGAGAACTCCGGGCTGGTAGCGAACGATCCGGCAGTGAGAGAATCGCCCAAACAGAGGAGCGTTTTGGATTTCATGTCTATCTACCCTCCACGAACATCGTCAGGATGTTTGTTCCTGCCGGAAGCGTCGTGAAAACGACTCGGAAGAACGGCCACGCGCAGGGTGCGCCCGGTGCGGCTGTAGTCGGGGGTGCGCCGGATGTGCAGAGCACCCACTGGCCTTTTGTGGTTGCGGCGACTGTGCCGGTGGCTGATATGCCATAAAGCCCGTCACCCGAATATGTAGACCACGCCGACCCAAATAGATCAAACTTGACGTTGCCGTTGGTGGCGTTTGAGGCGGATATCATGACCCGTATCTGGTCGCACCCTTTTGCTGATAGCATCCCCGTATCAACCGGAAGCGCATCGTTGCAGACGTACCGCCAGAAGTTGTCACGGCCGTCCAGCCCCGGCGTCACCTGCAAGCCGTTGGACATGGCTTTGTACGCCTTGATTTCCCACGGATACCAGATCGTCCTCCAGCCGGGAGTAGCAATGACGGGGAGGGTATCATCAAACTTTGCCGTCAGGCGCCCGTTATCATCAACGGCGATTGTTTGTATACCGCCGCCGTGTTTTTCGCCTTTTATTAAGCTCATTTCGTTTACCTCGATTCAACGAAAAGGTTGCGCAAAAGAAAGCCCCCCGGTTGTCAGCCGGAGGGCAAGGCACATAAGGAGAAAGGAGTATGAGATTGTATCCACCCAAAGGACAGGGGCGAGACACGCTTTCGCGCCGGTTGGGTTCCGTCCAAAGACTCGCCCCCGTGAGAGCAGGAGGGTGGGAAGACTGCTTCTCACTTATTATCATGGGGCACGGATGTTCTATTTAGGTTCAATCAAGCCGGGATACTTCCTCCGGAGTGCGGCCACCTCAGCCCGTATCTTCGCATCCCTATCCTCAAGCGACAGCGAGTACCAGCCAACTTGACGTTCCACGTAGGTGCCATCACGGAGTTCCCGCATTGCCTTCTTCACGTCATCTAAGCCCCAGGTTAGCCGCATCCCTCACCTCCCCCAGAACGCGTCCGCCTCGTCTGTGGTCGCGGGGCGGAGAAGATACTCCGCTTTTAGGAATGTTGGGATGGGGGTGCGTCCTTCTGCCTCTGACTCCAACCACATGGCGCGATAGCCTCTAGTCGGGTGCTTGCCCAAAATCGCCACCGCAGGTCGGATGCACGCGCCTGGGTGCGTTATCCACACCTCCCCCGGCTTCGGCGCGGGCTTCTCCGACTCTTTCTTGACCTTCCAGTAGCAGTCATGGCATATGGCGCCCGGTTGCCACATAATCATCCAACGGTCGCCCCAATACTCTTTGTCGCACAGGGCGCACCTGTAACACTCGCCGCCCCCGAACCCGATATACTGAGCGTTCTCCCATGCGGGTTGCGGAGCGGGATTCATTGCATAGCACTCCGGGCACACGTCCTTGCCGACGACACTGAAACCCTTACCGCTCATGCTATTCCCGCAACGGGTGCATTCATAGTTTGTAGCGGCGAACTCATTGAGGGCAGGGGGCTTGTTCGCGCCACCGGCGGCTGCGCACTGCTCTTTGCAACCCGCGCAGATGTCCTCGCCGAAGGCGTCTGACTTATCCGCCTTCGGCGTTGGCTTGTCTGCCTCGTTCTTGACTGCCGTCGCGGGTTCCGGTTGCGTCTCCGGCTTCTCCTTGAACGTGACGGTATAGACCATCTGGCCGCAGGTAGGGCACGGTGCCGGCTCGTCGGATATGGCGATACGCCATCCCGCCTTGGGCGCATCCTTCTTCGGGGCGGGCTTCGGCGTGAGGGCGGGCGGGTCCGTTGGGATTTTCGCCATGCAGTCCGGGCAGATTGTGGTGCGCTTCTCACCGTCGCGGATGAAGTAGCAATCGCCCTTCTTCGGTTGGGCGCAGTGCTCACAGACGTACCGCGAGGCATCGGTGGAGTCGGGGACAGGTTGCGGTGTTGTATTCTTGCAGTCCGGACAGACTTGGACGCCTTCAATGAGATACAGCCCGCCCTTATGTGTCTGCTTGCATATCCCGCAGGTGTATTCGGCGGGCTCGAAGTCCTCCGCCTCGTGGTCCTCGCCAACGCTCCCCTCCAGCGCCCTCAACCGCATCTCGTGCTCAACCAGCGTGTCCATTTCTGTCTTGAGTGGGCGGGTGGCATCTATCTCCTGGCGGCGTTTCAAGTCGGCCTCCAGCGCCGCGAGGCGTCGATAAACATACCTAATGTGGCGAAAGAAAAACCCATCGTGTTCCTCTACCCTCGCGGCCAGGTCCCTCAACATTCGGTCCATTCCGCCGTAGTAATTCCTCATACTCCCATCCTTTCACAGATCATCCACGGTCAAATAGTATATCGTGAGTTCCAACGCATCCAGCGGCGGGGGGTTCGCGGTAGACGGAAATGGCAGTCCCCTGTCTTTTGCCATGCACCAATCCAGGTAAAGCGTGTAGAGATCACTGTCTGGATCCAGTGGCGCGTGCTGCCCGCCCCAAGACGAATGTAACCCCGCCGCCCAGTCTCTAGCAAACTTGGCACTGTCTTGCAGCCGCACCAATGCGGACTCGGTTGCTTTGTAGATTGCTTCTGCGTCTTTGGTGCTTTCGTCAGGCATCCACTACCTCATAGGAACGCCGCCCTGGTTCCCGCCGTCGCGCCTGCCGCACTGTCTGAAACATGTCACGTCCCGGCCCCCGGTGATACTCCTTCGCCGCTGAACGGACCGCGTTGTTGATATGGGTCCACGGACGCCACTCCGGGCGATTTCGGAGTGACGAAGCGAGCAGTTTCCCGCCCTCCGAGACTATATCCTCACGTTTGTCGTAGTCGTAATACCGGAACTTCGCCCTGAGCGTCGATACCACAATCTCGGCCATCTTGTCTGCGTCCATGCAATCCCTCCTAGATCGTCTCAGTAAGTAGCCCCTGCGCCTTCGCCGGTGCGATGCGTGCTTCGGCCATCTCACAGTATTCCGGGTTGAGTTCTATCCCCACGAACTCGCGCCCGAGCTGGTAAGCGACCATGCCGGTCGTACCGGACCCGCAGAACGGGTCAAGCACGGTGTCGCCGGGGTTCGACCACGAGAACACAAGGTCGCGGGCCAGCCACGTCGGCATCATTGCGGGATGGATAACGCCGTTGCCCATGTTCTCCCGCCCTGCGGTGAGCCCGCGCCACACGTTCCCCCGCATCCCATACTCCGAGATGATGTTCCGCTTGCGCGTGCCCATAGAACCATCCGACTCGCGCATGGTATTGCGGCCCACCGTACCAGTCCCGACGCAGATGTTCCGTTTGTCTTTGATTGGGTTGAAGCACCGGGGAGCGCCTTTGGAGAGGATGAAAACGTACTCGAACACCTGATGATACCGGACACGTTCGGGCTGTCCGAAGTTCGTCTTTTCGTAGATCATCGTGTCGTGGACGCGGAAGCCGCAACACTCATGGAAGAAGATCGCCTGCTTCGCGGAAGTGAGGGTTTCGCTCCCGCCCACGACGGAGTCGCCCACATTCCAGCACAACACCCCGCCGGGGCACAGCACTCTGTAGAGTTCCCTCGCCACCCGCCTGAAGTCTCCCCACGGCAGCGGGTTGTATGCCCTCAGATCATCATACGGCGGGCTGGTCACGCAGCATTGGATGGACTCCGCCTCAAGCGTGGGAAGTATCGACAGGCAGTCGCCGGGGTAGATCATCCCGCCACCTGCGCTATCCGACTCTCCATGTTCCCTCCGACGATCATGCGGCCCTCCCAACCTGAATCATTAGCCTCAGCGTGTGGTTAGCATTAGGCCGGTTTTCCGCTCCCACGCCGGTTCCTAATGCGAACCCTGGGTTCGCGGAAGTTAACACAAACGCTTCCGCGGACCCTTTTTCTGTCATGACCACCCTGTCAACAAGTGTCTGAAACAACTCCGTTTTGTGCTCCGTGGACGCGATACCCCAGACCTCTCCGAACCGGCCCCAAGCGTCCATAACCTCGTGCGGGGTGGGGCGTTTGACCGTTGCGTTCGCTATCTCTGCCGATAGCCGCGCCTGCTCCGCGCTCAACTCTGCCCGTTGGGTCGCTATCTTTTCCAAGGCGTTGTAGATCGCGTCTGTAGCGCGTCCGTCGGCCAGTGCGCCTGTCAGGTTGACTTCTCTGGCGTCTAGGAATTGGAGCCGCTTGCCGACTGCGCCTCTCTGGTGAATGAGATCATCGGGCGCCTTTGTCCAGTTGGGACTTTCGGCAATCAACCGGCGCATGACAGTCCAGTGCGCCGCCGCGTGTCCAATCTCTTTCGCGAGTGAGGCGTGCAGTTTGTCAGCGTTGACGCGCACCACCGGGCACCGGGCATCGCCGTGATTGTGGGAATTGCAGACGTAGTAAGGGATCGTGCGCCCTCGCGACCGTGCGTAGCCCTGCGTATAGTTGCTCTCGCAGTGTGGGCACCAGACAAGCCCGCGCAGGTGGTAAGCGTACGCATCCTGCCGTGGCTCTCGGGTTCGCGACCGGGAGTTCTCAGCGAGGATTGTTGCGGCCTCTGCGAAGATCCCGACCGGGATAATGGCCGGGTGCTCGCTGACAACATCGCGGAATCGGGACACACCCGTATAGCGCTCATTGGTGAGGAGGTTTCGCGCGGTGCACGATACCCAACGGCGGTCGCTCATTGTGCGCAGGTATTCAACCACGCGGGCAATCGAGCGGGTCTGCAGGAACAAGTCAAATGCGCATCGGACAGTGTCAGCATCGGGCGAAGGAACAAGCCTGCGCAGGCCGACGGCGTCGGGGGTCACCGTGTATCCAAAAGGCGGCGGTCCTCCCGTATACTGGCCGGTCCGGGCCATAGCCTCCATTTTGGTGATCGTCCAATCCCTTACCTGTTCGACGTACAGGCTGTCCACCAGGCGCGTCACTTGCTTGTGGACGCGGCCCGCCATATCCGCCGTGAAGGACTCTTGCACGAGCTCCAGGGACACGCCGGTTTCGCGGAGGAGGTATTCAGCGACAACCCCAGCATCACCTCGGCCGAGTCGCGACATGTAGGTGCAGACCACGGCGCCGAACGCATGAGACTTGGCCGCTTTCAGAAGCGCAATCCAACCCGGGCGCTTGAGGTTTGTCCCGGTACGGCCTTCATCGCAGTACTCGCCGGTGATCTCGCCGCCGCGTTCGGCCACATACGCCTGGACGATCTGTCGTTGGGCGTCAATGGTCGTGTAGTCGCCCTGCGATTGATCGTCAGTACTGCATCTGAGATATATGGCGTACTTCAAGCGGCCTTCTCCCTCGAGTCGATTTGCCGAATGTAGTGTAGCAGAATCTCCGTCGCGCGAACAAGACGGCGCGTGATATCTGGGTCGTGCGGGCGCGGGTCAGCCTTCACGGTTACTTTGACTGGTCGCGTCACTCCGATACCTCTGCAGGCTTGTTGAGGTCGCAGGCCCAGAATAGGGCCGGATTCTTGCCGAGATTGTATTGGACGGGCGGCGGCGCATCAAGCTGCACCTGCGTCATGCCTTTAATCCCGCATACGTTCATCCTGACAACCTCGCCTTCGCCATACCACGTTACCACTCGCTTGCCTATCTTAATCCTCACGAGCGGCCTCCTGTTCCGGCGCGTCAACCCATTCGGTATGGTCGCCATTATTGGCAAGCTCGACAGCTTCGGCGACTTCCGCGCGGGATGCAATCGCTGCAGCCTTGTCCCGGAACGCAATCACCTGCTGCGATTGTGCGGTAGCATCGTAATGCTCGGCAACGCATATCTCCAGCGCCCGCCGCTCGACCGCGAGTTCCGCGCGGGCGAGGGCGAGGTCGGCGGTCAGTTTCTTGTTGCTCTCGGCCAGCGCGTCACCTGCGCGGATGATCTGTTTGGTGTGCTCGTCGTACTCCATCACTCCCCCTTCCCTTTCTTCGCGAGTTCGGCGCGGACCTTGTCATTCCACAAGCACACTCGGCACTTGCGCGGCTTATCGAAAGTGTCGTGCCCCACGTCCAAGACTGCCAACCGTTCCCGCAACAGTGCGTGAGCAGCGGCAATGTCCGCCGTGAGCTTTTCGTTCTCCGCGCGGGCGGCGGCGAGGTCGGATTTGGCGGCTTCCTTGTCTCGGACCAGGGCGACCCAACGCGCCTTCTTACCTCCTTCAAACGCCACATCAAACTCCGGTCTCTCCATCACTCCCCCTTCCCTTCCTTCGCGCTGTCGGCGCTGGCGTTGCGGCGGCAGTCATCCATCATGCTCTTCACAGTGCGCTCACTGGCATGCGGCGCGGGCAAACCTATGGCCGCAAGGGTGAGCCTAACCGAAACCTCCAGCGCCCCCCGCTCGATGGCGAGGTCCGCTGTGAGCTTTTCGTTCTCAGCGCTGGCGGCGTCTCGTTCTCTTATAAGCCTCTCCACGTAGTCATCGTGGCTCAGGTCGTATATCTCTTCGTCCATCACTCCACCTTCCCCGCGTCCAGCGCGGCGATTGTGGCGTCGCCGGCGGCCATACATGCTTTGCAAACCCAACGGACTATGCCAGCCAACCATCCACACCCGGGCACCTCGAACGCCTTCCCGCACTCGCAGCAGGTGACGCGGGTCATAATTTCACCTGCGCTCTCTCGCCCGCATCAGAAATGAGAATCGCTCTGCACTTTGTGGACTTGCTCCATGCAACAAACTCCGGGGGGTATCCTACTGCTCGTGCCCAAACGTCTACCTTCGCCCTTCTTGCGTGCTTGGCGTAAGCGACCTCTACATTCCACCGCATCTCCCGGAAGTCCCACCAAACGACCAAGTAGGTTTTCATCTCAGCGTCCCTTCTCCTCAAGCGACTCCGGGTATTCGTGGCCAGCGCATCCGTCCAGATAGTGGTTCCCGCGCCCATCCTGCTTGTAGAAGAACGGGACATCCGCGAGTCGGCACTGGTTACGTATCGAACGCGCCCAGTCGAGGTCCATCGGGCGCTTGTGCGGGCCTGTCTCGCCGCCCTCAATCACCCAGTCGATACTCCCCAGGGACTCGAACTCTCGCGGCTTGATCCCAAGACTGCCCCCCGGCGTTGCGATACTCAGCGCACCGTGAGCGTTTGAGTTCGCACGGTAGATGCCGGCGTCGGCCACCATGTCCGTCGATAGCCCGAATACATAGGGGTTGTCCGGACCCACTGGCCTATGGAGGCGAATCCAGCGGCTCGGCCAGCGCTCACAGCATGTGCATGTATCCACGCTCAGGCCAAGGTCCACCGGTCCCAACAAGGGCTCACATGACAGAAACCGAACGGCAGCGGGGGTCTCAAGCAACACAGGAATGCGTTCGTCAGCCGCCTCCTGATTCTCCACGCTGACACCCAGCCACAAGTTTGGGATAGGCCACTTGAGTTCGGAGTCCCACGTCCAGCCATGCTCGTCGAAGGTAGCGTTTGGTGCGGCTTGGCGTGCTGTCTTCCAGCCATCGCAATAGGGAGTCACCTCGCCGTCCCAGATAAGGCGGTCGGCCTCGCCCAGAACGGCGTCCCGTGATTCTTCATCGGCGAAGAATGCGGCCATCCTCTCCGGCCGCTTCGTAAGGACCATGAAGGTGTGGTGTTGGGCATGAACTACGGTGCCCAAAACGCGGGCAATGACCTCGTCCGGGACGTTCTCATGAAACAGATCGCCCATCGAGCATACGAATACCTTGCGGGGCTTACGCCAGTGAAGGGGCTTGCGTAGTTCCTCCTCGCGAAACTCCACCCTCCCGGTCCAGCGTGGGCCGGATGGGGTTCGGGTCGCCAAGTCCGGGAAGAACCGGCTTGCCATCCGTTCGGCGTAGCAGTTTTCACACCCCGCCGACACCCGTGTGCATCCACGGACGGGATTCCAAGTCGCGTCCGTCCACTGTATCTTGCTGTTTGTGCTCATCCCTCCACCTCCTTGAGTTCCTTCCCGCCCCGGAACACGCGCAGGCTCCGGCCTGTGCGGGAGAAGTACACCGTTAGCTCTTGGCTCTCGCTCCAAATACTGATAACCCCGCGCCCGTCCGCAAACTGAGTTGTGCGCTGGACCTCAACCGGCCCCCACGCAAACCCAAAATCAGTCGGGTGATAATCCAACGGCCTCTCGCCTTTCATCCCTCCGCGCCCTCCTCCGCCTTCGCAAACGCCGGGTGTTTTGAGCACATGTGCCGCTGAAGGTTTTGGAACGTTCGGTTGCACTCCGGGCAAACGCCGTTGCCGACTCGTTTCTTCAGTTTCGAGACGACGCCCTTGTAAGTATTGCGCGACCGCTCGAAGTGTTCTGCGTCCTGTCGCCACCTGCGCGTGCTTTCCCTCTGGCGGTCCAGTTCCCTCTTGAGTCGTTCCTCTTCGGTTTCACCATTGAAGTTCAGGCTGTGTCCATTGGGACAATAGAACTCAGCGTGACTTCTCCGGAGGTTACGCAGATGTGACTCCTCAAGATAGATCGCGATGTTGCACCTCGCGCAGTGAGTGGTTTCTATAGACACGTCACGGGACACTGTCTGTGATTTCATGACTCGCTCCCCTCCTCCGCCTTGGCGATGGCCGCTCGGGCGGCTGCAGCGCACTCGAACTCCCCCCACGTTGCGATCTCGCCGTTCAGGTGGTATCCGGCGACACCGTCAGACTCGTCTACAATCGCCATCAGCGCCTTGCACGCCTCGTACAACTCCCACGAGGCAGCGAGCAGGCGGGCGTTGGCCTCAGACATGCACCCGCTAATGTCAAACCCGGCTTCCGGGCACTCCGTGCTGAAGAATCCGCAACCTGCGTAAATTCCCCAATAATTCTCGTCTGACCCCGTGCAGCCTCCGTTTGGCACAAGTTCCCACGGTCCCGGTGTCGGCTTAGCCATGAGATTCCTCCCTCCTCATAAGAACCTTGACGATCTCCTCATAGTCGCTCGGCCTCCACACATAGACCTCGACCTTTGCGGTTCTGAGTCCAGCAATCACACTCTGCTGAGACTCGCTCACCTTCCCGCGCTGAGTCTTGATCTCCGCCAATATCAGCCGTTCTCGCCACATAGCCAGATCCGGCCAACCCTTAGCAGAAAAGATCGACAGGTAGGGGTGGTACGTCTCCCACCCAAGTTTCCCGGCGAGGTCAAGTATCATCGCCTGGAACTGTTCCTCAGTCATTGCCGGCAATCGCGGTGCCTTGCTCACCATCTCACGTCCTTCCGCTTGAGTTCCGCGCGCTCTTTGCGGGTTAGGGGCTTGAACCCATTGTTCATCATCACGCGCTTTCGCAGTTCTTCGTCTGTGCGGTAGTCCTGCGGGTAGACCCTGAACCAAATCCCGTGTCCATCCAAGTACTCAGACCACCTCATCGCCCACCCCCAAACACGCACACGACCACGCATAGGCCAATCATCACGACCACGCAGGCGGCAGTGACCGCGACACACCGGCCCAGTTGAGTCATCCAACCCCAAACGGTTTCAGGGGATTCACCTTCAATGCCCATCAGTTCGCAGCCGAGTTCATTCAGCCACGCGTGATAGGGGCGGAATGGGTTCCAGTGCGTCACTTGGACACCTCCTCAGGGTTCTCGCGGTCCCACCGCGCCCAGCACAGGTGTTTGGTTCCGAAGTGCTGGCAGGCGAGAAATGAACCGTACCCACACTCTTTCCAGTCGGGTTTCAGCATGTAGTCTGCGCCCTGGTAATACCAAGCGGGGCAACTTTGCACGCGCGGCTCAGATCCGCGGGGGAACGGCATACCCGCGAAAAACTCGTCATAGCCCATACCGCCCTGCCCGTTCGCTCTCAGGCACACTCCAGGGTTGTAGGGGTAGACCTTCTTCAGGCCTTCGCAACGGCGCTTTCCCTCAAACTCCTCGTATTCGACGTGGTGCTTGAGTTCTCCGGTGCCCTTGCAGGCGCTACACGCACAACCAGCGCCATCTTTCTCTGCGAACCCGATGTATACCCCAGTGGCCTTGCATTCCGGACACGCCTCTGTCCAGTCAAATGTGTGCTTCACTTCTCCACCTCCGACCCGTGCAGTAGCCCGTGCAGCCGCGCGACCTCTTTCGCCAGCAGGCGTATCTGTTTGACCTTGGCAACGTACCCATCCGCCTCAAACGAGCCGTCATCGTAGACGGTCACAACTGCGGGGTATGCGCCTCCGATGCGGTGCGTCCATATCTCGCGTTTGGTTCCGGTGTCTGTAGTCATGCCGCGCCTCCCTCTCCCAAGATCTTCTCCATCACCTCGTCCACGGACTCGGCGACGGTGCTCGCGTAGTGCGACCCGGTGTAGCCGACCGTAGTGCCTTCATCGTACGAGGTCACAAACGTGATGTTGTTCGCGTTAATCCAGATCGCTTGGTTGCTGATCTTATTGGTCAGCCTCACAAACTTAGGGGTAGTCATGCCCGTACCTCCTCCCGCTCGCTGACCTTCTTCTCGGATGTCTCACCCAAGATGAACTGCACGTCCACCACGTCACCATCTTGCAGGAGGTGCCAGTTGTGCTCAATGAAGATGTGGGCAGTTCGGAACGTCCTGTCGCCCCACTGGAACGCATCCCACTGGCAACGCCCATCTTCCAGAAGAACCATGTAGGTGAACTCAGATTCCACCCATCCGGCTCGCCGCAGGAGGTATGACGCGCCCTCTGGCACCGACTGTGAATCACCATGGATTGCCATCACGGGCACGAAAGTGCCCTTATCTCGAACCTCAAGGATTTTGGTAGTCATGCCGCCGCCTGTCCCTTCTGCTCGCGAATCTCGTGACGCGCGGAGTTGATTAGTCTCAACAGGTCCGCATCCTTGAGAGTTGAGATGTTCGGCGGTAGCGGGAGTTTGCGTTCGGAGAACCAGGACGCGCGCTCAGGACCCTTTCCCCTGCCAATAGCGAGTAGCACCTTGTGCGCCATGTCCTCACGTGCGGCGCGGTCCTCGGGTATGGGGCCATCCAAGTACTCGCCGCCGAACGGGTCGGGGTCGTCCTCGGCGTCCGGGTCTGCGGGTTCCGGCGCTTCCGCTGCAGCCGGCTCGGGGTCGGGCGTCCACGCGTTGAGCGCGTCAAGCAACCCGCGCAGTTCGGCGGCGGTCAGCTCAGATACCTTTACATTCCCGGCGATCTGAGCGTAAGCCTCCGGGCCGATCTCGCGGGCGCGAGCCTTGATCTGTAGCCGCAGGTCAGCCTTGTTTTCAACGGCCTCGCCCATCTGCACAGCCTCTTCCGCCGACTCTACCAACTCAGCCTGCAGCGTTTCCTCCGGAGTGACGATCTCCCCGGTCTCGGGGTCGCATTCGGTCACTTCGCCCTCAACCGCCTCATACTCCTCAGGCTCCTTCGCCACTTCCCGGAATAGCTTCTTGAGGTTGGGGCAAGCGCGGCGCAGTGCCTGCTTCTCTGCCGCGATTGCCAGCATGTGAGCAGGCATTTCGCCCCACTTGCTGCCCTTTTTGTCCTGTGCGCCTTTCCACTGTTCCCACGTAGTCACCGACCACATAGGTTCGTTCATGCCATCAAGCACTACGCCAACCCGGCAGGCGGCCGGAGGAGTTTTTTTCAGCCATACGTCGCGCCAGATTCCGTCAACGTCACACCACTGCGGGCCCACCTGTCCGCGATACCCGGTCAGCGGGCGCGACCGGTAAGCCGCGACGCGCAGACCGTCAATCGAGGTGATTGGCTTGTAAGTCTTGACCCACTGCGCGGGCTGTCCCTGCTTCGCAAGGTTCTTGTTGAACGGAACCGCCCATATCTCTGCCGGTGAGCAGAGCGGGTTGAGCCCCGACTGCTGGCAGACTGCCAGGAACACTTTCAGATCCGCGTTGGTCGCTCCCGGCATGATCGAATCCTTGACTACCTGGATCTCCGCGTCGGAGAATCCGTTGCGGGCGATCTGCCCTGCGAACTCGTCTCGCTTTGCTATCTCGTTTGTCATCTCGTCACCTGCTCCGAATCTTGCTCTCGCCGCAGTCCCGTGTGGGTATCTGCGCTCCATGCCCCTCATAATCTGGCGGCGCTTGTTTGCCGGAACCCCGTCGCGCTTGAGTGCGCTTTCGGTATCCATAAGCCTGCGACGTGCGGCGCGCTCCTCCGGCGTTGTCTCGTTCTTGGGGAGTCCATTCTTGCAACGGTAGCAGAGGCCAGCGTGAAGCATGTTCCGCCCGCAACTGTCGCACTTGTAAGGGGATTCAAGCTCGGCATACATCTCACCATACCTCCCGGACAACCCCGGCCCCGCCGCATGTCGGGCAGGTAGCGTCACCGTCCTGGTATCCAAGACACTGAGGGCAACTGTGCTCGTAGACATGCAGGCGCTCTTCCTCGAATGGCGGCTCTGCATCCGGCAAGATCGGAATCTTGTGTTTGTCCATCCCCGTTTCGTGATACAATCGTGTAGACATCTGTCAGGATGTCCTTTCTGAGAGGGATCGGGCTTGGCTTGTAGCACACAACTTTTGCCCGGTCCCTCTCGTCATTGCGGCCCCTATTGGCCGCTTTCACCTTTGGCCCCACGCTCTCTGAGATTGGGACCGGAAACCTCTACCACCGCGCACATCTCCAGAAGTCTGTCGGCTGTCCGCACTCCCATTCGGTCCGCAAGCTGTCTCAGCGTTCCGTTCGTGGTGATGATTGTTGTCTTGACCGTGCCAAGCCCGTGCCGATAGTCCACAAGAGCCTCAAGCTCTTTGGTCGCCCAGTCCGTTCCCCGTTCCGCCCCGATATCGTCCAGGAGGAGAACATGGGCGTCGCGTGCGTCCTCTATCTCCGCATCAGCATCCGGCCCACCTTGGAATGTGGCGCGCAACTTGCGAAGGAACTCCGTGCTTGACAGAAACGTGCACGGCCTCGGCTGCTTGATCGTGAGCGCTCGCATCGCGCCCACGGCAAGCCCCGTCTTGCCCACTCCATAGACACCCCAGAAGAGCAGGGATCGCTTGCGCTTCGGGTACTCCGCAACCCAGCGCCGGACGGCCTTCAATGCCGCTGACTTCTGGTCCGGGTAGGTGTCAAGCTCGAACCCGTGAAACCATGGCGGTATAAGGGCACTCCGCAGGAAGATCGCTGCCGCCTTCCGCGCTTCCCAATCCCCCTTCGGGCAGGAACACATGCGGCTCTTGCCAACGTCAGTCGATACCCACCCTAGACCATGGCAGAGTTCGCAGGTTTCAGGCTTTGGGATACGAACCGTACCTGTCGAAGCGGGAAAGGTCGTCCTCGGGTCCAATTTTGTTAGTCCTGCCATTGCCGTTTCCGTTCCTTCGTGCGTTCGGGTCAAGGAGGAGTAGTTGCTCTATGCGGGCGTCCGAGTGGAAGAACCACTCACCCCCGCGACTGGCGTTGTTCTCCATCCACCACGTGTCAGCCGCAAAATGATCTATCGCTTTGCGCAACTCTTCGTCGCTGAACTTCTTGAGGCGGTTGGCGATCTTCTCAGATGGGCACAGGCGGGCGGCTGGCTGGATCTTCTCTTTGTAGTAAGCGAAGAGGGCGGCGACTTCCGCCTTCCGGTCCGGCTTCGCGGGCTTTTCCTCTTCCGAAACCGGCATGCATGCATTCCCACCGGAGGAAGTACTTGTACTTCCGGAGGTACTCTCTCTCTTACTCTTACTCTTACTCTTAGCAGTGGAGTTTTCGTGGAGCTCCAGTGGAACTCCGGCGGAGTTCCTTTCACGCCACCGATCACGCTCTTTCAAGCGGGCAATATGTAGCTTGCCACCGTACTCCGGCCAGTCGTGTAGGTTCAATTCGTCGCCATGCCGGTCCACGAACCCGCTGTCTATCAAACCTCCCAAGAACACGTCCGGATCACCCTCAAAGCGTGCGGCGTGGGCTATCGTCCTTGCGGTAAGGGTGGACAAACACCCATCCGGCGCGTTCTCCAAGGACCAAAGCCAGAGATGAATCAGGTTTGACATCGTAGTGAGCATGGAACTCCGGTGGAGCTCCGGCGGAGTTCCGGCGGAGTCGTCAAGTATCTCCGCCAGTCGGATCAGTTTTCTGTGTTCTGGTAGTGATTTAGCCACGGGAATCCAGATGCTTTCCACCAATCGGCCTCCTGCCGCTAACTACTTGCTCCTGCCGGTTGCCGTCACGCAGTCGGGGAAGGGCTTAGCGTTCTTGTCATAGATCGCCGCCATCGCCTCGAAATCCTCACAAGACACAGGCAGTTTCGCCCGTTCCCACGCGATTATGATCTTTGGGTCCTGCTTCAAAAGCGCCGCGGCTTCGGCCTGGGTCAGCCCACACTCCACCCGTTTAGCCTTGAGTTTTCGTCCGTAGTGCATACCTGTCGCTCCTAGTAGACTGCTCGTCTACACACATATTATAGGGTAGTAGACTGACTGTCAACAGGTTTAGTGCAAAAGTTTTGCTTTTTTTCTGTGGGCGTGTTACTATAGGGGTGCCGGTATGCCGGAAAGAAGAATGAGTGACACTTTCGGGGCGGCCATGAGGGATGCCTATCGACGAAACAGGTTCGATAATTACCGCGACGCAGGAAAAGCTTGGGGCGTTCACTACACGTACGTCGGTCGTATGTTGCACGGGGAAGTGCCTAGTATCAAGGTCCTCGATAAGCTCGCTGATGCGTTCAACGAACCTCTTTCGCGCTGGGTAGCACTAGCATACGGCACGGATGTAGAAAACGAGTCTACTTCCGATCTCCCGGAAGAACCTCAACCCATACCGCCAGAACCACCGGAACCCCCGCCCATACCAGAGGCCATCACCACGGCCATCATTCTCGCCCCAACGCGGGAGGAGCGCGTGAGGATAGCGTTTGACTGGTTATGGCTGCACGCAGGCGAACTGGGGGTACGGTTTGGATCTGACCGCGGGGATACGGTAGACGCGCGCGTCGCGATCATCCGGGCTGTCGAAAGCCAGTTGGGGATACGGTTGTTGCCGCCGGACGTGGTGTGACCAGGCGGGAACTCATAACCTGGTGGTGGGTGCAGCTCCGCGGGGTGGTCGCGGTGGTTCTACTGGTGGGGGTGTTCGCCGTCGCGGGGTGGTGTTTAGTGACGGGTCGGGTGTGATATAATGGCGTCAATGCCAAAGCGCTAGCAGAGCGTGGAGGCCATTCAGGAGAGCTGAAGGCTGACTACGCACAAACGGGCTGACCGGGTTTATACGGACGGCCCGTTTTCTTGTACGTGAAAAAGCCCCCGGTTCGCGCCGGGGGCTGGTGGCTAGTCGCAGCCGGGGACTATCAGCGGGGCCCCGGCCATTTCCAGTTGGTCGTACGTCTCGAACCTCACCCAAAACAGGCCCGTATCCTCATGTATGTCGATATCCGTTGGGATGGCCTCACCGACTAACGGCACAAAATCATGGAGGTCGAACGGTTCGCCCACTACGAACTTAGGAGGAACCCAGCCCTCCGGGGCCTTCCCAGCTACCTGCCCTTCGCCATTGGTCAGAACTCCCGTAATTCGCGGTGATACGAAATGGTACCCCTTGATATCGTTAGCATTCATCTGCACGAACTCGGATCCCCGTTCGAGCGTGATCGTGCAGTTGGGATAGAGGTAAGTTGGCTTTGCCATCACTCCACCTTCTTTCGCCCCGGCTTCTGCTTTGTGACACCGTCCAGTGACGCCGCGGGCATCATCCAGTCCCGCCCGTAGTGGACGGCGCCGGGTATGCGTTTCTCGCGACACCAGCGGCGGATAGTGCTCGCGTCCACGCCGATCTGCGCCGCCGCCTGTGTGCTTGTGAATAGTTTCATTCGGACTCCAGTTCCGCCGCGATCTTCTCGAGTCGCGCAATCTCTCGTTCGGGCGGGATTCCTTCCGATTGCCCTGTCGCCTGCATCTCATCGGCCACGTTGCGCCAAAACCGTTTGATATTGCGGACACGCATGTAGAAACCCTCACCGGCCTCGGATCGGAAAGCCAAGACCGGCATACACACCTTGTGCTCGTCATAATACGCGTTTCGGTCTGCCTTCGAGACCTTCTTTTGCTGTGCATTCGCGACGCGAATCAGCCGGTTAAGTCGCTCGTCTTTCGTGAGTTGCATCATCTCTCAGCCTCTTCCAGATGTAGTGGTTTCCGCGCATCCAGTTCAGCCTTGCACTCCGCGCGCAGGACGCGGATATACTCCTCGAAATCCGCTAGCGTGAACTCGTCGCCCACGTACCCACCCTGGTCTACAGGAATGCCCTCATCGGCAAATGCCAGCCACCGGTCGTATTCCTCAGAAGGATCGGAGTCGGCTGTGATGTTCCCGTCGCGATCCCAACTCTCGTCGATTGTCAGTTCTGTTTTCATCTCTCCATCCTCTCGCCCCGTCCGGGGGCTACTTGTTTGCGGCCTCAGAGCGCATGGTAGCCATCACCCTTATGGCCGCGGCACGATGCTGATCCATGTCCCCCAGAGAGCCCTCAGAGCCGCACGCCTCAAGGATGTCACCCACGGGCACGCCGATCTCCGCTGATAGTTGCTCAGCTTCGCGCTCCGTCTCCTCCGAGTCGGAAATGTAGGTTGCCCACCACTCGTAATCCTCCGCGTCCATTATCGGGCGCTCGTTGTCATCTCTCGGCAGGTTGCCGGCTGATATGAGATCAGCAGTCCACTCCAAGCCGGTCACCCGGTCAATGGCGGTCAACTCTCGCACATCCTCAGTTCCCTTGATTCTGATATCCATCCTCATTCCATCCCTTCTGGCCTCTCGGCCTCCATCTACAATTCATTATACCCGCAAGCGGGCGTATTGTCAACAAGTATGGGAAGAAAGTTGGGAATAGTTCGCTGGGGTGTCCGAACGCGGGAGCGTCAACTTCCCAGAATGCCACAGGAGGGCGCAGGATGCGATTCTGAGGGGTTTAGGGCGGGAAGGGGGTAAGTGGGCTAGGGGGCGGTAATGGACGCGCGAGACGGGTCTTTGTGCCAATCACCTAGTCGGCCAGATTTGCGCAGAGCAGGAATGAGGTCAAGTAGGGCTCGGAGGGCGCGGGCGTTATACTCAGAGGGTTTCCCCGCAAGCCCCTGAGACGCGGCAGATTCGGCCCGGTCCAGCATCCCCAGTTGCAGCGCGATTCTGGCCGCTCCAAGGTATAGGGTAGAGCGGGTGGGTTCGCAATCATGATTGTGCAACAGGCGGGTTGCCGCTTTCCCCTCAAGCGCGTACGCTTCTCGCAGTCGCTTGCGCCACAACGCGTAATCCTGATTCATCCGGGCAACAAGCCCGGCGTCGTACTGCTCCATCGCCTTGTTGTGCAGATCGCGGAGTGTCATGCCCACATTATACCCCTCGGAAGCGCCGTGGTAAAGGGGCGGGGCGCTGGAGAGAGTGAGAGAACCAGCGCCCCGTTTGCGTGCGTCCGTGGGAAGGAGGTGGGGCCAGCGCCGAAAGGAGGAGGGGAAAGACGATGACCCCAAGTGTGTGATAAACTGTCAGCGCGTCTGTTTGGGGGGTGTCCCCCTTACGAATCAAAATCGGGGCCAGCTCGGGGAACCGGGCGGCCCCGTTTTTATGTCCCTTCGAAGGAGCCCGAGACCGCGTCTATGGCGGTTTGCATGTCCCTTCGAAGGAACTCCCAATCACCCGCAATCGCATCCGCGTCGGACACCTCAAGGAATTCCGGGAGCTCGCTAAGAGTTCCGCCGATGTCCAGGACGGAACCCGCGCCGCGAATGAAGGAGTCTAGGGCGGTCACTCTGGATCTGTCAGCACGAAGATGTCCTTGCACTGCATCAGAACCTTCGTATTCCACGGGCGCCTGCCGACACCATGCCCGCCCCAACTTTCCATGGTCTGCCCGTTGAGTATCAACCAGACGTGCCCGGTCCGGCCCTGCCGCGCGCGTATGAACCCGATGCGCACCCTGCCGTCCATTCGCCCCGCGCCGTCTTTGTCGTAAGTCGATCTCTTGAATCCCTGACTCTCGCACCACTCACGCTGTCCCCATGACCCGTCCGGGATCGTGATACCGGCCGCGCGTCTGAGGAGGACTCTCACCCATCCAGAGCAGTCAATGGACGTGCCGGCGTGTGGGACTTGCGCGATGTTCGCGGCCTTGGCTCCGAGATGGTAACGGACGCCCCAGTGCATGGCGGTCGCCGTGTCCTCAAGCAACTTGTTCCTGCTGATCTCGATTGTCTTCATTGGCTCATTATTCTTCCGGCGGCGGCAAAGGTCTCCGCGTTGCTCATGAGATCGCCGGGTGAACAGTGAACCACTTGCAGACTCCCACCAGCGTCTTTCAGCATCTTTGACCGCGCCAATAACTCCTGGTCCCACGGTGTATCCGTCCAGTGCCACTTGGCGTTCTCTTTCAGGAAGCCGTCGTAGTCGAACTCGTTGACCATCGGTACTCCGGGCATTGCCGCCTTCGCCATTGCGAGAGACGGCTGTATGTGGTCGCGTGAATCGAACCACATATCCCCCCACACGTTGAGGTTTTCGCGGTAGTGGACGTCCAGTTCGAGACGTTGCTTTTCTTCGTGCCACGGGCAGGACCGTTGCCCGCCGATTGGTGTCTTGTTACCCAGCACAGAGATAGCCGCCCCGATGGTAGACCGCACCTTGTCCCTGTGCGCCATCTCCTGCCCGATGGTCAAGCCCTTGTATCGCGGCATTTCCTCCGACGTGGATTCCAGCGACCCGGACCACGAGATAGCAACGTGAGTCGCCAGCCCGTATAGTCCAGAGCTTTTGACCACGCCGCAGAAGTCGCGCATGATGGCTTGCGCTTCGGGCGCGTGTATGTTCAGCCCGCCGTCAGCAAGGCGGCATATCTTCGGCATCCAGTCGGAGTGCTGGGTATCGCACCACACCCTCAGAAGCAGGTCCATCCCTGCGTCTCGCACCTGCTGCGCGGGAATAAGCACCTCCTGCATCTTCTCGGATTGGTGCGGGCGGACTATGAGGGAAACCCCGTCGAATCCCATGCCCTTCACCGTCTCAAGAAACGCGGGCACGTCCAGCGGCGCGATTGGCGGGAGGTCCCACGGGAGGATACAAAGAACGTAGCGCATTAGGTTACGTCCGATCTCCGAGCGCAACCAGCGCCTCGTCTATCTGGCTCTCAAGCCGCTTGAGTTCTTCAACCGCCCGCAACCGAGCAGCCATGCTCACGCTTGCTTTCAGCGACGCCACCGACACCGTGCCAGTCGCGAGGTCGAAGGCCAGCTTGGCCCCCCATTCCTGCGGCTTGCCCGTGTAGCCCGTGGCCTTGCCGAGCTCTTTCAGGACAGCGTCAATCGGCTTGCCCTTGATTCCGAAGAAGGCCCCAACGCCCTTCCATGTAAGTCCCATCTGCCTGTATTCCTCCGTTTCCCGTGCACGTTTGCGGGATATGCACGCCCCTCACCATTTCACCGCCCGCCTTTTGAGAGCCGCGCGCTCCTTGCGGGTCAGCGGCTTCAGGTCGAAGATCGACATCACGCGCTTGCGGAACTCCGCATCGTCGCTCTTTCGCCTCGGTATGGGATACCAGACGCCGTTTGCGCCCAAGAATGCGCCCCACCTCATCTCCGCCTCCAAGCCCCCGCTATACCTGCGAGTAAGGCCCCCAGCATGCCCAAGGTGCTCGGTTCCGGCACAATCTGAGGAGCTAGTCCGCACTCATTATCCAGGGATGCAATCTCTCCCCATCCGATCAGTCGGAACCCCACCGTCCTTTGCTGCGGAGGTAGCGATTGAACGAGCTCCGTCACGTCGAGGATATAGGGCCCGTAGGGAATCAGAGGAAAGTATCCAAACACAGGAAGGCCAAAGTCGTATGCGTCCACCGTCGAACCCACGTCACCCCCGACCATAGAAATCCCGAACGTGGATACCCCCGCAAGGCTTTCCACCTGCAGGTAGTACGGCGGGGCAGGCGGGAGGTCCAAGATCATCATCGAGTGGGCTTCGCCGGGTTTGTTGTATAGCGTCGCCTCATTGAAGGTCAGAGACCCGTCAGAGAGCCAGAGCGTGCCATCTTGCGAAGCCCGGGCAGTGTGCTCGAACAGGATGCAGAGGATGATGGCGAGGATGAGCAGTACGATGGTCCACTCAAGACGGGAGTGTCTTGGGTGCTCGTGGTCGTAACGATCCTGCCGGGGAGCGCCAAAGACGGAGTCGGGTGGGTAGTTGTCTTTACAGGTTCTCATGACTTCGCCGCCTTGCGCTTGTAGGTCTGGTAGACCCACTCGATGAGGAGGTTGACGACGCTGTCGGGGATACTGATGTTGCTTGCCACGAGCCATCTGATAAGGGACTGTTTCACGTAGTCCTTGCGCTGCTCATCGTCCTTCTCTGAAAACGACTCCGCCGCGTTGACGAGGTATGTGAGGCGTTCTCGTACGGTATCGCCGTTCCCCGCCTTGCCCAGCCACTCTTGTAGCCATACAGGGGCTTTCGTCCGCTCCCTGAGCCATGCCGTCAAGAGCGGCAAGATGATGCCGAGGATGCCCACAGCAAGGGCAATCCAGTCGTTCGTGCTTACGTTCATGTCAGTTCTCCGATGGTTTTCTCAGACGCCGCTTTGCGTCGGATTGCATGGGGCAGATTGTTGGCGCCAACTCTTCCATTCGAGCCAGCGCATT
>Ga0172381_10001432_pt1 | contig 28061 bp, 31 predicted proteins | sample Leawel6488metaG_FD_119754 | JGI IMG/M metagenome (GOLD analysis project Ga0172381, IMG submission 119754) | Leachate microbial communities from a municipal landfill in Southern Ontario, Canada - Leachate well 64-88 metaG | ecosystem: Engineered > Solid waste > Landfill > Unclassified | place... | reverse complement strand
GCACCTAGAGAATTTGGCATCAAAATTTTTCACCGTTTTTATTATTTTTTTACTATAAAGATAAATGTATAAAACAGAAATATATCTTATATATATTATATATAAGAAGCATTTAAAAAGCTTATTTTAGACAGAAAAACACTATTTGCTTTAAATATACTATTTTGCTTGTTTTTTATCTTTTTTAAAATAATTTTTAGAATCTTTAGAAAACCAAAAAATTACAATTAATACATTAATTATAGCGATTAAAAGATTTAAACCAAAATTTAAACTTTTTAATGTGTTTGAAAGTAAAATTATTTGGGAATAAGAATTAAATGCATCAAAATTAATATTACTAAAAGTCAATATACTAATTATAGAAATAACTATTGCACACCATCTTGCAAAATTGGATTTTATTAAAATACCTACCCCAATCAATAAAAAAATTACAAATAAAAAGAAAAACGCAGGTGCCAAAAGCGCACCCATTCCAGAATCTGGTAATAATAAACGCACAAACATTGCTAAATTATATAATGCAAATAAAAAATAAAAAATAGAAATTAAAAGGATTTTTGTGTTTATTTTCATAACCAATAAACTCTTTTATTTAAATACTGCCTTTACGTCTTTACAAAATATCAAATATCCTGCGATAAATCCGTTGATTAACAACCCTACTATATTTGAAAATTCTCCTGTTGTTAGTCCCATTAATGCCATGAAAAAACCAAATACTGCAAAAACTATTAATAGCATTCTTGCCCATTTTTTCATATTCCATAGCCCTAGACCCAAAACGAATCCAATTATTCCAACTACAACCATTATTGACCCCATTATCAAAATTACTGTGGGAGTAAACATTGCTGCAGAATAACTTGATTGTGTTGCTTGTATGGAATTAATTGTATACTCTGAAATCTTTTCTGGAAATAAAGTTACAAGTATTCCAACAATAAAACTTAGAACCGAGACAATTATGTAATATGTTGAAATTATTTTAATGCCTAATGGCCTTTCCTTCTTTGGTTCTTCTTTTTTAACTATTTTCGGCTTTGCTTTTGGCAAAGTTTTTATTTTTTTTACAACTTTCTTTTTAGCCACCATTTTTTTATTTCACCTTTTTTATTGTACTTTTTATATCTTTTATTTTAATTAAACCTAAATCACTTTGTGCGAAAAATAATGAGCCAATGAACTCATCTAAATATTCTTTATTAATTCTTATTATTAATTCTTTGGTTTTTGGATTTGTTTCTAAAATTGTAATGTTGCTTTCGATTTGTGCAAAAATTCCACTTTGCTTTTGAAGAGCTCTACAAAGAGTTGTATGAATTATCTTTTGATCGATTGATTGATTATAAGTTAGTAATTGTAATTGCACATATCTCTTCTTATGCCTCAAATTTGGCCTAATTACTGCAAGTTTTGTTTTTTTCATATTTTTTCTTGTAATATTCTTTTTGTAAATGATTTTTCTAAATTAAAATTTTTTAGAAAGTTTTGAAGAATTATTGGATCAACTAGATCTTCTGGTCTTTTCGCTAAAGTCATAAACCTCATTTCTACATTGTGCTTTTTTAATAACCCTATGGCAAAAGACATTTGCTTTATTGCCTTGTATTGATTGTTTCTTATCTGGTCTAAATTGAAAAATACAATTTTCTTGTTTTGATGTGCAATCCTACATTGGCCTTCGTCAATACAGGTCTCTTGACCTATTGGGTCGAAAAGATGGATTGGAGATTTGTTTGATAATATATTTATATTGGATTGAAGCGAGCCACCTTGTCCAAGAATTAATGTGTTTTTTGGAATAATTGATTTACATGTATTAAGTAAGGCAAGATCTGAAAACAAAAGTGCTTTTTTGAATTGCTTTCTGGAAGGTAATGGGAAATCAACGTCTTCTTTTTTTTTTACATTCTTTAAAACATATATTGTTTCTAGATCTAATTGTGCAAGGATTTCTGGAACGCCGCTTGTCTTAAACAAATCAATTGAAACAACATCTGTATATTTATCTTTCATCTACATTTTCTCCGGAATTTCTATTCCTAATAAATCTAAAGCATTTTCTAAACATTGCAAATATGCTTTAATCAATAACAGCCTTTGATTTTTAATATTTTTGGCTTCATTAATTACTTGACAGTTAGTGTAAAATTTATTAAAAGTATGAGAAAGATCTAAACAATAACTTGCGATGATGTTTGGTTTTCTTTCTTTGGTTGCATATTCTACTTTATTTGAAAATTGATAAATTAAGTTTAGTAATTTATGCTCGTCGTCTTCTAACTGTATAGGCTTTATTTCTGTGGTGTCTGAAATTGCACTAACTTTTCTTAAAATGCTTTTTGCTCTTACTCCACTGTATTGTACATACACTGAAGAATCCCCTTGAAGATCAAGGGCTGAGTTTATATCAAACACAAATGTTTTATTAAAACCAATCTTTAACATTTCAAACTTAATTGTTCCAAATACTATCTTGTTTATTATCTCATTATCAATCTCTAAATTGTTTTCAATTAATATTTCTTTTGCTTTTTCTTTTAACATATCTCTTAAGTCCTCATAAAGTATCATGCCACCAGCACGAGAAGCCATCTTCCCTGTTGAAAGATTAACCATGCCTAAAGAAATATGTTCATGAGTTGTGTTTGGATAGATGTCTGAAAATAAAGCAAATAATTGCTTAAAGTAAAAATCTTGTTCTGCTCCAACCACGTAAATAAAATGATTACATTTTGGAAATTTTTGTTGCTTTACTTGAACTAATGCGATATCTTTTGCACCGTAAAGTGGTGCTCCATTCTTTTTAATCAAAACAATTACATCTAATTTCTGGTCTTTTAAATCAGCAATTACTGCGTCTTGACTTTCTGTAATTACGTCCTTGTGTTTTTTAATTAAATCATCTTTTATTTCTAAAAACTTTTTTTCACTTTCACTTTCAAATATCTTATCTATAAGAGTTACTTTTAATTCATCTTTGACTTGCATATATGCTTGAAAACAACTATCTCTTAATTTTGCAATAGTTATTTGTAAATCTCTATTAGTTAGTATTTCTTTTTGAAGTTCGTCTATCTCTTCAGTTGAATTACTTTCTGATTTTGCTTTTTCTCCAGCTTTAAGATAAATTTCTCCAAACCATTTTGCTACATTTGTTTTTGGAATTTCTCTTTGTTTATCTGTTAAATATTTTGTATAATACCAATACCATTTAGCAACATGAGTTCCTACATCTCCACCATAATAAACTGGTTTAGGATCATAACCACTAAATGCTAATAAACGAGAAATAGAATCTCCACCAACAATCATTCTTAAGTGACCCACGTGAAGAGTCTTAAATGGATTTGCATTAAATGTATCAATAACATATTGTTCTTTTGTAATTATTTTAGGTTTACCATAATTTTCTTTTTCTTTTAAAACTTCAGTTATAGTTTCTTTGTAAAGTTGGTTATGAGAAATTCTAAGATTAATATAACCATTGACTGAGAAGTATTCAAATGTGTCTTGCTTTTCTTTTTGTAATTTCTCAGTTAATTCTTTTGCAATGTCTTGTGGAGATTTCTTTAACTCCTTTGATAAAGAAAAACACGGAAAAGACAAGTCTCCTAAAGAAAAATCAGGCGGTTGTTCTATAAATTTAAATATTTCGTCTTTATCTTTATTTAATATCTTTGAAATATTAATTGCAAACTGCTCTTTAAAGTTTATCATAGTTCATTACCTTTAAAGCGAGCCCGGAGGGATTTGAACCCTCGACCCACAGCTTAGAAGGCTGTTGCCCTATCCACTAGGCCACGGGCCCACAATATATTTATGTGGTTATATAATAGAATTAGAAAAGAAAATAAATAAAAAGAGAACAGAAAGCACAAATTATTGTGCTTGTGCGTTTAATGACTCTTGAAATAGTTTAAATTCTTCTGGATTCTCTTCACTCCATTTTTGAAGAATTGCAACTTCTGCTTCAAATTCGTTTATTTCTGTAGAATATTTGTCTGTTATTTTTGTTTGTGCTGCGTCTAAATTACTTGAAAGTGTTTCAGAATTACTAAACAATTCTGCTTCTGCTTCAAAGTATTTATTTTGTTCTTGTGCACATCTAGCATATATTGCTGCAGATGGTTCTACTCTAATAAAATCCTTTGGTACGAACTTAATTTTGTTTGTATTAATATATTCTGTTTTTAAAAGAGTAATTGATTCTTCTGCAAGTTTCTTACAATAGCTACAGTAATAGTCTGAGAATAAATAAACAACTACTTTTGCGTTTTTTACACCAAAGTAAGTATCGTTTGCATCATATAGCTCGTCTATAACAACGTTACCGTCTATTGCATCATCAATTGCTTTCTTAAGATCTGTATATGCGACATATCCGCCAACTAATTGTCCGTTAACTAATATTGCTGGTGTTCCACTTACTCCAATTGATTGCCCAAATTGAGTATCTAAATATATTTTCTTTAATATATCTGCGGTTTCTGGATTGAATATTTCACTTAATTGATTATTGCTTGCAAGACAACTATCCATTTGTGATTTATTTAAATTTAATTTTGTAGTGATTGCATCAAAAACTGGTTTTTGAGCAATATCTAATTCAATTAAAAATTCGGGTTGAATCTTTGCATTTAATTCATTATTTTTTAACATTAATGATTCATATCTTACTTTAAAATCATCTAATGTTAAATTTGCGCCTGTTATTGGAGGGGTTACAATTGTGGTAGTATCAACTACTGGAGTAACTGGTACAACTAAATCTTGTGTATCTGTTACTTTTGTAGTTTTTGTTAACACTATTGTTGCAACAATAATTCCAATAATTAAAACTATTAAAACTGCAATCCCCACCATTAGAAATTTTTTCTTTTTGTCGTGTGTGTGATGCACTGCGTGTTCTTTATGTGCTAGTTCTTTATGAACTATTGCTTTATGAACTGGTTTATGCTCTTCATGCTTTTTCATTCTTTCACCTTTTTGTTTTATGCCTATAAGCTTAACTATAAAAATTGTATATTTATACTATATATAGAATAATAACAATTAAAAATAAGTGTTTTTTATATGGTAACTAAAGAATTAATTAAAAAAGAAATTATTGATGATCTAAAACATAAACATTATGGGATTTTTGGCAAACACTCCGCAGTTGAAATATGTGAATGGAATAAAAAAGCAATTAGAGGAGAAGGGGTTTGCTATAAAGAACATTTCTATAATGTTGAATGCCACAGATGTGCACAAATTACTCCAACAGTTCTTTGGTGCCATAATAATTGTATATTTTGTTGGAGGCCTGCAGAATATATGACTGTAGATAAATTTTCAGAAAGCGACTATGATGATCCTAAAGAAATTATTGATGGATTATTTGCAGAAAGAAAAAAATTATTGTCTGGCTTTGGTGGATTTAAAAAAGTGGATAAAAAAAAACTAAAAGAAGCAGAGATTCCAAGTCATGTTGCAATATCTCTTTCTGGAGAACCAACAATATACAAGGATCTTGACAAAATGATTCTTGAACTGAAATCCCGAAAAGAAATTAAAACTATTTTTGTTGTGACTAATGGACTAGAACCAGAAAATCTCGAAAAACTTAATAAAAATAAAGCACTTCCTACTCAACTATATCTTTCTTTTGTAGCTCCTAATAAAGAATTACATTTAAAAATCAATAGACCAAAAATCAAAGACTCTTGGGAAAGATTAATGAAAACAATTGATATTTTTCCAAAACTAAAATGTAGAAAAGTCATTAGATTTACGTTGATTAAGGGACTTAACGATGACCTAAAATACCTTCCAGAATTTATAAAAATTTTTGAAAAATCAAAAACAGATTTTATTGAAATTAAATCTTACATGTTTTTAGGATATTCTAGAAAAACCATGGCCATTGAAAACATGCCAAGCTTTGATGAATGTATGAATTATGCAAAAGAATTAGAAAAAGTTTCAAAGGATTTTAAAATCTCTGATAGCTGTAAACCATCAAGAATCATTCTTTTAAAAAACAAAAATTCAAAAGTAGATAATTTTATAATTGAAAAGAAGTGAAACAAATGAACGAAGAATTAAAAGAAGTTGCAGAAGTCTTAAACACACAGAAAACAATTTGCCTTTTGGCGCCAAGCTTTCCTGTGGATTTTGAATTCCCAAATATCATCTCAGATTTAAGAACTATGGGTTTCTCAAAAATTATGGAACTTACTTATGCAGCTAAACTTATTAATTATCGTTACATTGATGTAATTAATGATAATCCTGAAAAACAATACATTTGTGGGAACTGCCCAACCATAATTAAACTTGTGGAAAACCAATATCCAGAACACAAAGATAAATTGCTTGATGTTGCTTCACCAATGGTTGTGATGGCTAGATTTGTTAAGCGAGAATTTGGAGAAGAATATAAAACAATCTTTGTTGGCCCGTGTTTTGCAAAAAAAAATGAAGCTAAAGAAAACCCAGATTGCATAGATTTTGCTTTAACTTTTAAAGAACTTGTTGAAATTTATGATTATCTTGAAGAACTTGGGAAATTAAAAAAAATATCTGATACAAAAGAAAATAATGAGTTTGATAAATTCTATAATGATGTAACTAAGATTTATCCTCTTGGCGGAGGAGTTGCAAGTTCCATGATTACTAAAGACATTCTTAATCTTGACGAAGTGATTGTTTGTGATGGCCCTGATTGCATAGCAAAAGCAATGACTAATCTTAAACAAAATAAAAAAATAAGATTTGTAGATATTCTTTTTTGTAAGGGCGGATGTATTGGTGGCCCAGGAATTATTTGCAATGATAATTTAGAAAAAAGAAAAGAAAAGATATTTGAATACAAAGATAAAGCAAAAGAATTTGAACCAGAAAATAACTACGGTAAATTTGTACATGCATTTGGATTAGATATTAAAAGAAAAACACCGTGATTCATTTTTGATTCAAAACGAATCATTTAAATATATTTTTATTCTATATTATATTGTGATAATATGAATGTAACAATAACTGGAATTACTGAAAAAATCTTAAATAAAATGATTGAAGAAGGTTATGCCTCAACTAAATCAGAAGCAATAAGACTTGCAATAATCTCTTTTGGTAAAAGCAAACAAGACATTGAAATTGAGATGGTAAATAGAAAAATTGCATATATAGAGGAGCAAGTGAAACTAGGGAAAAGAAAGACTTTGACTCCTGAAGAAGCACTAGGAGATTATGCTAAATATATTACTTATCCTTACAGGAATACAAAATCAAAAAAATGATTTATACCATTTTTCATATTCTTTATGTTTTCCTACAAAATAAAATTTAACTAATAAAATATTTTCATATACGAAATATGTTAATCTATATTGACTAACTTCTGCTACAAAATATTTAGTAGAACCTTCTAGGTGTCTTTTATGAGGTTCTTGGAGAATATTATCTATCTTTTTTAAGACACGAATTTTAATGTCTTCAGGTAATGCCAAAAAATACTTATTCCAATCAATATCGAATTATAATGCATACATATTAAGTCAAATAAAAAATAGAAAACGAAAAAGGAATCTAATCTGTGATTCCATTTTCTGTAACTTGATATACTGCTTCGCCATCTGGTAAGCTTGGAGAATCTACTAGCTTTGCAATTCTTTTAGACCCTGAACTCTTTCTTAAATAGATTCTTGTTTTTGAAGCGTGCTTAACGATGTTACCACCAATAGCATCTGTTGGATCTCCAAACAAAACATCAGGTCTTGACATTACTTGGTTTGTTACAAACACAACAACATTATAAAGCTCTGCAAGCTTTTGAAGTAATCTCATATGAGTATTTAGTTTTTGTTGTCTGTCTGATAACTGACCTCTACCAACAAATTCTGAACGAAATTGACTTGTTAAGGAATCAACAATTACAAGTTTAATATTTTTTTCTTTAATTAGTTCTTGCGCCTTATCTGCTAAAAGCATTTGATGATTACTATTAAACGCTCTTGCTACAAAAATATTTTTCATAACTTCTTCAGGATCAAGCCCTCTGTACTTTGCAATCTGCGCTACTCTTTCAGGTCTAAATGAGTTTTCTGTATCAATGTAAAGAACTCCTCCATTTAACCCACCCTTCTCTGTAGGCATTTGCGCAATTACACATAATTGAAAACACCATTGTGATTTTCCAGAAGCATACATTCCATAGACTTCTGTGATTGATTGACTTTCTATTCCTCCACCTAACAATTCATCAAGCTCCTTTGAACCAGTTGAAACTCTTGCTATTAATTTTCTTCTGTCAAGTATCTTTTCTGCAGTTTCGTAACCCATTTCTAATGAATCCCTTGCTGCCTTAATTGCTCTAATTGCAGTTCCTTCTCCAATACCAGCAACTGCAACAAGTTCACTAGGTGAAGCTACAGCTATAGCTTCTAAAGAATCATAACCCCCAGCTAAAAGTTTTTCAGCAGAAGCTGGACCAATACCTGGCAAATCAGTTATTGACATATTCTTTCCTGGTTCTACAACTGTATTTTCAGAAACTTCTTCATTAGTAAATTCTTCATCCATATTATCTTCCTTCTTTACCTTCTTCATAAATATCTACTCTCCTTTTATTCTTTTAAACCCTTTTATTTTGGGTAATAATACTATTGTTTTTCAAAAGGGGGGTATTTTCGGGGGGGTAGCTGTCCAGTGCGGAATTTCATTTTCTTAACCAAAAAGGATTTAAAAAGAATATATATTATATTATTGGGATTAAATTAAAAATATGTGAATTATTATGGGAATGGATTACGAAAACATACGATGGCTTAAAGAACTTGGTTCAACTGATTCTAGAACAATTGGGAGAAAAGCAGCTAGACTTGCTCAACTTGCAATCACAGGGATAACGGTTCCTAGAGGTTTTGTTGTTACTGCTACTGAATTTTTCAATTTTGTACAAATGAATAATTTAAAACCAAAGATTGTTGAAATTTTAAGAAGTATAAATTATAGTGATAGAGAAGATATTGAAACTAAATCAAGCGAAATCAAACAATTAATTGTTAAAGGAAAATTAAATCAAGAAACAGAAATTGAATTATATAAATATTATGGCAAACTTGGAGATGCAACTGGTGGTTGGCTTCCAAGCAGTGCTGATGCTTATATTGCAATAAGATGTTCTGTTGTTTGTGACGACGGAGAAGTTTGTGATACTAAATTTATTGAAGAAGAAGGCGGATCTTTAAACATTAAAGGAAAGCCAGAAATGATTAAAGCAGTTAAAGAAACATGGGGTGTTCTTTATAGTCCTGATGTTTTAGAATATGCTCACAAGAAAGAAATTAATATTGAAAGACTCGGAATTGGAATAATTATTCAAAATATGATTAATGCAAAGTCTTCAGGAATAATAATTTCAAGTAAAAGTGCAACTGACCCAAACACTGTTGTTATTGAAGCAGTCTATGGTTTTGGAGCAGCTCATGTTATTAAAGAAATTACTCCTGATCATTACGAAACACAAAAGAAACCATACTTGACTCTTGGTAAAACAGTTTCAAGACAAGACTGGGAACTTAAAAGAATGAAAGGTGCAACGGCTAAAGAAGCAGTTCAAGAATCCGAAAGAGAAAAACCTAAAATTAATACTCACGTTCTTAAAGATTTAACTAACACTGCAGTAAAACTAGAAGAATATTTTGGAACACCGCAGATAATTGAATGGGCTATTGATAAAGCTGATGTTTATATTATCGGCTCAGAAGCAGTTAATCCAAATACTGCAGAGAAAACAAAAAAGTGTGGACAACAAAAAATTAATACTTTTAAAAGTGAATTATTAATTAAAGGTGTTGGAGTAACTAACGGAACAGTTAATGGAATTGTTGTTAACATTATGAATTACAATGATCTTGAAAAAGTTAATTCAGAATCAATTATTGTTACTGCAATGACTGATCAAGACATGGTTGGAGCAATGAGAATTGCTAGAGGAGTAATTACTAATGCTGGGAGTTCATTATGTCATGCAGCAGTAATAACTAAAGATCTTGATAAACCATGTATTGTTGGAACTAGATTTGGAACAGAACAATTACTTGATGGAGATAAAGTTCAAATAAACGGACAGACTGGTGAAGTTCATTCTATTGCTTCTCTTGATATTGTTGATATACATCCAGAAGAAGATGATTTTTTGGATGAAAGACAACAAAGAACAAAACAATTATGGCAAGAACAAAGAGAACTTAGAGAAAAAGGTGCTGTTATAATTAATAAAAAAGAAATTAAAAAAACAAACACTGCTCCAGAACATATAATCTTTAATAAGCCAAGAGAAGAAGAAATTGAAGAAAAACCAACGGCTAATCAAAACGTAAAAACATATGTTGATGCAAAAGGAACTTTAAATATTAAAGATCTAAATCACATAGATGTTGATAAGGTTAAGCAAATAGTTATACCAATTGAACAAATATTTACTGCTTCTGAAATTTCAAGATTAAGAGCAGAATATCCTGGTTCAGTTTGTATGATTGCTAAAGAGAAAATTAAAAAGATCTTAAAAGAAGTAAAAGATATGTAGTGTTTGGTGATTTTAAAAAAATGGGAAAAGCAAAACTTGCAAAAAAGCAAGTAAAGGTTGGCCTTCCAAATCATTTAAAAAAACCAAAACTGGTATTAGATACAACCACAACTAACTCTCACAAAAAACACATTAACACATTTCTTTCTTTAACCAAAACAAAAGATGCAAAGAAAAAAAGACTTGCATTTTCTAATTCTTTTTTTTATAGAAAACAAAAAAATACAACTAAATTATTAAATGAGATTATTAATGGGACAGATCCAAAAGTTTTATTTTCTACAGTTGAAGACTTTGACATTCACGAATTTCAAGAACTTGGAGCAAAAAAATACTCTGCAAAATTAACAAGAGAAATATCTGAATTAAACGATGCACAAAAATACATTGCAGAGATCTTAAAGAATATGTAAATTAAGCCTTGGCAGAGAGTCGAACTCCGTTATTTCGCTCTGCAGGCGAACGCATGACCGTTTTGCTACCAAGGCACTAGAAAACTAGATATATATTTATGAATAAATATATTTTTAAAAGGTATTAAAAAAAGTTATGTGTATATCTTATTTATGAAAATTGCAATTATTAGCGATTGGCACCTTGGAGTTAGCTATGACACTGAACTTGGAAAAGACTCTTTTAATAATCTTTATACTGCCTTCAAGCAACTTGAAGAACAAAATATTAATCTAGTATTGGTTCCTGGAGACCTCTTTGATATTTCTATTCCCTCTCCAGAAGTTTTGTTTGAAACAATTAATCTTTTAAGCGACATTAATATTCCAAATAAATTAGAAGAATTAAAAACAAAAATACCAATGATTGCAATTATTGGTAACCACGAATATCGTGGAAAAGACTATATCACTACTGTTGAACTTTTAGAATCTATGGGTTTTCTTAAACTTTTAAAAGCAGACAAATTTTCGTTTATAAATGAAAAAATAAATATCTTTGGAATGACTGGAGTTCCAGAAAAATATGCTAAGGACTATCTTCTTGAAAAGTTTTCTCCACAACCAGTAAAGGGAGAATACAACCTTTTAATGATACATCAGTCAATTTTGGAATATCTGCCTTTTGAAGACGAGATGATCGCCACAATTTCCTTAAGTGACCTTCCAAGTGGATTTGATGTTATTGTTAATGGCCATCTTCATTGGTCAAGCGTTATTGATCTTCCTTCAGGAGTTAAGTTCTTACTTCCTGGTTCCACAGTAACAACACAGATTAAAAAAAAAGAAACTGAAAAACCAAAAGGTTATTTTATTATTGATACTGAAACTAAAGAAACAAACTTCTTTGAAATAAAAAACATTAGACAAACACATTATATAGATATTAAGTTTTCTAAAAAAACCGTTTTTGAAATCTTGCAACAAATCAAAACTGAACTTGAAAAACTTACAAAGACTCCTGAAAAAAAAGCAATTGTAAGAATTAGAATTAAAGGGGAACTTGAAAGCGGAGAATCTCTTAAGAATCTAAATTTAAATGAGATTAAAAAAGAATATTCTGATTATTTTTATATTTCAATCAAGAACGATATTGAAGAAAAAAGACTAAAAGAAAGCATTGATCAACTTAAGAAATTACAAACCGAAAATAAAAACATACAAGAACTTGCAAAAGAAATCTTCTCTGAGCAAATTGAGCAAACTAAAATCTCCAAAGACTTTGATTATAAGAGAATCTATGATCTTCTAAATAACGGAGATGTTGAAAAAGCTAAAGATATTCTAAAATATTAAAAACAAAATATATATATACTACTTCTGACATAATATACATATGAAATGTTTATCATATAATTTCTTTGGAGTTATTTCCAACAAGACGAGATGGAAAATAATTAAGCTACTTTATAAGTCTGAAAAAACAGTTTCTGAAATAAGTACAATTACTGGAGAAGAACAATCAAAGGTTAGCCATAGTTTAAAACAACTTCTTAATTGCAATATTGTTTTTTCTAAAAGACAAGGAAAGAACATTATTTATTCCTTAAACAAGAAAACAATTAAACCACTTGTTAAGATCGTTAATCAACACACAAAAGATTTTTGTAAAAATAAATGCTGTAAAAAAGAGGAAAAGAAATGAAATCAATTTATTTAGATAATGCAGCAACAACAAAGATGCATTCATCTGTTATGAAAGCAATAACTGACGCAGAAGAAAAATACTTCGGAAATTCCTCTAGTCTTCACACAATTGGTCGCGAAGCTAAAGCAGAACTAGATAAAGCAAGAGAGCACATTTCAAAGAAGGCCAATAGCAAAAATCACAAACTAATCTTTACTTCTGGAGGAACAGAAAGTAATAATTTTGCAATTAAGGGGCTAGCAGAAAATAACAAAAATAAGAAACACATTATTACAACAAAGATTGAACACGATAGTATTCTTAATGTTTATAAGTTTCTTGAAAGAAAAGGATATTCTGTAACATATCTTGATGTTGATAAAGAAGGTTTTGTTAATCTTTCCCAACTTGAAAAGGCAATTAAAAAAGACACACTTGTAGTTTCTGTAATTCATGGAAATAACGAGATTGGAACTATTCAAGACTTAAGAGAGATTGGAAAAATTTGCCATGAAAAAGAAACTCTTTTCCATTCAGATGCTTGTCAAAGTTTTACAAAAGCTCCAATTAACCTTGAGAAAGACAATATTGATCTTTTAACAATTAAAGCTCATAAGATTTATGGACCTAAAGGTGTTGGAGGATTATTTATTAAAGAAGGAATAAAATTAGAACCGCTTCTTCATGGTGGAGGACACGAATATAATTTAAGAAGCGGAACTGTTAATGTTCCTGGAATAATTGGTTTTTCTAAAGCAACCGACATCATTGGAGAAAAAGAAATTGAACATATGACTAATCTTAGAAATCAATTGATTAAAGGATTATCAGATGTTGAAGAGTCTTGGTTGAATGGTTCAAAAGATAAAAGGCTATGTAATAATGCTAATTTGAGTTTCATGTATGCAGAAGGAGAAGCAATACTTTTGTATCTTGATGCTGCAGGAATTTCAGTTTCAACTGGTTCTGCTTGTTCATCTAATACTCTTGAACCAAGTCATGTTTTAAGAGCAATAGGATTAAAACAAGAACAAACTCATGGAACTGTTAGATTCTCTGTAGGAATTGATAATACTAAAGAAGAAATTAAATATACTGTTGACACTGTTAAAGACACAATTAAAAAATTAAGAGAAATGTGTCCTTATAAATATTAGGTGAAAAGATTATGGAAAACTATTCAAAAAAAGTTATGGAAAATTTCTTAAAACCACAAAACCTTGGAGAGATTGAAAATGCTGACGGAGTTGGAAAGGTAGGAAATCCTAAATGCTTGTTTAAAGATACAAATATACACACTAATTTAAAACTAAAAAAAATTAAAGATATAAAAAAAAATGATTTTATTATAAGTCATGATGGGAAGTATCATTCAGTTACTGAAACTTACAAAAGAGTTATTTCTGAACCAATTATTGTTCTAAAAAACAGACTAGGAGAAATAAAATTAACTAAAGAACATCTTGTTTATGCAATAAAAATCCCTAAAGGAGATAAATTTTTAAGAACGAAAAATAAAAAAACATTAATTCCGGCCTGGTATCACGCAGAACAACTAGATAAAGGCGACTTAATTTTATATGCAATACTATCTGATACAAAAGATGTTGATTACTTAGAAGTAAATACCAAAAAAAAGAAATTTGATCACAATAGTAAATCAATACCTTCAAAAATAAAATTAGATTCAGATTTTTTAAGATTAGCAGGATATTATCTTTCAGAAGGATATTATTTTGATAAAACAAATAATGTGCATATAGCATTTTGTTTTAATTTAAAAGAAAATAATCTTGCACAAGACGTGGTTAGAATTTCAGAAAAAATTTTTGGAATAACCCCAATTATTAAAAAAAATGAAACTCAACATTCTCAAGTAGTTTATATAAATAGCGTTTTTATAGTTAAATTATTTAAAGAGTTATTTAAATCTGGTGCTAAAAATAAAGATATACCAGATATGTTTATGACATTGCCTCCAGAAAAACAAAAATCTTTAATTTATGGTATTTGGAAAGGGGATGGTTTCTTTAATACAAAAATACCAAGGGGGGGATATTCTACTATATCTAAGGAATTAGTCCATAAACTTAAAATATTATTATTAAGACAAGGAATTATTCCATCAATATATACAGAAAAAGAAAAAACAGATAAAAAAGAGCAAAAACATCAAGAATGTTATAGAATACACGTGGGCGATAAAGAATCTACAACAAAACTTGCTAAAATTATTGAAGTTACTTTTTATAATCTAAGACCAGAAGCAATAAACTCTTGGATAGATAAAAACATTTTATATACCCCCATTACTTTTAAAAAAACAGAAAACTATTCCGGCAAAGTGTATAATTTAGAAATAGATACTTCGCATTCTTACAACACAAATGCTTTTACTGTTCATAATTGTGGAGATATAATGTGGTTATACATTACTGTTTCAAAAAACAAAGACGGAAAAGAAATTATTCAAGATATTAAGTTTAAGACACTTGGCTGTGCAGCAGCAATTGCAACCTCATCTATGGTTACTGAACTTGCTAAAGGTAAAACTCTAGATGATGCTTTTAAAATAACTAGAGGAGATGTTGCAAAATCTCTTGACGGCTTGCCACCAATTAAAATGCACTGTTCTAACTTAGCAGCAGATGCACTTCAAGCAGCAATTAATGATTATTATTCCAAACAAGGAAGAAAAATATTAGAAATAACACATAATGATAACTGCTCCTGTTGTCATAAAGAAAAAAATTGTAAAAAATAAATCGGAGGCAAAATATGAAAGTAGACGAACATACAAAATTAGAAAAGATAATGAAACTTAAGGGAATGGAAAAAGTACTAGTTAAACACAAAGTCCCTTGCGTAAGTTGTCCAATGGCAAAAATAGAAATTGACAATTTAGAAATTGGCGATGTCTGTGAAATGTATGGACTAAAGAAAAAAGAACTGCTTCTGGAAATTAACCAACTATTAAAACACAAAGATAAAGCTGAAAGTCCAAAAAGAAAAGTAAAAGCAATTTAAATAATTTGTTTTAAAATCCTTGAAAGATCTTTTGGGTCTTTAAAACATAGTACTTTTTGTTTTTCAAAATCTGCTAATTGCTTATCGGTTTTACTTCCACCAACTGATACTAAAAATATTGATTTGTGTGTTTTTGATTTTCTGCTTGCAATCTCATTAACAATTGAAGAAGAAATACTCGGTAGTTGCAAAAGCATTAATACTGCAATTGCTGAAACATTTTTGTCTTTTAAACAAATATCAATAACTTTACAGAATCTGGCATTATCGGCATCCCCTGTTAAATCAATTGGGTTTGTGGTTGTCGCATAGATTGGAACAATCTTTTTTATTTTTTCTTTTGTTTCTTTTGTAGTTTCTGCCAACTTTATTTTTTGTAAATCTAATTGGTCTGTTGTAATTACGCCAAACCCCCCACCATTAGTTATTATCTGAATATTTTCCATCTTATTTGTTTTGTACCAAGAATAAAACTTTGCAAGATTAAATAAATCTCTAATATTATCTACTTCTTTTGCTCCTGCTTGCTTAACTGCTGTAGAAAAAACTTTTGAAGAACCGGCAATTGCTGCGGTGTGACTCTTAACTGCTGTTGTTCCTTTCTCTGAGATTCCGCCTTTTAAAATTATAACTTTCTTTTTCTTTGTAACCTTCTTTAATGTTTCAAAGAACTTCTTCCCGTTTTGCACTCCTTCAATGTAACAAAGAATTAGGTCTGTGCTTTTGTCAGTATAAAAATACTCTAATAAATCACTTTCATCAACATCTAATGCATTACCATATGAAATAAACTTATTAATTTCTAATTGCTCTTTACTTGAGAGATCTAAAAGTGCAAGACCAAGAGCGCCTGACTGAGAAATTATTGATGTTCTTCCTACTTTTGGCAAATCATATTTATTTCTGTCATTAAATGTAATATCTAAATTATTTTCTAGATTTAATAAACCTAAACAATTTGGACCCACTAGATTTATTTTGTGTTTTGTTATTAATTTTTTTATATTCTCAGTAATGTCGATTCTTCCAATCTCTGAAAAACCAGAAGTCACCATTAATATGTTCTTACATTTAGTTTTTGCAATTTCTTCAATAACAGAAATCACAGCAACTGCAGGAACTGCAATAACTGCTAAATCTATTGTTTCTTTGATTTCTAGAATACTTGCAAAAACTTGTTTATTTAATATTTTCTTTCCTGACAATCTAGGATTTACAAAAAATACTTTTCTTTTATAGTTGCTTACGTTCTTAGCGAGGGTATTACCTATACTTGCCTGCTTATCAGAGGCCCCAATTATTGCAATTGTATGTGGTTTAAAGTATTTTTCTAGTGTTTTCAAGAATTATCACGTTTGTTTGTAAATAGATATATTATAAATACTATAAATATATATATAATCATTTCTTTCTTATGTATTGATAGTTATGGTGATTATAAATGGCAATGAAAGCAAAAATTAGAGAAATTAGAACAAAAATAAAAGAAAGAATAAATAACTTTACCTTTCGTTCAACTCCTGAGAAATTAAAAAAATTTTTTAATGTAAATACTAGACCTGACTTAATAAAAACTAAGATTGGACATTTAAAAGTAAAGATGTTTTATGGATGTGTTGCTAAAGAACCCAGATTAAAAGAATTTTTTGAAAATTGTGGAGATTTAACTATTTCAGAATTAATTGATAAAGACCAGAATTATGAAACCTTCTTTTGGATAACCAGAATTGCAACTAAAAAATAAATTTGAGAAAATATGAAAACAAACTTTGAAATAATAATTTATGGTAGAGCAGGACTTGGTGCCAAAACCTGTGCACAATTGATTGCAGATTCTGGGCTAATCGATGGAAAAGTGGTTCAAGCATTTCCTGAGTATGGCCCTGAAAGAAGAGGAGCGCCAGTAAGATCATTTGTTAGACTTTCTGACAAACAAATAAGAGTGCATGAACCAATAACTAATCCAGATTTAGTTATTGTTATTGACGATACTTTGTTTACAGCAATCCCTGATCTTTCAAAGTTTACTTGTGATTATATAATTAATACAAATAAAAAGAAAGCAGACTTTAAAAAATACATAAAAGAAGAAGAAAAAACAAACGTAATTGATGGAAGTTCAATTTCTATGGAATTATTAAAATTAAATAATCCAAATGCAGTTCTTATTGGTGCCTTTGTTAAATTATTTGGAGTTATCAAATATTCTTCAGTTGAAACATCAATAACTACAGAATTTGAAAAGAAAGGAAAGAAAGATATTATTCAACCAAATCTTTTATGTCTTAAAAAAGGATTTGATTATTTTAAATAAGAATCAAGATCTGCCAAAAACTCTTCAAAAGTAATTTGTTGTATTTTTTTAATTTCTTGACTTGATAAATTAGAATATATCTTTTTAGTTTCTGAATGAATTAATCTTTTTAATTTAGAAGATTTCATTTCTTTATTAGATTGCAATACAGTTTCTGCATTGCTTGTTTTTTTATTTAAATTAAGCAATTTTTGTTTTATTAAAACAACTTTTCTTTTTATTTTTGACAAATCTCTTAATAATTTTAATTTTCTAGAGGGTTGTAAATTTGCTCTTTTAATTAAAGAATATAATAGTTCGGGGTGTATGTGGGATATCTCATTGTCACAAATATAAACTTTATTATCTTTCTTAGAATAAATTAAATTCTTTATTTTAAAATCCCAAGGTAAAAGGTTATTTTGTAAAAGTATTTCTCCTTGTTTTCTTAGTTGCTCTTTTATTCTTAATATTTCTTTTTTATCTGCTTTTTTTAAATAATCACTTAATACCATCGAGTCTAAAATTAGTTTTTGAATAATATATAACTTATCATTTAGTTTAATATAACCATAAATCTCTGGAATATTATCTACTACTTGTGATTGTTTTAAGTAATCCTTCATTTGATCTATGTCTGTTTCTGGATCAATTGCCTTTTTAATAAAGATCTCTTTTTCTAAAATTTGAGAAAACTGGCCTGTTGAATTTGGTAATCTCACAAAATTTGCTTGTCTTTTAATTTCTTCAAATATTTTTTTATCTAGTAATTCATGCTTATGCCCATTAACAACAACTTCTGTTTTTCCTCGTTTATAGGTTCTTAGTTCTGGCATTATTAAATCACTTATATATTTTAAATTAAATAATTATAAAAAGACTTGTATTTTATATACTATATAGTATTTAGGTATAAGTGATATTTATGACAGAAAAACAAAAACACAATCTTGGTGGGGTGCTTCCTGGAGGAACTGCCCTTGTTAACAAAACTGGATCTTGGAGAAGTGTTAAGCCAGTGTGGGACTCAAAAAAATGCATACACTGTATGCTTTGCTTTAATGCTTGCCCTGAACATTGTATCTTAACCAAAAAAGATAAAACTGGCATTAAAAGAGGAGAAACAAATATGGATTATTGTAAAGGCTGTGGAATCTGTGCTGAAATCTGTCCAGTTAAATGTATAAAGATGGTGAAGGAATGAAAACAACAAAATTAGGTTTAAGTGGTGGAGAAGCAATTGCTTATGCATTAAAGCAAATTAACCCAGAAGTATTTGCAATGTATCCAATTACTCCTCAAACACCAATCATTGAAAGTTATGCTAAGTATTCTGCTAATGGGCTTGTTGACACTGAATTAATTAGAACAGAATCTGAACACTCTGCTCTTTCAGCAACCATTGGTGCAAGTGCTGCAGGTGTTAGAGCAGTTACAGCTACTGCTTCTCAAGGTTTACTTTACATGTATGAAGCACTTAGTGTCGCTAGTGGTTTAAGACTTCCAATAGTTATGCCTGTGGCTAATAGAGCAATCTCTGCGCCGATTAACATTCATTGTGATCACAGTGACTCAATGTCTGCTATTGACCAAGGTTGGATGCAAGTGTATTGTGAGAATGCCGAGGAAGCTTATGAGATGACATTATTTGGATTAAAACTTGCAGAATCAGTATCTCTTCCGATCATGGTTTGTATTGATGGATTTTACACAAGCCACAATATGGAAGTTATTAATGTTTATGATGATTTAACTGTTAAAAAATTTGTAGGAGAATTTAAACCTAAATATAATCTTCTTGACACTGATCACCCAATAACTATTGGTGCTCTTGCTTTACCTGACAGTTACATGGAAATAAGAAAACAAATGTTTGATGCTTTTTTGGAAGTTAAAGACAACTATTCAAAAATTTCTAAAGAATTTAAAAATAATTTTGGAAAAGAAATTAATTTTTATGAAGATTATTTTGCAAGTTCTTCAGAAACAGTTCTTATTGTATTAAGTTCAACAGCAGAAAGCTCAAAAGATGTTATTGATAAATTAAGAAAAGAAGGAAAATCTGTTGGTCTTTTGCGACCAATATTATTCAGACCATTCCTTTATGAAGAATATTCAAAAGCTTTAAAGAAAGCAAAAAAAATAATTGTTCTTGAAAGAACTGAAGGGCCAGGAAGTTATCCTCCTCTTTACAAAGATATTTGTTTAACAGTAATGAATACAACAAATAAACCAGAAGTAATGTCCTTAGTCTTTGGACTTGGTGGAAGAGACATTTATCAAAAAGATATTGAAGAACTTTTAGTTTCTGTAATTGCAGGAAAGAAACTAAAAAGCAGATATATTGGAATTAAGGAATAAAATAATTAAAGTGAAAATTTTATGCCTAAATTAAATCGTAAACCTGATGGGCCTCACAAATTTAATGAATTATTACTATCTATTACACATTCAAAAATAAATCCTGCAGAACTAAAAGGGCGTCCAATATTAAAGGATTTAAACGAATTGTTTGAAAAAATAAGGAATAACAAAATTGGCATACATCGCCTTAGAGAAGAAGTTAGACGTATATTAAATAGCCGGTACTATTGGCAGTCGTCCAAGTATAGCGATATGGAAAACAAAGTATTTACAAGTTTAGAAAAGTTAGGAATAGAACAATTATTAAGAGAGAAAGTATATTTTAATGAAATATTATCCCAGATTTCAGACTTAAATATAAATTCTATTAATCAAGTGAATTCTCCAATACTAAAAGATCTTAATATTTTATTTGAAAAAGTGAGAGCAGGAAAAATTAAAGATGGTTACGAACTAGAAAAAGAAATAGAAGAAGTGTTTTACAAATATAAATTGCACTTTTCTGATTTTGAATTTATGAACTCCTTTAGAAAAGAGATTTTAATTACTGAATTTTTTGTAAATAGAATTTCAAAACTTACAAAAAGACCAATAGTTGTGGTAGGTATTGCAAGTACTGGTGTGCCTTATACTTGGTCAATTAAACCAGATGGTAAAAAAGTAATTGTAGATAAATTTAAATATCCTTCAAGTAATCCTGATCGAAGATATGGAGAAGTTGGAGATGGAACAAAAACAAGAATAATTGTTAATACGTTTATGAAATTTATCAATAATTATAAACAAGAATATAAAGATCCAGTTTTTATATTTGTAGATGCTAGTGATAGTAAGAAAATGCCAGCATCATTTGTTGGATATTCTTCAGCTGCAAGATCCGATGATTGGACATATATGCAATATCCGATTCGTCGAGTATTATCTGATAGTAACATAAATTCAAAACTTATAGGTTATGATTGGAGCATGCGTGATGGAACAAAGCAATTACCTAGCACATTAAAATTAGACGGGGAAAATAAAATTGATGCAATTTTATTTAACCCCTCTAAAGGCAGACAGAAAGAATCTGCATATCCTAATAATAACGATGTTATAAAAAATCCAGCATTTAGAGATTTAATTTTAGCGATGGTTGATAATTATAAAAAACACAGATTTGAAAAAGAAAAGGAATAAAACATGAACTCAAAAGAACTTGCTATTAAATTAGCTGAAAGTAAAGCAATGGTTCCAGGATACAGAACTTGTGCAGGGTGCCCCATTGCAATTATTTGTAAGACTGTGATTGCGGCAAGCGACAAACCAGTTGTTGCAAGCAGCGCAACTTCTTGTGCAGAAGTTACAACAACAGTTTATCCACAGACTGCATGGAATATTCCTTGGATACATTCTCTTTTTGCAAACTCTGCCGCAACAATTTCTGGAGTTGAAAGTGCATACAGAGCACAAAAGAAAAAAGGAAAAATAAAAAAAGACATTAATTTTTTAGTAATTGCTGGAGATGGTGGAAGTTTTGATATTGGTCTTCAAAGTTTATCTGGAGCACTAGAAAGAGGACATGATTTTGTTTATCTTTGTTATTCGAATGAAGGGTACATGAATTGCTTAAGTAAAGACTCATTAATTTACACAGAAACCGGACTTAAAAAAATAACTGAAATTAAAGTTGGAGAAATGGTTTATGCATTTGATCAAAAAACACACAAATTGGTTCTGAAAAAATGCAGTGGTGTGTTTGATAATGGAGTTAAGAAAGTTTATGAAATTGAAACTTTTCATCATAACATCAAAGCAACAGGAAATCACCCATTCTTAGTTGTTAATAAACTTCCAAGAGGAAAACCAAACACTTTAATTTGGAAAACACTTGAAGAATTAAAAAAAGGAGATCAAATAATTACATTAAAGAAATTAAAAGGAAATAAACCGTTTACTTTTGAAAAAATACAACTTTCAAAGAAAGGCGATTATAAAGTAAATGTAATTAATGATGTAAAAATACCAGAAAAATCAACAACAGATTTAATGTTATTCTTAGGACTTTATCTTGGAGATGGTTGGATTAGAGATAAAGGAGAAATAGGTTTTGCCTTACCTGAAGGAACAGAGGGTAGAGAAAAATGTATAACTACTTGTAAAAAAGTATTTGGATTTAAGACAATTACTACTGATAAAACTTACATCTATATGAATTCAGTTAACATAACTAAATTTATTGAATCCCTTGGATTTAACAAAGGTGCAAAGAATAAAATAATTCCTTCTTGGGTTTATACGATTCCAGATGAGCAAAAAGAAGCATTTATTGAAGGGTTGTTGTTATCTGACGGGTATATTCATAAAAAGAAAAAAGATAGTTGTAGATATGTGTCTGCAAGTAAAGAATTAATCTTAAGATTAAGATTATTATTACAGACACTTAATTACAGAGTTGGTAAAATTACAACTCAAAAAAAAGAAAAAGGAACTCTTGTCGTTGGAAAGAAATTACTGAAAAATTCAGAATATCACTATATTTGTTTTAGTAAAAAAGATTATTGGAATACAACTAAATATCCTACACAATATAAATATCAAAACTTTTTGATTGGAAATGAAAACTTCGATACTGAAATTATAAAAAATATTAAAGAAGTTGGCAAAGAACAAACCTTTGATTTAAGAGTTGAAGGAGAACATAATTTCATTGCTGATGGGGTTGTAGTACACAACACAGGCAACCAGAGAAGCTCAGCAACGCCAAAGGGTGCAATAACCTCAACAACTCCTTCAGGGAAGTGTTCTTATGGTAAAGTAGAGTTCTCAAAAGATTTAACAAAGATTGCAGCAGCTCATAACATTCCTTATGTTGCTCAAATTAATCCTTCTAACCAAGTTGATATATTTGAAAAAGCAAAGAAAGCATTTGATGTTTCTGGCCCTGCAGTTCTAATTGCATTTGCAGCTTGCCCAACAAACATGAAGGCAGATTCTTCACAAACAATTAAGATAAGTAAACTTGCAACTGAAACTTGCTTTTGGCCTCTTTATGAAGTGGTTAATGGAAAAGTAATTATCAATTACAAACCAACAAACAAACTACCAATTGAAGAATTCTTAAAAACACAAACTAAATTTAAAAGTGTTTTAAAACCAGAGAATAAAGCAGTTCTTAAATCAATACAGGAAGAAATAGACAGAAGATGGAATGAACTTTTGAAATTAGAAAAAATGGGAAATGAAAAGTAATTAACCTTTTCTTATTTTCTCACTTGTTTCTATTGCAATTTCTAATTCTTCATTTGTTGGAATTACCATTGCTATTACTTTGCTGTTTGGTTTTGTGATTATTAATTCGTGTTCGTCATTTGCTGCTTTGTCTATCTCTAAACCAAGATAAGTAAAGTTTTCAAGAATTTGTTCTCTTAAGTAAGCTGATTTTTCTCCAATACCGCCAGTAAAAACAATAACGTCTACTCCATTCATTTCTGCGGCATAACTTCCAATGATGTTTATTATTCTTGTGTTAAGAATATCATTAGCAAGTCTTGCAAACAAAAATCCCTTTTTTGAAAGTTCTTCAATTTGCCTGTGATCACTGCTTATTTGACTTATTCCTAGAAGTCCTGACTTCTTGTTTATTAGATTTTTAATTTCTTCTTTAGTGTAGCCTTTCTCTAAAAGGAAAAGAATAATTTCGGGATCAAAACTTCCACTTCTTGTTCCCATTGGAAGCCCATCAACAGGAGTAAAGCCCATAGAGGTGTCATAGCTCTTTCCTTGTTTGATTGCACAAATGCTTTGACCGTTACCTAAATGACAAGTTATTATATTTAATTTATTATAGTCTTTATTTAGAATTTCAGCAACTTGCTTAGAAACATATTGATGGCTTATTCCGTGAAAGCCATATTTTCTAATCTTGAATTTATCATATAAGTCTTTTGGTAAGGCATACAAGAAAATCTTATCAGGCATTGTTTGATGAAAAGCGGTGTCAAATACTGCATATTGTTTTGCTTCTGGCAATTTCTCTTTTAAGATTTCTATACATTTAATATTTATTGGATTATGAAGTGGAGCTAAAAAAGAAACAATCTTTAAAGACTCTAACATTTGATCAGTAATTTCTGTAGTTTTTGAATATTCTTCTGCTCCATGAACAACTCTATGTCCAATAAATTCTATTTCTGAAAATCTCGTAATTACTTTTTTTTCAGTTAATGTTACAAGCATATCTTCAATTGCTTGCTCGTGATTTACAATAATTAAATTATCAACTGTGCTGTGGCCAGAAATTGAAATCTTTTTCAAACAAGGGTTACCGTCGCTTCTATTTATTCCATCATAATTTCCTTTAATTAATACAGCTTTTGTATCTGGATTAATATATTGAAACTTTAAGGAACTGCTTCCTGCATTAATTACTAATATGTTCATAATTATCATTTTTTAAAATTAGCTTATATATTTAATTTAAGAATCAAACAAATTATAAATAGTCTATAAAAAACTACATTTAAATATTCTTTCATTTTCCTTTTATTATGAAATATCAAAATAATACAGAAACAGAAAAACTTAGTATATTTAAAAAAATAATAATTGGTATGCAAATGCTTTTTGTGGCTTTTGGTGCTGTTGTTCTTGTTCCTCTTCTTGTGGGAATTGATCCTGCTGTTGCTCTTTTTACTGCGGGTTGTGGAACTTTAATTTTTCATTTTATTACTAAAGGAAAAGTGCCTGTATTTTTAGGAAGTTCTTTTGTTTTTATTGCACCAGTTATTAAAGCCACAGAATTATATGGTTATCCTGGGGCACTTGGAGGATTAATGGCTGTCGGTATTGTATATATGATTATGTCTTTTATTGTTAAAAGAAATGGCGCTGGATTTCTTTCAAAATTATTTCCTCCAATTGTGGTTGGGCCAGTAATTATGATAATTGGTATGTCTCTTGCAAGTACAGGAGTAGGAATGGCAAATAATAATTGGTTACTTGCAAGTATTGCTTTAATTACTGCAATTTCTGTTGTGGTTTTTGGTAAAGGTACTGTTAAGTTATTGCCAGTAATTATTGGTTTAATTGTAAGTTATATTGCTGCTATAGTTCTTAGACTTGTAGATTTTACAAAATTAATAAATGCGCCATGGTTTTCCATTCCGCAGTTTGCAACTCCAGTCTTTAATATTAATGCAATTTTATTTTTAATACCTGTAGCAATTGCCCCAATAATTGAACACATTGGAGATATGTATGCAATCAGTAAAGCCACAAATACTAATTTTGTTAAAAATCCAGGACTCTCAAGAACTATGTTTGGAGACGGATGTGCAACTTTCTTTTCAGGGCTTGTCGGAGGAACACCAACAACGACTTACTCTGAAGTTACTGGTGCAATCATCTTAACTAAACTTAAAGATCCCGTAATCTTGAGAATTGCAGCAATTACTGCTATTTGTTTTGCATTTTTAGGAAAAATTACTGGATTTTTATATACTATTCCTCAAGCAATCTTAGGCGGTATGATGTTATTACTCTTTGGAATGATAACAATTGTTGGAATAAAAACATTAATTGAATCGAAAACAAATCTTAATCACACAAAAAATATGGTAATTGTTGCGGTAATGCTAACAATTGGCGTTGGTGGAGCAATGATTAGTTTTGGCGATTTTATGTTTGGAGGAGTTGCTTTAGCTAGTGTTATTGGAATCACTTTAAACCAAATACTTCCTGATAAAGAAAAAGATTTAAGAACAATATAATTAATCAAAAACTAAATTATCAATAAATTCTGTTGAAAATCCTAGTTTTTTTAATGCAACTGTTAATTTAACTTTAAATGCTTGCTTTAATTTTTGTTTAAGTTGTATGTTACCAAATGCTTTTGGATTTTTTGATACTATCGTTGCAAATTCAAATCTTAAAAACTTACTAAAGAATGAATCATAATATTTTTTTGTATTTTCTGAATAGTAAAGCTTTTCTTTAGGGAGAATTTCTAAAAGTGCCCAAGGCGTTATTCCATGAGATAATAAAATTGCAGATCTTTTTGAAATTAAATTTAGATATTGCTTTTCTACATTTTCATCAATTATTAAATTATCTCCATTTTCTAATTCTATTTCTGTAAGCTTTAAATCTTCTCTAAATCTTGTTGTTTTCTTATGTTTTAGAAAATTAATTAGGATGGATTCTGCGTCTTTTTGTGAAATTAATATCGCATTATTCAAATGTAGTAATTGTTTATCTAAAACAAATCTAGTTCCTACTTGAAATTTTTTTCTAGAATTAGTAGTGTTTCTTATTTTTACAGATTCGGCTCTTCTATCGAGTGCTCTTTTAATAACCATTTTTTACCAGTTATCTTTTTGTTGTAACGTCTTTTTTTTGTCTAACTTTAGTCGCACTATTTGGTCTTGTATTACTGTGTTTTAATATTTTTACTAAATTTTCTATTTCAATTTCAGACAAATCTTCTAAATGACTAAAATCTGTAACTTTTGCTTTTTTTGTTAAATCAGTTATTTTTTGGTGTTCTCTTCTAGGCGTTTGCTTAATTCTTATTCTCCCAGTCATTGCTCTTCCTGCTATTTTTTCACCAGTTATTTTTTTATACTGAATTAATGTTTCGTTTTTCTAAAATTTTCTCTTGGAACTGTAAGACTTTTTGATTGACCTTTTTTATATCCTTTTTAATTTTATAAAAATATCTCTTTTTCAATCTTTTCTGGAAGATACTTCCTTGCAACGAAATCAAGTGACTTGTTTGCAAGAGCCTGTTGTTCAATTCTTATTTTCTTATCAATTGCAATTTTTAATTCAGATTGCCATTCTTTTGACTTAAACCAAGGATAATTCATTAATTCCTTTGCTCTCTTAATGTCCCCGTCTTTCATTTTTTCAGTAACGTTTGAAAGACCGTATGTTTCAACATCCGTTATGGTCATTCCTACATACTTTGCATCAGGTACTGCCATGTATTTAGAGTGAGCAGCAAGAGCCATTGATCCACTCTTGATAACTGAATAAATATACCAACCGTAAGGGTCTCCATCAGTAAACACAATTACTGGAAGATCATACTCGTATCTTAATCTATGAACAAGTCTTCTTGCTCCTCTTGCTGCTTGACCACCTGTTCCAATAAGAATTGCGTTGTGTTGCTTTGCAAACTTTTCTTCAATTAGTCTATTGTACATTGCTGCTGTTTCAATAACTAAAACCATATCTGCGTTAACATCAACAATCTCAACTTCTTCTGGTTCGATTCTTGACATAATACTCCAACCGCCCCTACCTAGAGAACCGCAATTGAAAATATCGTCATCGTGTTTTAAATCTTTTAATGTAATGTCACCATAAAGAGAACCTTTTGCTTCAGCATGAAGTCCTAACTTTTCTCTAATAGTACTTGCTGCGTGCTCAACATCAACAATAACTTCATCAGATTCATTCTGACCATCGAAAGTATTTTCTTTAGTATTAGCTACTGTTCTTTTAAGTTCATAATAAATTTCTCTGATTGATGCTGTCTTTCCTTCTTTTAAATATTCATTACATTTATCATTAATTAACATTGTTTGCATGAACTTTCTTGCAGCTCCAAGATTTAAGAAAGGTCTAACAACTTTTTTATCTCCTAATTGAATATATTGTTTCTCATCATCAAAATAAACATTACTTAAACCTCTAACTTTTGTTGTAAAAGTTGGAGATCTATTTCCTTTT
>Ga0172381_10001431_pt1 | contig 28070 bp, 59 predicted proteins | sample Leawel6488metaG_FD_119754 | JGI IMG/M metagenome (GOLD analysis project Ga0172381, IMG submission 119754) | Leachate microbial communities from a municipal landfill in Southern Ontario, Canada - Leachate well 64-88 metaG | ecosystem: Engineered > Solid waste > Landfill > Unclassified | place... | reverse complement strand
GGAAATGTAGGAATAGGAACAACAAGTCCGACGATGCAATTAGAAGTTGCTGGAAATACAACAGTTCGAGAAATGATTAATCTACAAGTAAGAACTCTCCCAGCTTGTGATACACCTTACAATGCTTCAATAATGAGAAATATTTCTGGTGTATATGGTTGTAAATCAAATAAAGAATGGGTATTGATATTTTAAATGATACCTCTACTTAATAAAATAAAAGAATATATAACTATATGAAAAAATTATTAATCTTATCAATATTATTATTACTTAGTTTAAACTTAGTGTCAGCTTCTCTTGGTTGCTTTAAAAGAGGAGAAGAAATACCCATAGTAACAAATCTATTAGCAAACAATGTAACTATAACTCAAATAACAACACCAACACCAAATCCAAATGTAGCAATTCAGAATCAATTAATGAATAAAAATGGAAATTCTTACACTTGGAATTATACAGATACAAATAAAACAGGAGTTTATACTTATGGTTATTGCGACGATGTTGGTAATTGTTATGGAAATTCTTTTGAAGTAACTCCATCAGGTTATTGTGGAGGAACAAGTATCGCATTTTTTATTATTGTGATAGTTATAATTTATGTAATAACATTTATTGGATATTTTAAAAGAGATGTTACAATAGCATTATTGGGTTCTATGGCTTGTATTATTTTAGGAATTTATTTATTTAATAATGGAGTTATTATTTTCAGAGATGATATAACAAGAGTTCTTTCGTATGTAACTTTAGGATTAGGATTTGCTATTTCATTAATAATTGGTATTTCATACATACAAGAAAATATGTGATACCTCTAATATATAAATAGATATTTGTATATACTAATATGAAAGAGGAAAAATGTTGGATTGAGGTTCATAATGTTTGTGGAGATTGTGGAAGAAGATATGTTGAAGTTTTTAATATCAACGACAAATTAGAAAAAACTAAATTAAATATGATGAAACCTTATTTGATTAAATATAATATGTGTTGTAATAAATGTTCTTTAAAAAAATTTAATGGTAAGAAAAAATGATAGACATTTCAAAACTAAATCAACTTGATAGAATTGAATACTTATTAAAAGAAGAAAAAATAGAAAGAGCAAATGATTATAATGCCTTTGGAACTTGTGTAATAACAAGCATATTATTTTTTATATTATTAGTAGTTTTAAATTTACTAAATGAATTTGGTTGGATAATATTTTTTACAATGGCTATGGGTATCTTTGCAGAAATTTTACTTACTTATAATAAAAATAAAGAATTAAATAAATTAAATAATGAATTTTTTATTGTTGAAATAAAACCAAAAGGAGGTTCAAATGGAAAAGAAAGAAGAAGTTAAGGAAGAAAAGGTTTCAGAAGTAATTGCTGTTGTAAGTGAATTACCAAAACAAGAATTAAGAGAAGGACTTGTTAATGAAGGAAAAACATTAGTTCACTTCATTCCAATAGAAGAAGCATTAACTGAAATTTTGACTTTAGTTAGAGAGATTAAAAAAGGAGTTAACGGATAGTGCCATTCGCTGGAGTATTTGAAAATTCTGGGGAAATTGTAGAGGTGTTAGTTAGTGGTAATACTTTATTATTCTCTGATTCAAGTGGACAAGTTACTTTATTGGAAGGACTTAAATTTGACAAGCAGGGCGTAATCAGAGAGTTCCCAGATTTAGAGAACGACGAGGAATGGAAGAAGAAAGCGATAGAACGACTTAAAGAACATATTAAAAAAATGAATACAGAGAAAGATATTTTATTTTATGTAAAAGACGAGTTAGTTAAATTTGGAAATAAAGCACTTTACTGGAAGCAGAATGGCTTTCGTGAAAGGAAGTTTGAATAAATATGTGGTATGATATATTAATTACAATCGTAGTATTATTTGCTTTATTTTTAATAATAGCTTCAAGAATAACAAAACAAACAATAGGAGATATGATAAGAGATTGGATGGAAATAGCAAGAGAAAAAAAGGAGGAAGGTTTAGAACCTTATTTAGGATGAAAGAAAAAACAAAAATAAATGTAAATGATGTAGTTTCTAATTTAAATTGTGTAGTATTTGGATTATTAGTTTATACTTTTTTCTTTTCAAGTTATTTTAAACCAATTAAAAATGTTTTACTTAATAATATTGGAGATTTAGGATATATTATTTTAGTATCATCATTAGTAGGAATACAAACAATTTTTTGGTTATTAGGAAAAATACTTTTAAGAAAAATAATGGGTAAAACAAAAGAAGAGGAAGAAATATCAGAAGCAAAGAGAATTATTAGATTAAAATATAAAAAAGAGAGAATAAAAAATGAGTGATGATAATTTAACAGAAGAATCGGCAAAAGAATTAGTCAGACAAATGGAATCAGAAAATAAAACAATTCCAGCTTTCTTTAAAGATGTTGTAATGTCAGAAGATACAACAAAGACAGGTAATCTTAATCAAGAAGAATTAGGTTTACCAGATTTAACTCTTAGAGGGTATAAGGACTTAGAAGTATTATGTAGAGATTTATTAGAAGATGAATGTGCTGCTGATTACTTTAAACATTTAGCAGAGAATGTTATATTAGCTCCATCATTATCAAAGGATGCTATATTGTTGAAACTTGTAGTAACAAAAAAGAGTGAAGTTTCGGATATGACACCAAGAAGAAAAGTAAACAAAGGATGGTTCAAAAAAGATAAAGAAGAATGAAAGGAGGAATAAAATGGATGAGCAAAAAGGAATAAGACAAGAAGTAGAAGATTTAAAAAAAGAAGTATATGCTAAGAAATCAAAAAAACTTAGATTTCCAGCAAGAGGAAAAGTCAATTCATCTAAATTAAAAAAAGGTTGGATAGCAATTTTAAAGGTAGGAGATAATAGAGTAATCACTGCCGAGAAAGTTCCAATAGAAGATAGTTGTTATATAACAAGTGATGGAACATATCATTACTTTGATGGACACGAGGTATTATTTTGGAATGGAAAAACAAAAATGCCCGTATTAATACAACCAGTTATAAAACTTAATCCACTTGACTTAGTTACTGGAAAAAATGAAACAAGAGGACAAAAGACTATACTCGCATTAATGAGAAAGAATGTAATAAAAGTAAAAGATAAATCTGGTGGAATGAAAGGAATAGCAATAATAGCTGGAGTAATCTTAGTTGGATATGTCTTAGGTAAATATGTATTTAAATTATTTTAATGGTATTTCAAACAAAGAGATTTGAAAAGTTACAATATAAAAGGAGTTCCCCTCCAACAGAAATGGTTTGGGAAGTTACTGGTAAGGAGAATGGACATAAAATAGATTTTCTTACTTTCAAAAATAATGCAGAATTTAAGGTAGTAGTTAATACTTTAAAAAAATATGGATTTATTATTAATGATAAGAACGAGGTAGAAGAAGAAATTAAACATATTCAACAACAGAGAAATTGGTTAGATAAACAAGAAGGAGATTCAGAATGGTAAAATGTTCTTGGTGTAATAAAGAGATTGTTGAAGGTAAAAGAAGAACAATTCACGAATCTTGTTCAAAGTTAAAATGGTTATCAAATAATAAAGAGAAGGTAAAAGATTATTATAAAAATAATAAAGAAGAAATATTAAATAAGAATAAATTATATAACAATAAAAATAAAGAGGTTATTAAAGAATATTGGAAAAACTGGAAAAGTAAGAATAGAAATTCTATTAAAAAAACAAAATCAAAATATTACAAAGAAAATAAAGAAAAATATAAAGAATATTCTGAAAATCAAAGAAAAAAAAATCCAGAATTAATCAATGCAAGAAATAAATCAAGAGTTATTAAACTTAAAAACCATTGTGAAATATGTGGGAGTAAAAATAATTTACAAAAACATCATTGGAATTATGATAAACCACTTTTAGTTAATACATTATGTGGTGATTGTCATAGGATACAACATATTAAAAACTTTAGAGATAGTATCTTTGGGAGAAAAACTTGTTAGATAGTTTATGGGATTATATATGCGACGGATTCTCTTATGTCTTTTCTTTTGAATGGCTTGGAGATGCTAAAGATTGGATAGTGGAAACTTTTAGTAACTTGGGAGAATTTAGTATGTATGGATTAGTATTTGGAATATTAGGTTGCTTATTTATTTTATTCACTTCACAATGGATGCTTAGTCCATTCCTTTCTTATATGAAACCAGCAAGTAAGATATTTACTTTAATAGCAACATACATAGCAACATTTGTTGTTTGTTATATTTTGGGAAATCATTTTGAAAATTCTTAATTATTAACACCTCTACTATTTAAATAGATTACGAGTAGTAATTTTATGAAAGAGATAACATTATTTCCGAGAATCAATCGTGCAAATTGTCAAGTTAATTTTCAATTAAAGAAATCAATTCTTCCAAATGAAATTAAGAATAACCTTTCTAATCTTCAATCAGTAAAATTAAAATTAAAGGACTTTAAATTCAAGGAGGTATAAAAATGGATTCAAAAACAAATTTAAGAAGTGGAATGATGGCTAGAGTTCAAAGAAGAGCAGATAAGGACTATGAAAATAAATGCAATGAATGGGTTAGTATGAAATCTGTTTCAAATGGAGAGAAAACAATGGCAAGAGTTGAAGTTGGTAGTCAAGTAAATAACTTTCCAGTAAGAAAAATAACTAAATTTTTTACAAGAGGTTAAATTGAAAAAAATAAATTCAGAATTATGCAAGGTTAGATATAGATTAGATAATCCCCTAAATATAAGGATTTATAATCAAATTCTAAAAAAAGAAAGAAAAGAGAAAGAAGAAGAATTACTTGGGGGTATATTAGAATAAAATGAAAAAAGGAACAAAACATAAAGAAGAAACCAAGAGAAAGATTAGTAAATATAAAAGAGGGAGCATACCTTGGAATAAAGGACTAACAAAAGATATGGATGAAAGAATTAATTGTTATTCTAAAAAGTTAGTTGGTAAAAACTTATCCGATAAAACAAAAAAGAAGATAAGTGATAAAATGAAAATAGAACTTAAAAATAGGTATAATAATGGATTTAAAAATCCAAGAAAAGGTATTAAATTATCAGAAGAAACAAAGAGGAAGATTAGTTTAGCAAATAAAGGAAGAATAATTTCAGAGGAAACAAAGAAAAAAATAAGTAATTCCCATTTAGGAATAAGACAATCAGAAGAATCTAAAAGAAAAATAAGTATGTCAAAACAAAATTTATCAAATAACATAAAAATAAAAATAAGTGCCAGAAACCAAAAAATAGATTTAAAGGATTGGTGTGGTTTTAAAGTAATAGAAAATAAAAGAATAAGGAGTAGTAATATGTGGAAGATATGGAGAGAAGCAGTATTCTTAAGGGATAATTTCACCTGTCAAAATAAGAATTGTCATTATTGTAATAATAAACAAGGTGGATTTTTACATCCTCACCATATAAAACCATTTTCTTTATATCCAGAGTTAAGATTTGATGTAAACAATGGAATAACTTATTGTAAAGATTATCATTTAAAATCAAATCTGCATAAAAATATGCAGGTAGGAGATTAAAATTTCAATTTCACAAACACAACTTAGACAAGCAAACATATCCTCACAAGTTCAAGCACAAGCGAGAGCTACTGCACAAAGAGCATCAGAACAGTTAAAACAAGCACAACCAACTTCTATTCAAGACAATAGATATGCTGACTTAGAAAAAGCAGCAAGAATGGCTTTATCTGGTAAAGGAGAATCTGGAGTTACTGCTAATGTAGAAAAATATTACCAAGCTATTTTATGGGGAGATACTTCTAAATTTTCTCAAGAAGAAAAGAAAATACTAAATGAGTTACATACTAATCTTCAAGGAAGCTATGCTGAAAAGCAACAACAAGTAAAAATAGAACCACTAAAATCAGGAACTACTTTTGATGTAAGATTTACAAGTCAAGGAGCAGAGTATACAAATATAAGAGAACCAACTACAACTACAAGAACACAACAACAAACAGATGTGTTTGGAAGAGATGTTTCAAGAATTACTTCAACTGATATAAATATTGCTGCTGAAACTGTCAGATATAAACAACTTGGTTATTCAGAAAGTGAAGCAGGTAAATTAGCAAGAGCAAGTGCAAGTGTTGGAGGAATGTCTTTTTCTCCAGATAAAGCAAAAGAAATAATAGCAAGTAAAACTCCTTATGGAAATACAATAAGAATAGAAAAAGCACTTTCTTTATTAGAAACATCACAACCATCAATAAGTTTAGAAAAAGAAAAAACAAGATATAAACAACTTGGTTATTCAGAAAGTGAAGCAAAAACATTAGCAGGAGAAAGTATTTCAAGAGGGGGAGTATCATTTAATCCAGATGAAGCAAAAAGAATAATAAACAAAACAGATAGTTACTTAACAGGAAAAGTAGTATATAAACCAGAAGAAGTTAAAAAAACACCAAGTGGTAAAGTAGAAACATATAGTTCTTTCTTAGATGCTTTTATTTCAGAATCTCCAACTGGGGGACAAGGAACAGTTTATGCAAGAGCTCCAACAATTAACGAAAGAATAAAATTAGAATCAAAAAATGAAATTCAAAATATATTATCTATTGGTAAACAAGCAAAAGATAAATTTGTAGATATTGAATTATCATTAAGTAAAATAGAAAGTTTAGATAAATCTATTGAAGCACTTGAAAAAGATTTTTTAAAAAATGGTAAATTTGTTGGTTCTAAAAAATATTTAGATATGTATGAAAAACAAATTGAACAAAGAAATGAAGAAGTTAAACAATTAACTTCCTATGGAGTTACTATATCTTCAACAGGACAAATAAGTTATCCAACAATAAAAATGAAATTCTTTGGAGAAACACAAGAAGTTCCTATAAACGAAATAAGTAAAGGAGCATTTAATGTATTTGAAACTTTGGTTGGTGGAGCATATAAAAAATCTATTGAAGAGAGTAAAATAAAATTACCAAATGTTCTTTATTATACTGGAATGGTTGTAGAAAAAACAGGAACAGAATTAGGACAGATAATAAGAGAACCATCAAGAGTTAAAGATTATTTTGCTCCAAAACCAAAGTATGTTATGGATTTAACAACGGGGGCATTTAGAGAAGTTACATTAGAAGACATCCCAAAAAGAATGACTTGGGAAGAAAGAGGAAAAATAAAACCAGAATCTATTTGGACAACAGAAGAAATAGCTAAGGGAGCTTATGGTGTTACAAAGACAGCAACAATATTTGGACTTGAAACAGGTAAGTATGCTTTAGCAAGTGCATTAGGAATAGGAGTTCCTTTAATGATTTATGAAACAACAAAAGGTATTGGGGAAGAAGGAGGAGTTGTTGAATTTATAAAGGAAAGACCAATACAAGCTGGAGCATTAGCAGTAACTGCTTTATTTACATTAGGAAAATCAAAAGCAGTTCAATCATTTCTTGGAACTAAATTAAGATTTGGAATGTTGCCACAAGAAGGAGTTTCAGTATTAAAAAAGAAAGTTTATCTTGATATATTACCTTCAAAAATAAAACAACAAGAAATAAATTTATTAGCTAAAAATATATTACAAACAGAAGCAAGAGAATTTGCTTTATCAACACAAAAAAGAATAGTTGGACAAGAAGCAATTACAAAAAGTGAATTAGAATGGAAAAAACTTGGATTAAAATTTACACCAAGTAAACCACAAACTTATGTTGAACAAGGTGGATTTTTAAAAGAATACACTTCAATAGATGTAGGAAAAGGAACAACATTATGGAGTGAAATAAAAAGTAGTTTAGGAACAAAGGAATTTAAAACAATATCTAAAGAAGGAGTTATAACAGTAAGGAAATTTGAAATAATGCCAACAAGTGGAAAATTAAAATTATCTCCAGATGTAGGAGTATACCAAGGAATACAAGTTGTTCCAAGAATTTCTACTTCAGTTGGGAAAAGAGTTAATGTAATAGGTGTTAGTGGAGCATCAAAAGAATTAGGTGGAAATATAGTAAACTTAGAAGGATTTGTTGGTGCTGGTGGAGGAAGATATATTGTATTTAAATCTTGGAAAACAAAAGTAGGAAGAAAAGGAATAGCAGATTATGGATTAGTAGGAAAAGAAACTGGAACACAAATAGCAAAAGTAACAAAAGTAAAAGAAGGATACAAAGTAGAATATAGACAATTACCACAAGATAAAAATTTATATCAATATGATGTTAAAGAGTTATTAGAAAAAAGAGTTGGAAAAACAACATTTGAAAAAGGTATTCCAATTAAAACAGAAATTTTAAAATACAAAGAAGTTCCAACAAAAAAAGGATACCAATTAGATGTTTTATTGAAACCAGAAGAAACATTAATTGGGAGAAGTGTTATACTAAAAAAAGATATTCTTGGTAGTGTAACTAACATTCCTACAAAGGTAGATAAAACTGGAGAAGTTATTTCATTAGTTAGTGGAAAGAAAACATCTTTATCAAGTTCATTTGGAGGACAAGTTGAACAACAAGTAACTAAACAAGAATTAACAAGTGTATTAAAAAAAGTAACTCCTGTAACTATGCCAGTAATAAAAGTTCCAAAAGTAACAACCCCTTTAGTAGAATCATTATACCCAACATATACTGGTGGAATAGGATTATTTGGAGGTTTAGGAATTGGAACAGTTTCAGCATCTGAAATATCTTATATAGAACCAACTATTATAAGTACACCAAAAGAGTTTTCTTTAAGTTTAACAGGTAATGTAGTAGAGCAACCAAGAGTTGATACTTCAGTTAAACAATTTACAACAACACAAGAAGTATTAAAAACAAAACAAGAACAAGTACAAAGACAATTAGAAATACCAAAACAAAAATTTAGTTTATCATTTAAACCAAGTGAATTATTAAAAGAGCAACAAGCAGTTTCTCAAGTACAAGCATTAGGATTAAAGCAACAATCTAAACAATTACAAAAAAATGAATTATTAAATAAATTAATTTCAAAAGTAAAAACACAACCTAAAACACCAACACCAAAAATAAAAGTTCCAGTTCCATTTAAATTATCAAGTTTTGGTTTTGAAAGAAAACAAACAGCAATAGAAAAAGTAAAAGATATATTTGAAGTTTATGCAGGTAAGAAAGGAAAAGAGGAAATGATAGGAGAAGAATTTAATATATTAAAAGCTGGAACAAAACTTAAAAAAGGATTAAAAGAAACATTAAAAGCATCAGGTTTTGTTTTAGAAAAGAAAACAGGAAGAAGAGTTACATTTGGAGAATTAGCAGAGGTATTAGGTGGAGAATTTCGTGCTGGTAAAAATGATATAACTCGTATTGTCCAAAGAAAAGAAAAAACTGCATTATTTGGTTCTCGTTTAGGCAGTAAGAAAGAAAGACAACTTATACAACTTGCTAAAGGTAAAAAGAAAAAGGGGTGGTTTTAAAAAATGAATAAGGGGGGACAAACAATTTTCTTTTCTATAATGTTAGCAGTATTATTACTTTTATTAGCAATAAATTTAGCAAATCCTCTTAAGGTAGTAATAGATAATGCTCGTACACAAACAAATTCAACAGGAGGAACTGAAACGGCTTTAAATTGTTCAACAGCAACTACATATCAGGAAAAAGCTAATTGCACAATAGTAGATATTATGTTGCCTTTATTTATTTTAGTATTAGTTGGATTAGCTGGTTTCATATTAACACAAATATAATGGGAAGTGTTTTTTTTGGGGTAACATTAGGAATAGTTTGTTTTATAGTTGGAGTTTTATTTATTCCTTTCTTTACTGATGACATAACTGAAGCAAGAATTGCATTAAATTGTTCAGGAGCAGATTCAATTTCAGATGGAGTTAAATTTACTTGCTTAGGAATTGATTTAATAATTCCTTATCTTATCTGGTTTTTTTGTTCTTTAGCAGTTGGAATAATTGGGGGTTCAAATAAATAATGAAAAAGATTTTATTTTTAACATTAGTTTTAGGTATTTTTTTAATAAATTTAATCCAAGCAGGGACTGTTGAAACAGATTCATTAGGAGCAACATTTGACACATTCACACCAGAAAGTTCAGGTGGAACTGGAATATATATTAATGTAACAAGAGATATTGGGATAAATGTAAAATCTTATAATATTTCATCAAATACTTCATCCGATAAATGTTATCTATATGACATGTCAAATAATACATTATATACTGGTTTTTTAAGTGCAACTAATTGTTATTTTTTAAAATATCCACGATTGGAGTATGGAACACAAGCATTTTTATTTGTTAATAAGACTTCTGGATATACTCGTGCACAAGTTACTCCATTTGCTTATCCAATTACTGGAACAAATATAGATTTTATTAGAGGACATTATAATGGAATTAATTATACAGATTATGCTTTTATTTTAGACACAGTATTCTCATATTTTGGAGATACTATAGATTCAAATATAAATTCAACAAGTCAGATATTTAATTTATCTTCTTTTGAATCTTATGAAGAAACATTTAAAATAAATATAAGTTCAGATGGAGTTTATTCAGTTAATGCCACTTTATTTTATAATAATACTAATTATGGTTATGGAACAAAAATAGGTAATGAAACTTTTATGGAATTTACAAAAAAAATAACAATTCCCTTAACAGAAATAACCGCAAAAAACTTTACTAATTTATTTTATTGGAATGTTAGTTATGGAAATTCAAGTGCAATATTAAACTATGGTAATCAAGTAGTTAAAAGATTTTTATTTAGTTTATGTAATACAACTACAAATAATAGATTCCTAAACTTATCATTTAAAGATGAATCAACAAATATATTCATAAATGCAAGTCTTCCTTCAGCAAATTTTGTTTATTGGTTAAATAATAAAAATTATAATAAAACTTATATTTTAATAAATAATAGTTATAATTATAAATATGATTTTTGTTCATTAGTAAATACAACTATAAATACAAAAGTAAATATTCAATATGAATCATTAGATTATCCTCAAAGGATTTATCAAGATACTTTAAGTTTAAGTAATGTAACCACTAATAAAACACTTTATCTTCTTAGTTCTACTGATGGTATTTATGTTACATTCCAATTAATTAATGGGAATACAGAACAAGTATTAAATGGGGTTAGTGTTATAGGTACAAGAAGCATTGGTGGAGAAAGCACAACAATAGCAATAGGGACAACAGATTCGGCAGGTTCAGTTACATTTTGGCTTAATCCTGACTTTGAACATACCTTTAATTTTTCTAAAAGTGGGTATGATACATATACAACAACAATTTATCCAACACAAACAAGTTATACAATTAGTATGACTTCTGGAACAACAACAACTTCAATAGATTATACAAAGGGAATATCTTATCAACTTAGTCCATCAGGAGGAGCAAAGATTGCATCTCTAATGAATATGACAACTTATAATTTTACTTACTCATTAGCTTCAACTTATTGGGATGTATCTCAATTTGGTTTTTCACTTTATTATGGAAATAACTCTTTAGTAGGAAGTGTATATGCAAATACTAATGGAGGAGATATTGGTTTGATGGCTAATACATTAAATTCTTCTAATATGATAATGAAATATTATTATGTAATAAACTCTACTTATTATAATGGAACAAGAACTTGGTTTGTAGAAAGAGGGGCTTATGAATTTAGTATATTACATTTCTTTGAGGATTTAACTTTATATATGGATAATGGAATGTTTGGAATAGACGATTTAGCAAGAGTGTTCTTTTGTTTACTAATAATAACAATGGTTACTGGTGGTGTTATAATGAGATATGGAATAAATAATGAAGCTGCAATAATGGGAATACTATTTGGTTTAGTTTATTTCTTGGATATAGGGGTAGGACTACTCCCACAAGTTAGATTTGGTAATGTAGCAATAGAACATTTCATAACAATAGCAACAGCTTTATTATTAATTGGGTTTTTATTAAAGGAGGAATCTCGTTAAAATGAAAGTTTGGTATTTTTTAGTAATGATAACTGGATTGATGATTTTCTTAAAGATGGCGGGTATTCCAGCAGGTACATCTGCAATAACAGATGCAGTTGGAATAGGTTTTTCATCTAATAGCACAATACAAAGTGTTTCATTAACAAATAGTTCTTTCTTTAATGAGATATTTGGTTCAACTGGATTTTTAATATTAGCAGTTGGAGCAGGAATAGTAGTAGGATTTTTAACAAAACAAAGTGCAGAGAATTTTATAATATTACCATTAGTAACTGTTATAGGGGTTTCTTACATAGGAACTTTATACGGGTTAATAACTTATGCAGTTGGACTTCAATCAATACTTGTTTCAAGTTTATTAAGTTTAATATTAATTCCATTAACCTCTGGTTTCATAGTAAGTTTGGTGGAATTTTTTAGGGGGACAGACTAAGGAAGAAAGTATATAAATTAAAATATATAATAAAATAATATGGAAGAAAAAATAAATATAATAAGGGATGGAAAAGGAAGATTTGTAAAAGGTATGCCATCACCAAAAGGAATGACAGGTAAAAAACATTCAGATGAATGGAAAAATATTATGAAAGAAAAGATGAAAGGTAGAAAGTTATCAGATGAATGGAAATATAAAATAGGTAAATCAAATAGTGTAGCATTAAAAGGTAAAAAACAATCTAAAGAAACAATAGAAAATAGAACAAAATCTTTGAAAGAAGCATATAGTTCTGGAAGAAGAATACATCATTTTAAAGGAAAACATTTTTCAGAAGAACATAGAAAAAAGATAAGTGATGGAAATAAAGGTAAAAAGATGTCAAAAGAATTTTGCGAAAAAAAATCAATAAGATTAAAAGAGTTATATAAAGATAAAACAAAACACCCCTGTTATGGAAGAAAATTAAGCGAAGAAACAAAAAGAAAGATAGGGTTATCAAATGCAATTAAAATGAAAGGATACTGGAAAAAAAATAAACCAACAGAAAAACAAATTGAATTTAGGAATAAAAGAAAAGAAGAAATTAAAAATAGTAGATGTTCAAAATGTGGTACAATAATTAGTAAGAATAAGATACATAATTGTACAGAAATAATTGAAAAAAATAGATTAAGCCATATAGGTATAAAATATTCTAATGAACATAATTTAAACATAAGCAAATCAAATAAGGGTAAACACAAAAGAATTAAAGCATTTGATGAAAGAAAAAAAATAAGTGCCTCAAATCAAAAAATAAGTTTACAAGATTGGTGTGGTTTTAAGTCGGATGAATCAAAAAGGTTAAGAAAAACCTCTATGTGGAAAATATGGAGAGAAGCAGTATTCTTAAGAGATAACTTCACTTGTCAAAATAAAAATTGTAAATATTGTAATAATAAAATTGGAGTAGAATTACATCCACATCATATTAAACCATTTGCTTTATATCCAGAATTAAGGTTTGTAATTTCAAATGGAATAACTTATTGTAGAAATTACCATCTAAAATCAAATCTGCATAGAAAAATGCAGGTGGGAGATTAAAATTTCAGAATTTATTGAACCGATGAATTTTTCTAAGATTTTTTTGGATTATTTCTTAGGAAGTATGGAACTTTTAATATTTGGATTTATAATAGTATTCTCTTATGTATCAGCTAAGTATGGAATGTCTAATAGAATTTATATGACTTCTTTAGCGATAGGATTATTATTATTAGGAATAGTATTCCAACTTAATGAAGTATATTTATTAGTTGTTGTAATTATAGGTATCGTTTCATTTAAATCAATAGCAAGATTTATGACTTAATACCTCTACTTAATAAAATAAAAATAACTAAAAAGACAATGGGAAAATTTATTGAAACATTAAAAGCTATGGGAGAAAAAAGTCGTGAGAGAAAAGAAAAAATAAGAGAATTAGATGAGGATATGAGAGTACAAAAACTCGTAGAAGAAAGAACTAAGCAGAGTAACGAAAGAGAATTAGAAAAATATATAGAAGAAGATAGACAAAAAAATATTAAAGATACTTTAGAACTTTATAGGAAGAAAAGACAAAAAGACATTGACTACGGACACAATCCTCTAATGGTGAAAAATATAACAAATAAATCAGATTTTTCTATTCTTAAACAAAAAAATTTATTTAAACATAAAGGGAATATGTTTCAAGGGCAAAAATACATACATCAACCAAATAAAAAGCTTCTTTTGAATGGAAATATAGGATTATGCTCACAGCGATAGATAAATTAAGATATTATCAACACCCAGAATTAACTGAAGGTTTGATTAAAGAAGAGTTAGTAAAGAGAAAACTAACTGTTTATGGAGCAAAATCATCAAACATACAACTACCATATTATTTACAAAAACATACAGAAGATTACGATGTATTATCAAAGAAACCAAAAAAGACAGCAAAGGAAATATTAAATAAGTTTAATCGTGCTTATAATGGGGAATATTTTGAACTTAAAAAAGGATTACATAGGGGGACTTACAAAATTAAAAGTATTGTTTCTGGAAAAACAGTAATGGACATTACCCAAGAAAAGAAACAACAAAAGTATAAGGAACATTTGGGTATTAGATATAAAGAATTACCATCAATAAAAAAATCAGTTCAAAGAGTTTTAAAAAGAGGAAATGCAAAATTTAGGGAAGATAAAGATTTAGAATTACTACAACGAATTGAATTAGCACAAAAGACAAGTTTATGGTAATTATTTAATAGTAACAAGGTTTTATATATAAACAAAGGTGTAACATATTTATTGAGTTGTGTTATGGTGAGATGAGTTACGATTGGTTCTGTTAAGATAAGTTTCGTTGTGTTTTGTTATGGTAGGTTTTCCTGTTCCTTTAAAAACAGGATTTTTTCTTTTCCTATACCTCTACTATTTAAAATACTATTAAGTAATAATTTTATGAAAGAAAAAAAAGAGAAAGAAAGTTCTGAAATTAAAAGATTAGAAGCATTAAGAAATAAAAGTTTTTCAAAATCTAAATCATTATCAAAAGAGATAAGAGATACAAAAAAAGAGTTTAGAGAGAAAGGGGAAAGTCAAGAAGATTTAAATAAAGCATTAAAACAAATTAAAGAAAAAAGAAGTGAAAGAAGATATAATTTATCATCAGGTGTATTAGCTCATAGTGAATTAATAGGAAATAGATTAGGTTCAGCAGTAGCAAGACAATTTAAAAAACCTTTATTAAAAAAACCATCTGTTTCTATTAAAACAATTTCTTCAACTAAATTAGCTAAACAATTTGCAGGGAGTGGATATTCAATGTTTAAGAGTGAACCAAGAAGTTATCAAGAACAACCTCAACAAGATAATCATTCAATGTTTTTTAATGAAACATTCAATCAAGTAAAGAAGCAAAATGGTTTTTTATAATGAAGAAAAAGAAGTGTAAAAGGAAAAAGAAATAAGGAGGTAAAAAAATGGAAAAGAAAAAAAATGCTTGGTTAGAAACGATGGCAAAGGTACGCAAAGATAATCCTACCATAAAGTCGTTTAAAGATATAGCAAAAATTGCAAAAAAGGAGTATAAAAAATAATGCCAGAAACAAGTGCTTTTAAAAAATTGAAAAAGAATGTATCAGAAACTTATTTAGGAAAAAAAGTTCCAAAAGAATACCAATCTAAGTATGGAAAGGTTTACGACGAGAAAGAAGTTAAATCTATTTCATTTGCAATAGCAAAATCAAAGGGAATTAAAATTAATACCTCTACTATTTAAAAGGAAAATGATTAAGAATTTTATACTTTATATGTACGAGGGGGGTAAAAAAAGATATGAATAAAAAAGGAATGAGTGCAGGAGCATTAGTAATGATGGCTATAGGAATAATTGTAGCATTAGCATTCTTACCAGCAATATTTTCTTCACAGGCACAGGTAACTAATACTTATTTTATAAGAAATGGAACAGTAACTTTAGGGGCAGTTGGAACTTATGTTGATTTACCTTATCAAGAGTTTGAAGGAACATTAATTTTCTCAAATGCGACAGGGGATGCAACAGCATATCCAGTTAATGTAGCAAACTTCACTATTGTAGAATCAGTATCTCCAACAACAAATGAAAAGAGAGTAAGATTAACTCCGGTAGCAACATCGGCTTATGGTGGAGCAGTTGTTAATTATTCAGGAACATTTGGTTTAGTGGGTTATGCAGATGATGCGGGTTCAAGAGGTGTAGCTGGAATGATAGGACTAATGGCAGGATTAGCAGTATTGGCAATAGGAATAGCTTACTTCGTAAAAGAAGGTGGGCTTGATTTCATAGGATAAGATGGATTATACAGATATACTGAAATTAGTACCAATGATGCAATCAACTTCCTTGTTGAGTGAGAACTATTCTTCAATGAAAAAGAAGAAGAAAAACTTGCTTAAACAAGGGGTTGATAACATTCTTGGTGTTTCTATGATTAAGGCAACAGCAGAAAGTTTTTAAGATTTTAATTTAATACCCTATTTATTTAGGGTTTTCATATTCACTTAGTTAATATTCTACTAATTAAATCAAAAGGAGTAAAAATAATGGCAGGAAAGAAAAAAAAGAAAAAAAAGTAAAGTGATTAATAGTATATAACTTCCTTACTTAAAGTTTTTAAGGATTATTTAATTGAAATAAGTAAGGAGGAGCTTTAACTGGGAGTTTTTTACTCCCTTTTAATTCTAAAAATCTTAAGAGTAGTTTTACACTTTCGGTTCTTTATTACTTTAGTAGTGATTATAACCTAATTAACTACATCTTTCTTAGGTATTTGTTATTTATAAATCTTTTGTAGTTGTAATTATTTTGTAGTTACAAGTATTTAAAAAGAGGATATTTATATCTAAGATATGAAAAAAGGGTTTGACTATAAATATACAGAAAAATTTACTAAAGAAGTAATAAACGAGATTTTAGAAGTAAAGGATGAAAAAGGTTTAACAGCAGAAAATTTACTTGAAAGAGCGAAAGATAAAAATAGTCCTATACATAATTTTTTTGAATGGGATAATTCTCAAGCAGCAGAAAAATGGAGAATATACCAAGCCAGATTAATAATTAATTCTGTTCAAGTAATAGTTAATAGTAAAGAGATGTATGCTTTTGAAAATGTCCAAATTAATGTTAATGATTTAAATGAAGAAACAAAAAGAGAATATAAACCAATAGTAGAAATATTATCAACAGAAGAATATAGAAATCAAGTTATTAGTTCAGCATTAGAATCTATTTCTTATTGGAGAAATAAATATAAAGAATATAACGAATTAGATGTAATATTTAAAGTAATTGATAAGGTAAAACAAAAATGGGAAAAGAAGAAAAAGTAAATCTTAAAGTATTAGACATAGGGGTATTAAAATTAAAGATAGTTGGAACATCTCCTTATATGCCAGAACCAATGGATATGGAAGTATTGGAAAAATATAATAAAATTAAATCAAAACAAAACTATAAAAAAGATGATATTTCAGAAGAAGAAAAAGTAAAAGTTAAATATTATTACACAGATGATGGAAAATATGGAATACCAGCAAGGGCATTTTATAATGCTATGATTAGAGCAAGTTCTTATTTATTTGATATTAAACAAGGTGGAATGAGGAATGTCAAAGAAGGGGTAACAATTAAAGGAGATATAATTCCTATTGAGTTTAAAGAACAAAAAGTATTAACACATTGGGGAAGAACATCTGGAATGAAAAAATCACCTATGAAGATAATGAGAAATGCTTTTTACGATTGGAGTGTTGAATTAGAGATAGAATATAATAAAGAGAATCTAAGTGCTGAACAAATAGTTAATGTTTTAAATTGGGCAGGATTTCATATTGGAGTAGGAAGTTTTAGAAAAGAAAAGACAGGAAACTTTGGATTATTTAGGGTTAATTTTTAATACTCACAGCGGAGCAGAGCGAATCGCAGTGCAGCAAAACAAAGCTCAGCCAAGCATATCGAAGCATAGCGGAGCCAAGCAAGGTAGTTATTCTTTAATCTTTAAAAGGAAAAATATTTAAACAATATTTAATACAAAGATAAATGATATTTGATTTTGGAAGAAAACAAAGATTAGGAGTAAGATTACAAGGAAATACATCTGGAAAAGAGATGTTTAAGATAGATGATTATAATAACAGAAAGAAAAATACTGCAATATTATCTTTTATTGTTATAAGTATATTATCTGTATTTTATTTCTTTTGGAATAACATAGAAAGTAAAATAAGAATCTTTATGATATTAGTAGTAGTTGGTTGTTTAGTTTATGGATATTTTAATGTGAAAGAACAAATAAGAATGAAAGAAAGAATATAATTTTCCTATTGTAACTAAAAAATAGTTACTACAATTTTTAAAGAAGTTTATTGTAGAAATAAAAAAGAGGTTTAAAAGATGGTTGAAAAAGGTTTAAAGTTACCAACAAAAATAAAAGAATTAACTAACTCTGAAAAAGAGATTCTACATTTATTATCTGATGAGTTCTTTACTATTAAACAGGTAGCACAACGAAGAGATTGTTCTATCCAATATGTTTACAAGGTAATAAAATCTTTAAAGAAAAAAGGAGAAATTGATGTTAGTTTAAACAAAACTATTACAAGTCAATCCACTTTCAACCAAACAGATGTTCGTTTGCACGGACAAGAAATAAATATAAGAATTTTATGGCAAGATAACAAATACCAAAAGATAATAAATAATTCAAACACAATCTATTTAGATAGTAACACAATTCGTTTATATAAAAATTCAATAGAAATTTATTCAGGGCAGTCATTCTATGGAAAGACTGCAAGTGAATCAGAAAAATCAAGTTGTGAATACTGGTTTAGATTTATAACAAGATTAGCCAACGATTTAAATATAATCTTAATAAAAAAACAATCAAGAAATATAAAGATAGTAAATCAACATTTCGCAAGAGGAGATAGTGAAATATGTGATGATTCAATAAAAAATAGGGAAAGAGTTTGGGTATATGCAGAAGAAGATGGAAAGTTAGCTTTTATTACAGATGATTCATTTGGATTCAAAGAAGATGAAACAGTCCACCCAACTACTTCAAAAAGCGATAGGAAAGCCATAGACAAGCAAATTAATGATTGGAGGATAAATAACCCACCTACGATTTCAGAGGTGTCAAATAACCTTAAAACAGCATCAGAGATAATTCTATCAAATCAAGAGTTAATATCAAACTTACCTAATGTTCTAAATAGATTAGAGAAAGAAATAAATTCTCACTTAAAATTGATTAAAGAATATCGTAAAGAAAACAAATTATGGAGAAAATCATTCAAAAAGAAAGTAAATAATCAATTAACACTTAGGGATTGGTTTTAGGATGAAAGAAATACTACAAACAGCTTATTTATTAGCAACTGGTTCAACAGAATGGGAAATTCTAATGGATTATGGACTTGGAAGATATTTAAAAGAAGCAAAGAGGTTATTAAAATTTATTAAAGGAAAAGAAGAATAAAATGGAAAAAAAAGAGGAATATAAAAAAAATAGAGAATTAAGAAAATTATTAGAATTAACAAGGAAAAAATGTGAATATTGTGGGTGTTATAAAAAAGGTAAACATAAAAAATCTTGTCCATTGTATAAAGATAAAAATAAAAGAAGAAGTAGAATCTCAACAATGACAGAAGTTATAAAAAAATGGGCTAAGAGGGATAAATATCTAAATAAATTAGAAAGAATAAGAATTAAAGAAAGAGAATTAAATACAAATAATAATAAAATATATACTGGACATATTAAAAATTACTTATTAAATTCAATAGAGTTAAAGAAAAAATATGACTGAAATAGATTGGTTTGAATATACAAAATGGCAAAAAGTATTTTTTGTTTCAATAGTATTATCAGGATTACTTGGTTGGATTTTATTTGGAATAATAGGATGTTTATCTTTTTTAATACTTAATTTAGGAACAGTTTTAATCTGGTGGGCAATGAAATGACTGATATAATACAACTTCAAAGTTTTAATGTGTATATTGGATTAGCAATTACAGGATTATGCACCGGACTTGGTTCTGCGATAGGAAGTTATTTAGCAAATAAACATTTAATTCAAAGAAGTGAGAATTTAGCAAATAAAATAAAAAATAAGTTAAAGAAAAAATATGACACCAATTAGGTGTATAGTTTGTAATAAGCAGATTACACCAAGTAGATTAAAAGAATTTAAAAAAATGGGGTTTGGTGTTAAAACTTGTTCTAAGGAATGTTCTCATGCAAATACTTCAACAAAAAGAAAATTATATTCAAAAGAACATAAAGAAGAAATTAATAAAAACAGAAGAATTAATTATCACTTAAAAAAGGTTACAAGTATTTATAAATATAATAATATATAGAAATATACTAAAAATGAATTATATATTGTTAGCTTCATTAAGTTTTGTAGGATTAGTGGCACTTTCAGGGATAAGAATAATTCGCCCAACACATAGGGGAGTTATTGAAACATTAGGTAAATATTCAAAATTTGTAAATAGTGGATTTAATTATATAATACCTATAATTCAAAGAATAAAAAAAATTGACATAACAGAAAGGATGTCTGACATTGAACCACAAGAAATTATAACAAAGGATAATTTAAATGCTAATGCCGACTTAGTTATTTTCTATAAAGTTAATGATGATGAAGAAAGTATTAAAAAAGCATTTTATAATGTAAATGATGTTGAATCACAGATAAAAACATTAGCAAGAACAAGTGCAAGGAATGTTATTGGTGATATGCCATTTAGAGATGTTAATTCAAAAAGGAACGATTTAAATAGAAAACTTGCAGAAACAATGGATAAGGAAACAAAAACTTGGGGAGTTAAAATTGTAAGGGTTGAACTTAAAGAAATAACTCCACCAAAGGATGTTCAAGAAACAATGAACAAGGTAATAAAGGCAGAAAATGAAAAAGAATCAGCAATAGATTTCGCAACAGCAGAAGAAACAAAAGCAGATGGTATTAAAAGAGCAAAAATTAAAGAAGCAGAAGGAGAAAAACAAGCATCAATATTAAAAGCAGAAGGACAATCAGAAGCATTTGATAAGATAAATAAATCTTTCACAGGTAATGCCCAAATTTTAAGAAAATTAGAAGTTACAGAAAACTCTTTAATGAATAATACAAAGATTATAATAACTAAAGATGGAATAAATCCACAACTTCTAATAGGAGAATTACCATTAGAAGGAAAGAGGAAATAGAACAATATGAAAAAAGAAACTGAAGAAATATTTAAGATGTTATTTCTATTAGCATTAGGATTATTCATGGGAGTTCTTCTTTATTCAAGTTTTAATGAAGAAGAGTTAATTTCACACGAAACAATGAATGATATTTGTTATAATTTTACAATGCAAGATGGAGTAGTTGGAAGTATAGAAAATGGTAAATTGATATGTGAAGTTCCTTCTTTTGATTCAACACAAAATATAATAATAAAAAATAATGGAAGGATAAAAGAATGAGCTTTGAAATAATATGTTGGATTGTAGCTGGGATAATTTTATCAGAAGTAGTTTTTATAATTTGGACTAAAAAAGATAAAGATAACGAAGTTAATTGGGTAGGTAGAAAAATTATATCTTTACTAGGAACATTTTTATTTATGCTAATTCAAATTGGAATAGGTTGTGGGTTTAAGGGTAACATAGTAGATTCATTTAATTTTATTAATTATGTTAATTATCTTTATGAACTTTTAATTATATTAAGCATAGGAATACTATTTGGAATAAATTATTTAATACAAAAAAAGATAAATGGAAAAACAAAAAAATAACTGGAAAACAACAACAATCTTATTAGGAATAATAATTATAGGATTACTAAGTATATTAATAATAAGACAAGCTAATAATAACTGGAAAGAAAATATATGTTCTAAAATAAAAGGAACTCCTTCTTGGGTAGATAGTAAAGGAATAATTGTTGATACAGGATATAAACCTATTATACAAATGAGTATTGAGAATGAAACAGATAGATTAGATTATTACACTAAACTAAAAATAGCAGTTAGTGGATTGATTTTTAATAATATAACTTTTGTATATAATTCAAATTGTGGATATTGTAAAAAACAAATAGACGAATTTAAAGAAATAGGTTTCTGGGATGAATATGTAAATAGTGGATTAACAAAAGAATGTTAACAAATTAAAATGAAAGAATCAAATGAATTAAGAGAAGCATATAGTAATGGGGTATTGGAAGGAGAAAATAGATTACTAAAGAAATTAATAGAACAATTACTAAAAATTAAATTAAATAATGAATTAGAATTTTTACAATGACAAAAGTAAACTTAATAAAAATAACAGAAGAAATAAAGAAACTAAATGAAGAAGATAGGAAGTTTCTTGGAAAGTGGTTATGGGATTATGATATGAATAAACTTGACAAAGAACTTGAAGAAAGTCATAGAAAATTAAATAATGCAATTCATAATATAGGAAAATGACACCCCAAAAAGATAATCAAGAAATTTGCGAAAATTGTGGAAAAATAAAAGAAGAACATTATAAAGAAAGAAGATGGGGGAATGAAGAAAGCTTTTATTGTTATTCTATTAAAGAGGGAATAGAACTTCATTTAAATATGGTACAGAAATTCACACCAAGAAATAATCAGCCACAGAAGAGGAACGGAAGTAAAACTGCTGATACAGACGGTTCTAACAAGAATTGTATGTCATCTTCTGGCACTTCTACTAATGAAGAAATTGAAAAGGAATTTGAAAATAACATATATCTTCCAAAATTAAGAGAGAGTTTGAATGAATTAAAAAAAGAGTTATTAGGTAAAACCTTAGATGAAGAGGATGTTAAATTAATAAGTGATAGTTATGAAGCATTGATAAAGGAAATAATTAAACAAGTAATTCCAATAGTTCAAAAAGCCCTTTCCCTATCCACTCACAATGTTCGCGGAGAGCAGGAAAACAAAGAATTAAAACACCAATTAGAAAACCAGAAAGGAATTGCTGAAAGAAATGAAGAAGCATTAGACGAACAAAGGAAAGAGTGGATTGAATTAAGTAAAAAAGAAATGTCCTCTTTGCAGGAGAAGATTGAAAAATGGTTTAAAAATAACTTTACTTTAGATGAAAAGCAATTTAAAGAATATATTTTATGTAATAATAAAAAGGAGATGGGGCAATGATAGCAATAATACCAGATTTTTTAGAAAAAGCAGTTACAGAATTATTAGATGAGATTGATGAATCACTACCAAGAGAGATGTCTGAAGAAGACAGAGAAAATAATAGACATAGTTTTTATCTTTATTATGATTCATTTGGGGAGTTACCAACAGTTGAAGATATGTTAAAATTATATTATAATAATAAGAAAGTTTGCGGGAATTGCGGACATTTTGGATTTGAACATAAAAATAATTTTTGTCCTAATATTATGGGAAATGGGTATAGTTCAATTTGTAAATTTAGATTAGAAGAGGAGAAAATGGGGCAATGAGTGAATTTAATGATGAAGAAATAGAATTGAAGGGTTTTCCACAAAGTACAAATAGATTATTAAGAGAAATTGCTTATCAATTAAAAAGAATTGGAGATGTTGTAGAGGGGAGAAGAAAGAATGAAAATAAATAACTTTGAATTTGCTAAGAAGGGAATAAAATACGAAGTAATAAAAGTAATAATTATGAAGAAATTATTAGAAAAATATAAAGATAAAAAATATTGGGTAGAGATTCATCCAGAGTTAGAATACGAAGAAGGTTTAGTAAGTTCTATTTATGTTATTGATATGAAGGAAAAGAAAGAAGTAATATATCATTTATCTAATTCAGATTTAAATGTAGAGAAAGGTTACGAGAAGTTCATTAAAGATGGTGGAATACTTATTAAAATAAATATTAAAAAACTAAGTGATAACATTAAAGAAATAGAAAAAGAGCTGGAGGAATTAATTTAATGGAGTCAGTAACATTAGCAGGAATTATAGGTTTTATTTTGTTTGGATTATTTTTCTCATTAATTATGATAGGTGGTTTTATTTCATTAGAGTTATCTAAAGAAATTTGTGAAGAAAATAATATGAGTTATAATTATAATGGGGGATGTGTAAAAGAAGTAGGAAATAGTGTAGAGATTTATAAAATTGAAAATAAAGATGGGATGTTTGACTTTAAATTAAATAAATATCCTTCAATACCAAATTAATATGAATAAAAAAGGGATGAATCATAAAGAGAATTGTAAATGTAAATTTTGCTTAGGAAAAGCAGGATTTCAAAAAGAACATCATGTTCCACAAGAGTGGAGAGAGAATAATACAAAAATATTCAAAGGAAAAAAAATTTCACAAGAACATAAGGATAAAATATCTAATTATAGGAAAGGTAAAAAATTAAGTGATTCTGCAAAAAATAAACTAAGAACAATACATATTGGTAAAAATAACAAAATGTTTGGAAAAACACCTTGGAATAAGGGATTACCAATGAAAGAAGAATCCAAACTTAAAATGAGTGAAACAAGAATAAAAAATGGTGGTTATATAGTTTCTGAAGAAACAAGGAAAAAGATAAGAGAAAATGCTAAGACAAATCCATTTTTTGGTATGAAAGGAAAAAAACATACAATTACTACTCGTATAAGATTAAGTGAATCACATAAGGGTCATAGTAGAAAACATACTGAGGATTCTAAGAGAAAATTAAGATTGTCTACAATAAGTTATATACAGAAAAGATGTGGGGGTATTTCTCCAAGAGTAGGAAGGAACGAAAAGAGATTATTAGACGACTTAGAAAAGATTTTTAAGATGAAGATAGAAAGACAATACAAAGTTAATGGATATTTTATTGATGGGTATATAAAAGAATTAAATTTGGCAATAGAAGTAGATGAAATAGTTCATACAAATAATATTTATAAAACTAAAGATATACTTAGGGAAAAAGAGATAAAAGAAAAATTAGGATGTAAATTTTTAAGAATAAAAGACTATGGTTAAGATTTATTTTAATGATGTATTTTTGAGAGAAATAGGAAAGTGTAAATTAAACGACTTAGATATAATATACAATGTGGAGATATTAAATGAATAAAAAAATTAAAACTATATTGATTGTAATTGGAGTTATAATATTAGTAAGTTTATTTGTAATAATAACAATGAATTTCATAAGGGATGGAATAACTGCCATGAAAAAATGTCATTATGACTTAGGAGAGAATATAACTTGTAAAATTATGGGTGTTGGATATGAAACAAGATTTTTTGGATGTTCTGATGGATATACTCATATAGGTGATAAATATAAAGAGATTTGTACTTAAAAAATGAATAAACAACTTAAATTAACTTGGAAGTATTTTTGGGAACAGAAGTTAAAAGAGTTAGGAATATTTATTTTTGGTGTAGCCGGATTTGTTTTTATTCCTTATTACTTTACAATTTTAATATTATTTAAGGTTTTTCCTAATTTATATATAAATATGTTCGGAGAACCAATTATAATGTTTTGGCTAATGGGATTAATATTTCTTTTCATAATATCTTTTTTAGTTGCAATTATTATTAAAGGAATTATTGAGTTTATAAAATGGAATTGGAACAAAGCAGACGAAAGAGCAAGAAAAGAATTAGGTATTAAAAAGAAAAAATGGAGAATATGTTAAAAGAGTATTTAGAGGGAAGAAAAATGAATAAGAATAATCTATTTTTTATAGAAGATGAAAATGATAAAGAAAATAGAAAAACAAAGAGATTTAATGTTTATTCAAATAATTCTAAAGATTTTTTAGGTAAAATACACTGGAGGAGTGGATGGAGATGCTATGTGATTTCTTACGAATCTAATATTGATATGTCTCTTTCTTGTAATAAGGAACTTGATGCTTTTATGGAAAAATTAGAAACTGATAGAAAACAAGAAAAGGTAATAAAAAATGAGTGATGTATTTAAGAAATTGGATGAACAAAATCATTATTGGTTAGAAGTATTTAAGATAATGCCAAAAGAGTTACAAGAATCAATATACCAAGTAGGACAATATACATTTTTAATTTCAACAGCTATTATGTTTTGGTTAATTACCACAATGGATGAGAAAGAAAGAGAGATTAGAAGCGATATACTTAATAATTATCAAGAGGAATATAAAAGAGATGTTAAATTCAAACAAGAGTGAAAGGAGATTTAGGAAATATTATAGGTGGAAATTTCTTACGTGCTTCATCGGCACTCTAAGTAATTCTTGTTTGATTAAATAAAATGAAAAAAAAGAATAAAGAGAAAAAGCAGAGAAAATATTAATAGGACTTACTTGGATTGGAGATAAAGAAGAAATGATTAAGAGTATAGTTAAAAATAAAATAAGAAAAAGAGGTATGTTTAGAAGTTAAAAAATGACAATAAAAATAATTCAATTAATGAAAGATATAAAAAATCCAACAATGGATGAAGCAATAGAATTATCAAGAGTTTTAGATTTTTGTGATAGAAATAGTATTGATGTAGATTTAGACCCACCAGAAATAGATAAACAAATTACACAACAAGAAAAAGAAAATCATAGTCGGCAGGAATGTAATGCAGGACAAACCATTTCCGATAATGTGGGAAGTTCAACAAAATACGAAGTAGTAAAGATAATTTTAATAAAAAAATTACTTGATAAATATAAAGATAAAAAACATTGGATAGAAATTTTCCCAGAGTTAGAATACGAGAAAGGATTATTTAGTTCTATTTATTTTGTTGATATGAAGGAAAGAAAAGAAATAATATACCATATAACAAAACAAGATTCTAAAATAGATAAAAGATATGATTCTTTCGTAGAGAAAGGTGGATTAGTTATAGTAGTAAATATAAATAAACTAAGTGATAACATTAAAGAAATAGAAAAAGAACTTGGAGAATTAATATGAAAAAGATAATATTTTTTGGAGGAGTATTATGTATTATTGGAGGAGTTTATAGTTTAATAAAATATGGAACAAACTTTATATCAGTAGGATTGGGAATTATAGCAATAGGATATTCTTTAGAGAATAAAAAAATGGAAAAGAAAAATGAATAAAAAAATTAAAACTATATTAATTGTAATTGGAGTAGTAGTATTACTTGCTTTATTTGTAATAATAACAATGAATTTTGTAAAGGATGGGATAACTAACATGAAAAAATGTCATTATGATTTAGGTAATAATATAACTTGTGAATATATGTCTGGTGGATATGAAACAAGATTCTCTGATTGTTCTGATGGATATACTCACATTGGAGATAAATATAAGGGAGTTTGTAAAAATGAATAAACAACTTAAATTAACTTGGAAGTATTTTTGGAAGCAAAAGTTGGAAGAAATTTCTGTTGTGTTAGTTGGGATATTTATAATTATTTCAGTATTTGGATTAGTAGCACAATTTGGATGGTTACCAAAAAGAATGCCAGATATTCCAAATATTTGTGATAATAAAACAGTAGCTCTTCCAAGTTGTCATTATAAAGTTCCTTATGAACCAAGTTTACCTTATTGGATACTAATTACTGGATTAATTACAACAAGTTTATGGATTTTGATAGGAATTGGATATTGGATAAGATGTAACTGGCAAATAGCTAAAAAAAGAGCAATTAAAGAGGTAAAAAATGGGAACAGAAGAATTAATAAAAGAGATAAAAAATAATAAAGAAAAAAAGAATAGGAAAGGATTAGTTATTACATTAAGTATTATAATAGTTATACTTCTTGGAATTTGTGTCTATATTTTTTTAGTTAAACCTTACTTAAATAATTTAATTTCAAATACAGCACAATTAGTTGTATATTCAATGATGCAGGAAGTATCTCAATGTAACGAATTACCAATAACACTAAATAACCAAACAATAACTTTTATTGCTAAGGAATGTTTAAAATGATTAATAATTACTTTAATAAATTAGATGAAGAACAAAAAGGTGTATTAGCTTTTGGATTAGCTTGTGGATTAGTTTGTGGATTAGCTTGTGGATTAGTTTGTGGATTAGCTTGTGGATTAGTTTGTGGATTAGTTTGTGGATTAGCTTGTGGATTAGCTTGTGGATTAGCTTGTGG
>Ga0172381_10001430_pt1 | contig 28094 bp, 27 predicted proteins | sample Leawel6488metaG_FD_119754 | JGI IMG/M metagenome (GOLD analysis project Ga0172381, IMG submission 119754) | Leachate microbial communities from a municipal landfill in Southern Ontario, Canada - Leachate well 64-88 metaG | ecosystem: Engineered > Solid waste > Landfill > Unclassified | place... | reverse complement strand
TGAAGGTTTATTCTGTCATCGACAGTCAAACGTAGTTTCTGCTTCATTTAACCTCCCTTCTAACTGAAGCAGTAGAACCACTATTATTTAAATAACTATTGCAACGAATTTGTCAAATAACGACTCTAAAGAGTATGAAAAAACAAAAGACCCAAACGGGTCTTTTTTAATGCAATAATTTGCTTAGCGAATGTTTATTAAATAGTAATTTTTCTTACCACGCCGCAAGACAAAATATTTTCCATGAAGCGCGCGGTCGCTTGTCAACTTTAAGCTACCATCGCTAACTTTTTCCCCGTTTAAAGAAATACTTCCACCCTTAAGAAATTCGCGGGCTTCGCGTTTTGAAGAAGCGGCTTTAACTAACAACAAGGCGTCTTCAAGAATTATATTCAAACTTGTTTTAACTTCTAAATCGCCCAAAACATCAATCAATTTTTTCTCGCTCATGCTGACAAAATCGCCAGAAAATAGTGATTCGCTCATTTTTATGGCTTCTTCAGCGTCATCTTGACCATGAATAATTTTAACGACTTCAATAGCTAATGTTTTTTGCGCCAGACGTAAACTGGGATTCTGTTCGTGCTCCCCAGCGACGCTTTCAATTTCCTCTTTGCTTAAAAAGGTGAAAACCTTTAAATAGCGGATGGCGTCAACATCACTGACGTTAATAAAATACTGGTATAGTTTGTAAGGACTCGTGATTTCGGGATCAAGATACAATGCTCCACCTTCAGATTTTCCAAACTTCCGTCCCGTGGAATCGACGATTAAATGGCTGGTCATCACGCCGACTTTAACTTCACTGCCTTCGACTTTACGAATTAATTCAAGACCGCTTGTTAAATTGCCCCATTGATCGCTGCCCCCGACTTGAATGCGGCAGTTATGTAAACGATATAACGTTAAAAAATCAATTGCCTGAAGAAGGTTATAAGAAAATTCGGTATATGAAATACCATTTTCGAGTCGACTCGCGATAATCTCTTTATTTAATAAATAATTAATCGGGAAATATTTTCCATAATCACGAAGGTAATCAAGCATGCTTAATTTGCTTAACCAATCATAGTTGTTGACAATTAGACCACGTTTAGCATCTTCGAGATTAATAAATCTCGCTAATTGTGAGCGAATGGCTTCAGTGTTCTTTTTAAGTTCATTTCCTTCTAATAAATTGCGTTCTTTAGATTTACCAGAAGGATCACCAATCATGCCAGTTGCTCCACCGACGACGGGAATGACGCGGTGCCCCGCTCTTTGAAGGCGCATCAAAAGCGAAATCATGACAAAATTACCTATATGCATTGAGACTGCGCTCGGGTCAAAACCACAATAAATTGTTTGCGGTGTCGAAAGAAGTTCACGAAGTTCCTTTTCATCAGAATAATTTTTGATTAAACCGCGATAATTTAGTTCATCAATAATATTAATCATTTGCGCTACTCCTTCGTGCTCTTGCGCGCCGTGTATGTTGATTCAAACTTATAAGCTTTTTCATTTAATTCGCCGTTTGATAAATCAATTAACATGTACATCGCCCGTTTTCCGACTTCTTGCATGTTAATGTAGAAGCTTGAAAGGTTTGGACGGATAATATCAGCATATTTCGTGCCGATGATAGACACAACTTCGACATCTTCCGGAACCTTCAAGCCTGAGTCGGTCGCGGCATTGATGATTGCTGCCCCAATTGAATCGCGATAGGCAATAAAAAAACCTTTGCGATGCTTTTTAAAATACTCCATAAAATCGAGATAAGTTCTCTCTGAAGAGTCGTCGACGTTAAAAATGCGATATGGCACTTTGATATCGTTATGAAAATCAATGAAAGTCTTTTCAATTCGCGCCAGAAGGCGGCCGGCATTGTGAACATGGAGGAAGACGGCAGGTTTCATGTCATTTTTCTCATAGCGAGCCTTCAACATGCGTTTAACGGCATGTTCATAACCAAAGTTTATACAACCAATTCGGTTGCCGGTAATTTTATTATTTATAACAATCGTGGGTACTGAATAGGAATTGATTTTTTCGATATCTTCTCGATCGAGTTGATCATCAAAAATAATAACTCCGTCAACGTGAGAAGTAATAACTTTTTCGACCATGGCTATCGCGTCACTTCTTGAATAAGAAGTCACAAAAAGAGTCAACACGAAGCCTTTTTCTTTCGCTACTTCCGTAATTCCATTAAGTAAGTTCGAAATATAAACATAATTAGCGGAAGGAATAACGATACCAACGTTTGTCGTCACATTAGTCGCTAGGGCCCGTGCTAAACCACTAGGTTTATAACCCAGTTTTTGAATGGTGGCTTCAACTTTAAGCCGAGTTTGTTCGGTAACGTTACCTTGTTTATTAATCACACGCGAAACAGTCGCTAACGAGACGCCGCTTACTTTCGCAACCTCATAAATCGTCACGCGATCTTTTAAATAATCCATCTTCTTATCTCCCATAACCTCTTCATAGTATATGAAAATATTTTCATAATCAATAATGATATTTTCATAAACAACGAATTAGTAAATCGGATAGGTGACTTTTTGTAGACGAGTAGAAGGAATATCACGGCGGCCCTCCTTGGCTTCCGGGCGGCCATCAAGGCGAACTAAATCGCCAGTAAATCCTACCGTTGTGTTATTAACAAAAGCCGTCCCTACTCCATACATATCGACAGGAACGCCTAGTTTGACCCATTCGGTAATTTTTGTTACATCAAAACTGCTAGAAACAATTATTTTAACATAGTTAAATCCTTCGTCATCAAGCGCCTTCCGCAGAGCAAAAATTAATTCTTTACACACTCCATGAGCGTTAAATCCAGATGTATCTTTGCCATCAAAGTAATGATCGATAAGGGCTTTAGAAGTATCGACTCTCACGGCCTTTAAGTCATCTTTTAAGTAACGCGCCAAAAGCAAAGAATCATGGACGACATTATTGTTATAATCGATTAAAGCTGTAACTTTTTCTTCCGGAAAAGCCTTGTGATACAAGGTTGCGGCTTGAATGATGTCTCCACCACACACCTGAATTAATGCATGTGGCATCGTGCCCATACCTTTTCCGCCCCACCAGTAACCTTGCGCATCTGTGCTTACTTTATTAATACCAGCGACATAAGTTGCATAGCCATCTCCTACTTGCGTTAAATAGTCATCTTGGCGATCAGCCATTGAAAAGCAAGGCGTGCCGTTTAACTTGCTAACGACACGGTTTACGTTCGTCGCGACGCTGCTTCGCCTCGCTAAAATTCCGTCAATCATGCTTTCAAGAAAACCAAAGTTTTCATATTTACCGGTAATTTTTAAAACTGGCTCGTTCGCCGCCACAATATCTCCGTCCTGCAAAGCTTCGACAATTAAGCTTTGCGGTTCGAGGGCAAAGGTATGAAGAAGAGCAATGACTTCGTCAATTCCACATACCATCGCTTCTTCTGTTCTTTGAAAGAATTGCATTGTAACGATGTGATCAGATTTAAATTGCTTAACGATGTCACGGGCTTTTAAAAAGTAATTAGCGGCATAAAAACCACTTCTTAAACGTTCGTCAAAACAAAATGTTTTGTTGGTAAGACGTGAGATTTTGCCTTGTTTTTTTAAAATGACTTCCAATTCCATAATTTACTCCTTCGCAAAGAAATCTTGGCCGATTTCCATGAATTCTTCAATAATAAAAACTTTATCTTCCTCATTTGAAGCATCGATATTTAAATCTTTGAATGTAGCGATTTTGCCTTCAAAATACATGCCATCAATTGTTTCAACATTCACCGTTTGACCATTAAAAAGGATCGTATCAGCAAGAGCGATAACAACTAAGGCATTTTCTATGACTTCTAAATGAGCGATTTTGGTATAAATAACGCGTGATCCAATATCGACTTTAGCAATGCGAAAATCTTTTTCGTCATTATTAATAATTTCAAGCACTTGTCCGACAATAAAACCTGAGTTAGTTTGTTCAGGAAGCGGATCAACTTCTGCGTTTTTTAAGATATGATTAATGACTTGCAAGAACTCTTGTGCCGGATTTACAATCATTCCTTTAGCCTTTATACGCACGATTTGGGAGATGTTGAAGATATTGATTCCAATTAATTCATCGCCACTATAAATTAGTGCAATTTCATTTCTTTTTTCGGCGCGGTCTGTTCTTTTTTGATTGTTAAAAACAATCATCAAGATATCACCAATCGCGTGATAATCATAAAATAGCCGATACATACTAACGTCTCATCTCTTTCAAACTCAACAGTTTTTCATTATCAAAATTATGCAAAATATGAAGGAGAGACTTTCTGGCTGCTAAATAATCATCGACATCAATAATCGAGCTCGGTGAATGAATCCCTCGCGCGCAAATGCAATGTGTCAAGGTTAATGTGCCTGTGTTAGCCTTATGAATAATGCCGGCATCAGTGCCACCTGGGGAATCGAAATATTGATATTTTACTCCTGCTTCCTGACATGCATTTATTTGCATATCCAGTAGTTCAGGAAAAGCAATCATGGAACGGTCGAAATAGCGAATCAGAACCCCTTCTCCGAGATGTCCATATTCATCTTTTTTCTCACCGAAATCTCGCGCCGGCGAACAATCCAAAACAATTGCAAAATCTGGCTTTATCAATTGCGCCGCTGTTTGGGCACCGCGAAGTCCGACTTCTTCTTGAACACTCGCACCAATATATAAATCATAAGGAAGATTTTCATTGACTAATTCGTCGAGAATATCAAGTATTAAAGCGACACCGTAGCGATTATCAAAAGCTTTTGCCAGCAGTCTTTGACCGTTATTGAGAACTTTGAAATCACCCAAAACAACAATCGAATCGCCTATGGCGACTCCGGCATTTATTGCTTCATCTTTTGAAGTGAAGCCAAAATCAAAAAGAAGTTCTTCGATGTAGCGTTCTTCTTTCTCGTCTTTTTCTTTTTTTAGATGAGGGGGGATTGAACTTATTGCTCCATAATATTTAGTTCCCCCTCTAGTTTTTAAACAAACGCGATGAGCGGCAAGTGTTTCTTTACTGTGACCACCGAGTGATGCGGTTTTTATTAATCCATTATCAAGAATATAAAGCAGCATAAAACCGATTTCGTCCATATGAGCCGATATCATTACTTTGGGAGCGTCGTCGGTTTTCGATTTTTTGTAAGCATACAAACTTCCGAGATTATCGCTTACTAATTGTAAGCCTTTATTTTCAAATTCTTTCTTTAGAAAGGCGCACACTTCATCTTCGGCTCCAGACACCGAAATCAGTTGCGTTGAGATTTCTAGTAAAGATAATTGTCGGTTCGTTAATTTCATAATTATTTTCTCCTTGCGACGATGCGATTGATGTTTTTGCCTTCACTGCGAAACTGTTTTTCATACTCGCTCATCGCATCATTGTCGTCTAGTTGTGAGTAATTATCAGTGTAGGTAATTATTTCCAGGGGGCTGTCCTGAAAAGTGGTTAGCGAATACTCGTATAAGGTTTCATTATCGCTTTTAAAATAAACATATCCACCCTTATTAAGTATACGAGTATATTCTAACAACTTTGATGGAAATGTGAGGCGCCTTTTCTCATGTCTTTTTTTTGGCCACGGATCAGAAAAGTTTAAATATACCACCTGTAACATCTCATCGCGGCACAAAGGCAAAACTTTGGCCACGTCTTCAACAATTATACGGACATTAACTAGTTTTTTTTCGACAATCTTTTTAAGAGCCATCGCCGCCACCATTGCCGATACTTCGATTGCGAGATAATTTTTATGGGGATTTTTTTCTGCTAGGGCAACGATAAAGTCACCCTTTCCACAACCGATTTCCATCTCCAAATCATTATCAGCAAAAAACCCATCGTTGCTTAAAAAATTTGTTATAACAAATTCCTTATGCTCTTCAAGATATGGTTTCGCCCATGGTTTGTAGCGCGTTCTCATTTAAGATTTCCTAATGCATGAATCGCCCGGGCATAAATAGCCATTGAAAGATAAAAATTGTTTAAAATCAAATGCTCATCGGCTTCGTGCATATGTGGATTATCATCAGGAAAGGCCGCACCGAAAGCGACTGTATTAGGAGCTTCTTTTGCGTATGTTCCCCCACCCATCGTCATCGGATTGCTTCGCTTATCAAGGCTTTCTTGGCGATAAGCATCTAAAAGCGTCTTGATTAATGGCGATTTGACCGGGAAAAGTAAAGAAGGACTCTTTGAATATATTTCGCTCGTTAATCCGCTAGACTCATCAAATGAACGAATAAAATCAGTGTCAACGACACCTTCCGGGTAGCGAAAATTAACCTTCATTTCGAGAACTTTTCCATCATAGGATATTTTGCCAAGATTATATGTCGTTTCACCGAGGTCTTTGCTTTTGGCATAGCCTTTAAAAGGTTTACCATCAAAATTATGAAACTGAGCAAAGATTTTAAGCAGCAAATCATTTTGATAGAAGTTGCCAAGAGCCTCTAATGCGAATAAAGCGGCATTAAGACCGGCTTGTGGAGTTGATCCGTGCGCTGCTTTGCCGTGAAAGGTAATTTTTGAAATCCCATTGCTGGTTTCAATGGATGTTTTGTTTTTTAACGTTTTTAAAAATGCTTCGAACTTTGCATCACTTTTCATGATAACAAGCGTTGAATCAATGACAGAATTTACTGCCTCGCCACCACTGATTTTCAGAATACCCGGTAACACGAGATTGATTTTGCTTCTGAAGTTACTAATTCCTTTTTCGCCATAAATGACGGGGAAATTTGCATCGGGTGTGAACCCATAGGTTGGGTGTTCTTTTTTTAAATCTTTAAAATAATATCGAAGGCAACTGCTTCCGCGCTCTTCATCGCCGCCAACCACGAGACGAACGCGATAATTACTAATTAATTCATTATCCTTAAGAGCTTTTATAGCATAAAAAGCGGCAATTAATGGGCCTTTATCATCGCTCGTACCCCGCCCATATATTTTCCCTTTATCAATGGTCGCGCCGAAAGCTTCGTGTTTCCAGCCGCTACCGATGGGAACAATATCGGCATGAGCAAAAATTGAAATGAGTTTTTCTCCTTTTCCATAAGTCATTTCCGTAACGCGATGGTCACAATAGTCGACCGTAAAACCATACTGACGGGCGAGCATACCAATATATTTCAAAGCTTTTTCTACTCCTATGCCATAAGGAGCAGTTTCTGTAATCGTTTTCTCATCATAAACAGAGTTTATTCTAATCAACTCCTGTAAAGCTCGAATCGCGTTTGCTCGATATGGTGAAATCATATCAAAATAATCAATGTCTTGTTTCATCATTTTGCTCCTTTCGGGTAAAGATAGATGGGTACTTATGATAGATTGGAAGGGCGATAGAAGGGGTGATGACGGCAGCTATTCCAGCTTCGACAAGGGCCCCTAAGACAATCGCTAGAAGACCAAGAAAATTTAACCAATGGAATGACTGTGGATCCTGAACATCTAAGATCCTTAACACATCGCTTTTATAAACGATCCAAATCGCTGTTATGACGAGGAACGTATGTAATAAAGTCATAAGAAATGATGTTCCGGCAAGATATAGTCCCTTTTGATATAAACGTGGCATCTTTCTTAATAATTCAAAGGCAAATCCGGCTGCTAAACCAAACAGCGCTCGTGGAAGAACTGAAATAAGGGGATTGATAAAAAGCGGATCAAAAGCTCCTCTTGGCTGAGTTGCCGCTTGAATTAAGGACAAGAGACCAAAGGCAATTCCATATATTAATCCGCGCTTCCAACCAAATATTGCGGCCCCGACTAATACCGGGATATGAAGCAGGGTAAACGATATTAACGGACTAACGGTAATAAGACCAACATTTGGCACAAATGCCATCAAGGCGATAATCGCGATGAACATCGCATCAAAAACAATGCTCCGAATTACTTTATTTCTCATTGTTTCTCACCTCGTTGCGTTCAAAAATGACGCGCAGTCCGTCTAAAAGTAAAAATTCATCATAGATAAAGTCTTGAAGAAGGTCTTTGACATAAACGGCATCTCCCCCAGTCAATACATGTTTAGTGGGATATCCTAATTCTTCCTCAAAGTTGGCGACTAAACCTTTAATCATGCCCGCTGTTCCATAAATCGCTCCGGCATTCATTGAGTCTTTTGTGTTTTTCCCAATGACTTTTTTAGGACACGATAAGGAGACACGCGAAAGTTGGGCAGCACGACCAATTAAAGCGTCAACCGCAACATAAAGTCCCGGATAAAAAGCCGCACCAACGAAAGCACCCTTTTTATCGATGGCCAATATTTTAATGGCTGTGCCTAAATCGGCGATAGTAAGTGGGAAATTATATTTGGAAATGGCCCCAACCGAGACAGCAACCAAGTCGCTCCCTAATTCGTTTGGGTGATCAATTAAAATCGGCAGTCCTGTTTTTAATCCGGGAGTTAAGACCAAACAATCAAGTCCAAAGGAAATATGGATTGCCTCGCGAATCACTTCTGTTAGAAACGGAACAACGCTTGAAATGATTGCTCCATGAAAACCACTTTTGTTAATTTTCCGAAATTGAATAAAGGTCTCAATCGTTGAGACATATTCATCAAGACTTTTTTTAATATCAGTCGCCGTTTTAAAAGTGGCAACTAACCGGGATTTATCAAAAACCCCAAAGGCAATGAGGGTATTCCCCACATCAACCGTTAATAACATATGTTTACCTCCGCTACAATCTTGCTAAGCAAGTATCGTGCAAGTAGATTATAGAAAAAAACCGTTGTAATTAAAAGCAATTAGGACTGTCAACGGATGACAATATTCACAATACGACCTTTGACGACAATGATTTTGACGATTTCTTTTCCTTCAACATTTCTTATAACGCCATCAATACTTAAGGCGGTTTGTTTGAGTTCTTCTTCATCTGCGTCGATGGCGGCTTCAAAAGTTCCGCGCAATTTACCATTGACAGAAACAGCCATCGTAACTTGATTACGCACTAATTTGCTTTCATCAAAGGTTGGCCAAGATGCAAAAGAAATGCCTTCTTCGTGACCTAAGCTTTCCCATATTTCTTCACCAATAAACGGAGCGACACAAGCCAACATTTTTACAAAACCCTCAAGATAGGGGCGATACAATTTTTCGGCTTTATAAGCTTCGTTCACAAAAATCATGAGTTGAGCGATGGCAGTATTAAATTGCAAATTATGATAATCGTCACTAACTTTTTTGACCGTGTAATTATAGACATAATCTAAAACCCCATCATTAATATCGCTATGTTTAGCAAGTAAATCTTCTTCACTAAAAAGGCGAAAGGCTCTTTCGAGGAAGCGTCGCGCCCCGTCAAGACCGTTTTCCGACCATGGAAGTGATGCTTCTAACGGACCCATAAACATTTCATAAAGACGTAAAGTGTCAGCTCCGTACTTCTTGATTACGTCATCGGGATTGACAACATTACCACGCGACTTCGACATCTTCTCGTTATTTTCGCCAAGAATCATTCCTTGATGAAACAATTTCTTAAATGGCTCTTCGGTTGTGACAATACCTAAATCATATAGAAACTTATGCCAGAAACGAGCATATAAAAGGTGTAAAACGGCATGTTCGGCACCGCCGATATATAAATCGACCGGAAGCCAGTGAGCGAGCAACTCCGAATCGCCGATTGCATTATCATTATGCGGATCGATGTATCGTAAATAGTACCAGCATGAACCAGCCCATTGTGGCATGGTGTTTGTTTCCCGCTTTCCCGTCTGCCCATTAATAGTTACATCGAGCCAATCTTTCGCATGGACAAGAGGCGACTCGCCCGTTCCTGATGGTTTATATTCCTGTAGTTTAGGAAGGACAAGCGGAAGTTCGCTTTCTTCAAGCGGTTTAATCTTTCCGTCATCCATTAAGACGACCGGAATCGGCTCACCCCAATATCTTTGACGAGAAAAAAGCCAATCGCGTAGACGATAAGAAACTTGGAATTTTCCAAGACCATTTTTATTCAAATGATCGACGATAGCTCTTGTTGCTTCTTCATTTTTAAGGCCATTAGCAAAATCACTTTTAATATGGCAGGTGTCATCTTCCATCGCCTTCTTAGAAATATCACCTTCTAAAACTTGAATCATCTCAAGGCCATGCTTTTTGGCAAATTCATAATCGCGCTGATCATGGGCTGGAACGGCCATGACTGCTCCCGTACCATATGATGAAAGTACATAATCCGCGATATAGATTGGAACCAATTTATTATTGACGGGATTAACGGCATAAGCACCAATAAAAACTCCGGTTTTATCTTTATTAAGTTCCGTTCTCTCAAGATCTGATTTTGTGGCAATTTGTGATAAATAATCGTCAATTGCCACGGTTTTGTCCGAATTTGCAATCTTTTTTACTAATTCGTGCTCAGGGGCTAAAACACAATACGTGCATCCAAACAAAGTGTCGGCACGCGTCGTAAATACGTCAAAAGTTGCATCTTGATCAGCTACTTTAAAAGTAATCTTAGCTCCTTCCGATCGCCCAATCCAGTTAGTCTGCATATCAACGGTTGACTTCGGCCATTCAACCTCGCTAAGACCCGATAAAAGTCGGTCAGCGTACTTGGTGATTCTTAATAACCACTGCCGCATCGGTAAGCGAATAACATCATAACCACCTCGTTCGCTTTTGCCATCGATAACTTCTTCATTAGCAAGAACCGTGCCTAACTCTGGACAAAAATTAACAGGTATTGAATCAACATACGCCAAGTCATTTTCAAATAATTTCAAGAAGATCCATTGTGTCCAACGATAATATGTTGGGTCGGTTGTATTCACTTCACGCGAGAAATCATAGCTTAGACCTATGTCTTTTATTTGCCTTCTAAAATTATCGATGTTCGTAAGTGTAAAATCCTCAGGGTGACGATTTTTCTTAATCGCAAATTGCTCAGCAGGTAAACCAAAAGCATCCCAGCCAATTGGGTGGAGGACATTGAAGCCCTGCATTCTTTTCATTCGCGCAATTGTGTCGCTAGCTGTATACCCTTTCGGATGCCCAACATGTAGACCATCCGCACTCGGATATGGAAACATGTCTAAAATGTAGTATTTCGGTTTTGAAAAATCACGGGTATCGGTTTGAAAAACTTTTCCATCTTCCCACTTTCTAGCCCATTTTTTTTCTATTTCAATATGATCAAATTTCATTGTTATTCAACTCCCAAGATCTCGCGATAAAGTTTGACATAATCAAGTGCCGACTTCTTCCATGTACGATCGAGTTTCATGGCATTGCGGCGCATCTTAAGCAAAGCTTCTTTATCTTGATACAACAAGAGAGCAAGGTCAAGAGCATATTGCATTCCATATTCATCAAAGTGTTCAAAACCAAATCCGTTGGCGTCATCTAAATTCCAGCCATTGTAACCAAGAACCGTATCTCTTAGTCCACCCGTAAAGCGAACAACTGGCAAGGTTCCGTAACGTTGAGAGATAAGCTGTCCAATTCCACATGGTTCAAAAAGTGATGGCATCAAGAAAAAGTCGCTTCCGGCATATATTAAATGTGCCAAATCATTGGAATAACCAATATAGATTCCCATACTTTCACTCATTTGTGCGCGAGCCCATTCTATTTCTTGCTCTAATTCGCGTTCACCAGAGCCTAAAATAATGATCGTGCCACCATTATCAACGATGTGACGGGCTTTGGCCAAAATTAGACGAATACCTTTTTGCCATGTCAGTCTGGATACGAGTCCAAAAACGGGTTGGCCATGATTAGGAAGATGAAAGTGCTTTAATAAAGCAGTCTTGTTTTCTTCTTTTCCCTTTGTAACATTCACACCGTTATATTGATAGGAAATAGCATGATCGTTTTTTGGATTAAACTCAGCATAATCAATTCCGTTTAAGATGCCAATGAAATCATGTCGCCTTAATTCTAAGACGGCACTCAATCCATGTTCGCTATCATAAGTAAGCAGTTCATTACGATGAGTATAAGATACCGTTGCTATTTTATCAGCATAGACAATAGCGGCCTTGAGGGTTGAAACGACGTTTTCAAACCGAACTTTTCCACTATCATAAAGATTGTCACTTAACTCATAAAAATTATTTAAAAAATATTTATCAAACATTCCTTTAAAAGCTGGATTGTGAATCGTCAAAACAAATTTAAAGTCCTTGAAGAAAGCGTCTTTTTGATTTTGTTCCTTGATGATGACGGGAAGCATGCCAGGTTGCCAGTCGTGAAGATGAACGACATCGGCTTTAAATCCTAATGCTTTGAAAGCGTTTCGAACGGCAATCGTAAAAAATGAAAACCGCTCCAAATCATCGTTATAACCATAAAGGTTATCGCGATTAAAATAGTAATCATTTTGAATAAAATAATAAGTAATGCCATCAACATAAGTGCGATACACTTTAGCAAATTGATGACGCCACGACATATGAACCTCGAACTCGGAAATGTGTTGTAATTGTGAACCATATTGTTGCGCAATCGACTTATATAATGGCATAAAAAGAGCGACTTCTTCGCCAAGCATTACAAGCTCACGCGATAATGAATAAGTAACGTCAGCTAACCCACCGCTTTTAACAAACGGATTAGCTTCACTGGTAACCATGGCAATTTTCATTTAGAGCCTCTTTCCCTGATCAATATATTTAGGGGAACCTTTTACACCTTCAATGTGGATATGATCAGAAATCATACAATACTTATCGATGAGGGCATGGGTAATCACGGCATTTTCACCAATAACCGTATCTGAAAGGATAATGGAATTGCGAATGATCGCTCCCCGACCGACTTTAACATTACGAGAAATAATTGAATTTTCCACGCGACCCTCGACAATCGCACCATTAGCGATGAAACAATTATGAATATTGGCTTTTGTGCCATATAGAGTCGGAGTCGTATCTCGGGTGATAGTATAAGTCGGCCAGTCTTTTAAGAAAAGCTGGTGGGCAAAACGATAATCGAGTAACTCAAACGAATATTCGACGAAATGTTCGAGTGAATCAAATGATCGGGCGTATCCCAAATGTTCAACCGCATGAATTTTAAATAATTTATTAGCAAACTTTTTCACGGCATCTTTAAAACTATATGTGGGATTGATTTTCAAAGCTTCCTCAACTAATTTTAAGAGAACATCGCGATTAAGAATATACGTTTCCATCGACACTAAAGCTTCTTTTTCTAACTGCTTGTTTCGTTTGAAAGAACGGACATAGTCCCTTTTCACATTAACTAGATTGTGTGTGCCAAAAGACTTATGCGCATTATTGATACGTTTATAAAGAAGTGTGACTTGTTCACCTCGAGCGATATGCTCCTTAATCATCGGTTCGAAATCAATTTTACAAATTACGTGAGCGGGTTGAATGACGATATATCGAGCTTTACAATCGTGTAAAACCCAATCATTAACCAAGAAGTTATTAATATCCGTATTTTTCTTGTGGTTCATGTTGCCGCGTTCGTTATACATGATTGTCTCGCGACCGATTTTTGTATTGATATTCCAAGATTGCATCGAACCCATATGCTTTAAGACACTGCGCAAATGTGATTTAACGAGAATTCCCACTTCATCAATACCAGAATTCGAAAAATTAGACAGGGCAAAGTCCATAAAAGCAAAACGGCCTAAGAAAGATGTTGAAGCAAGACTGCGTGAATTAGTTAACGGCCCGAGATTAGGAGAATTATGAAGGTCAAGAAGACCGAGAACTTTAGTTGCCATTTTTTCTCCTTCGTGTCGTGATTAATACAATATCATCTTTCTTTCCATTGACAACTTCATCGTGCGAAACAACCGCTTCCGGTCCTACTATTGCCCCATAAACTTTGGCGCCGGAGCGAATGCGAGCTCCCGGCATTAGAACTGAGTTTTTGACAATCGCACCTTCTCCGACAACGACTTCATTAGAAATAACGCATCTTTCGACATCGCCAAGAATAACCGCACCTTGATTAATCAAACAATCTTTTACTCGTGCTTTTCGACCGATGTATTGCGGATGCGAGTGCGTATCTTCCGAGAAAATTGTGTTTTCGCCTTTAATCGTATAAATATTTTGGCCTTTTGCCGATAACAGCAAATCCATGTTAGCTTCATGGAGACTAGATATCGTGCCGACATCCTTCCAATAGCCTTTAAAAACGTAAGCGAATAACTTCATTCTTCTTTCTAACATGGTTGGAATAACGTCTTTGCCAAAATCATGTGAGGAATCTTTTCTACGCGCGTCGCTGACGAGCATTCGCCGTAAGATTGAATAAGTAAAAATATAAACACCCATCGAGGCAAGATTCGAAATCGGGTTTTTAGGTTTCTCCTGAAACTTGATAATTGCCCCTTTTTCATCAGTGACAAGAATGCCAAATCGCGAAGCTTCTTTAGGTTCAACTTCAATTACCGAGATGGTGCAATCGGCGTCTCGTTCAATATGCTGCTTAAGCATTTCATTATATGTCGTTGAGTAAATATGATCGCCCGATAAAATCAAAACGTATTTAGGATTGATTGAATCAAGAAAATCTAAGTTGGCGAAAATCGCATCCGCAGTGCCTCGATACCAACTCAATCCTTCTTCGGTTTGACGTGGATGAAGAGAGGTTGTTAATGAACGGACACCATTTAATCCCCATTTTTCTCCATTGCCGATATAAGTATCAAGCGCTACCGACTCGTATTGAGTTAAAACTCCAACGGTATCAATGCCGGAATTCGCGCAGTTAGATAAAGGAAAGTCGATAATTCGATACTTGCCGCCATAGCTGACGGCCGGTTTAGCAATTTTTCTTGTTAAAGATTCAAGGCGAGTGCCTTTGCCCCCCGCAAGAATCATCGCCACGATTCTTTTGTTCATGTGTTTACCTCGCGATTATATCGATTCGACGTCAATAATTGACGTCTTAAATCTTTAATTATTTTATCACATATATCAATATATATGTAGTGTCGTTTTTACCCAAAAGCATTCCAAACCGCCATAATTCTCCGAACAATGGTTCCATTTCCACTTTCATATGTGCTGAATGATTAAAATTTGTCCGATACAAAAATTGAATTCTATTTTATAAACAATTAACGATAAAAGTTTTTAAATTACTTCAAAAGTCGAAAGTAACCACATATGTCATTCCCACATGAAAAGTATTTGCATCCACTGTTAACATATGTTAAACTCAATCTTGCGTTTTAAGAAAATGAGGTTCTAGTTATGTCAAGAATATGTCCCGTTACAGGTAAAGGTCCGCTAAGCGGCAATAAACGTTCTCACAGCCTTCGTGCCACACGCCGGCGCTGGAATGTTAATATGCAACCATATCAAGTCGAAGTTGATGGAAAAGTGCAAACCATTCGCATGTCAGCCCGTGCTCACCGCACTTTGATGAAGACAGGAAAATAGGCTAATAGTATTTTAAGAAATAAGCCCCTTATGGGGCTTTTTTATTGTTATAAGTAAGCGATTAGTAGCAAAAGCTGAACGGCAAAATTAATGAAAATAACGAGCCATTCGCTGAAAGCTAGAATAAAAAAGCGCGGCCGTTCGATGACGACTGTTCCGTCTTCGTTTGTCTTGGAATTCATCTCTGCCCAATTGCGAAGACGGGGATTAAGCATGATGAGAAGTACGGCAAAGCCAAGCATGGCCTCGATGATTCCAATTAAAAGCAATTTGGTGTCAACGAGATTATTCGAAATATAAAGATTAATTAAAATGATCGAAACGGCTCCTGAGGCGAGAATGCTGACAGAAAAGAATGTCGTAGCCAAAAGAGTATGAAGCCGGACAAACTTAGCCTGAATAATATGCAGAGTCAATAATGTAATAGCAGCAATCACAAAGAGTATGCCAATCATGATTAAATATGAAACATAGCCCGGAAAATGATAGTATTTGCTAATCATTAAAAGGGCGGGAGAAATCGAAAAAGCAACATAAATATATAAAAAGAAACGATAAAAAATCAAAAATTTCCCTTGATTGTGATACGAAAGTTCATAAGGAAACATATTGAAAATGGAAAACTTTGCTTTAAACGTTTCTTGGTAATTTGAAAAGCCAAACAAAAGCATTCCCATAAAAGCAATAATGAGGATGACAAGTGAGGAAATCCAAAGTCCCATAATTATCTAAGTTTATTAACCCTTTCCTTAAAGTCATTATGACCAAATAAATAAGTTCCGGCAACAAGGATATCAGCACCGGCTTGACGAGCTAAAGCGCCTGTGATGTCGTTGATTCCCCCATCGACTTCGATTAAAACATTATATTGATGACGATCGATTAGGCGCCGTAAGTATTTAATCTTGCGCAAAGCGCTTTTCATAAAAGCTTGTCCGCCCTTGCCTGGTTCAACCGACATAATGAGCACTAAATCGATATCTTTTAAGAATGGCTCAAGAGTATTGGCTTTCGTGCCGGGTTTTATTGATATACCGACCTTTGTTCCATGATCATGAAGACTTTTAATCGTTTTGGCCATACAACCAAGACAAGGTAAAGCCTCCAAATGAAAGGTAACAATATCGGCACCGGCCTTCGCAAACTCAATCGCTTGTGAATCGGGATCCTCAATCATAATGTGAACATCATTAATCATTTTATGACTCGCACTAATCTTTCTTAAATCATCAAGTCCAAATGAAATATTGGGGACAAATTTTCCGTCCATCACATCAAAGTGCAAATATTCAGCGCCGCTATCTTCGGCAAGTTTGATCTCTTCGAATAATTTGTTTTTATCAGCGGCCAACAAACTTGGTGCCACATAGTTTTTCATTTTTGAAACCTCCTGTTTTTATATTGTAATTCATCAAATAGCTTTTGATAAATCAAATACGCTTCTTCACTAAGGACGCCACTGGCAATCATCTTTTTAACTTCGCAGCCTTTTTCGTTAATATGCATACAGTCTCGATAGAAGCATTTGCCGACGGCTTGCGATAAACCTGGAAAAAATACTGCGATATCCTCTTTAAACAAATCAAGTTCTAAGGAAGAAAAACCTGGTGAATCTACGATGTATCCATTGGAATAAGGCAGAAAAATTACTTCCTTAGTCTTGTGTTTACCTCGTCCCAACGCTTTTGAATATTCGCCAATGGCTCGTTTAAAATTCACATCCAGCAAATTAATCAGCGATGATTTTCCGACTCCAGTTTGACCAATCGCCAAAGTAATTTGCCTTGATAATTTATTCTTCAAATTTAGCAAACCAATTTTTGATTTTTTGGAATACAAAATAACTTCAAAACCAATTTGGGCAAGTTGAACTCGAAAATGTTCCATGGCACTCAAATCTTCAAGGCGATCAATCTTGCTAATGACGACGAAGGGTTTGATGCCATACATTAAAGAATAAGCCAAAGTCTTATAAATAAGATGAGGCGAAAACTCCGGTTCGACCGCTGAGGCCATAATCATTATTTGTGATATATTGCTGACGCGGGGTCGCGGCAGTTTATTTTCACGGGGAAGAATTTCTTCAATCGTCGCAGTCGCTTCATCAAACATAACTTTATCACCTGGTAAAACATCACCACTTTTATAGCGGACACTTCCGCGCGGAGACAAGTTAAAAAGGGAGTCTTCGACGGCAGCTACGAATTTACCGCCATAAGCGGAAACAATGATACCTTGTTTCATTTAAATCCAAAAATGCGCGATAACAAGCTCTTTTTTTCTCTAAAATTGTTGCGGTTTTTCATAACGTTTTCAATATCGTCATACATTGCTTGGGCGTTTTGATAGCGATCAAGAGGGTTTTTACGACATGCTTTAACAATTATTTTTTCGACCTCACGAGAAATTGATGAATCAACTTTCGAAGGCATCGGAAATTGTCGTTTAATATGAGCGACGGCGATATCAACCGGCAGTACTTCATCAAATGGCACGTGGCCCGTCACTAATTCAAAAAAAGTAATTCCTAAAGCATAAATATCGCTTAACGGTGTTGGTTTTTTGCCTTGGCAAAGTTCGGGAGCCAAATAATGAACGCTACCCAAAATATGTTCATCGGGATTAGCGTTGCTCATCTCTTCATTTGTGGCAATACCAAAATCACCAAGCTTAATCGTTCCGTCAGCCATGTAATATACGTTGTGAGGCTTAATGTCGCGATGAATAACGCCATGATTATGGACATAGACGACGGCGCTTAAGACTTGCAGCATAATCTCACAAGCTTCATAAGGCTGCATTTTTGTCAAAAATAGCAATTTCTCATGCAAGGTTTGGCCTTTAACATATTCGTTAGCCATGTAAGGCCGACCATCAACTTCGCCATTGTTGTAAACTTTAATAATATTAGGGTGTTGAAGACTCGCCACCGCTGCCACTTCATGCTTGAAACGGCGAATATTTTCATAATCTTTCATCAAATCTTCTTTCATGATTTTGATGGCGACAATGCGTTTTGAAATAACGTCGGTCGCCTCATATACTTCTGACATGCCGCCGGTACCCAGACGACTCATGATACGATAACGATCATCGATTTTATCACCGATCTTGATCATTCTTTAGAACCTCCCAATAGGCGATGGCGATATTATCTGAACCGCCATTATTATTTGCGACTTTGATTAGGGTTTCGATCTTTTGCTCAGGACGCTCTTCGGTCGTTAAAATCGCATGCATTTCTTTTTCGCTAATATTGTTATAAAGTCCGTCGCTGCAAAGCAGAATCGAAAAACCGACATAAGGTGTCGACGTAATATCTAAGGTTAAGGAAGGATATATGCCTAAGGCATTCATCAGAACATGACGCTTGGGATGAGTGGCGATTTCCTCTTTGCTAATTTTTCCGGTCCGATACAAATAGTCAACATATGTCTGATCGCTTGTTAGACGTTCCATTCCCTCATAGCGTACGGAATATGCGCGTGAGTCACCGATATTGGCGATGATGATGTGGTCTTCAACGATTAAGGCTGCCACCAAAGTGGTGCCCATATCTTTATAAGCTTCGTTACTAAAGGCGGCGTTATATATTTCGCTATTAGCTAAATGAATTTGCTTTGAAAGCCACCGACGCGCAAAGAAGGAATGAATGAACTTGGGTTTATTTTTAAAAGCTTCGCTAAGAACTGTCACGGCGGTTCTGGAGGCATAGTCTCCTTTGTTATGACCGCCCATTCCATCACAGACAATCATTAAAACGTCACCATCAGCGTTCGTTAAAACCATGGCTTGATCTTCGTTTGAGACACGGACTCGGCCAATATCGATGCGATAAGCGAATCTTCCTTTGACTCTCATTGCTTCTCCTTCGCACGAAGTTGCCCGCAAGCGGCGTCGATATCCGCTCCGAATTCCTTGCGAATTGTCGAGGTGATGCCCCGTTTCGTCAATTGATTTTGAAAAGCTTTGACTGCTAAATCATCACTGCGCCGATAGCCTTTCTCATCAATTGCGTTATAAGGAATAAGGTTAACATAAGCTTCAATGCCACGAATCAAATCGGATAGTTCATCAGCGTAAGCCACTGCATCATTAACCCCAGATAGTAAAATGTATTCAAAAGTTACGCGCCGCCCCGTTTTAAAAACATAATATTTAACGGCTTCGATTAACGAATCGAGAGGATAAGCTTGATTAATTCGCATTAGTTTACTTCGTAATTCGTCGTTGGAAGCATGTAAGGAAATGGCAAGATTGACCTGCATCCCGACATCAGCATATTCATAAATCCGCGGAACAATACCACACGTAGAAACAGTAATTCTCCGCGCTCCGATAGCAAAAGCTTTCGGGTGATTGGCGATACGGACAAAATCCATGACGTTTTCAAAATTATCAAATGGCTCACCCGTTCCCATCACCACAATGTGTGTTACAACTTCACCTTTACCTTCTTCATTTAGAAGTTCGTTCATAACAAGAATTTGCCCAACCATTTCATCCACTTCTAAATTCCGTTGCTTACTAAGAAGTCCGGATGCGCAAAACGAGCAGCCCATATTACAACCAACCTGACTAGAAACACAAAGAGCGTTTCCATAGTTATAACGGAGCAAGGCGGTTTCAATTTTATGGCCGTCTTTAAGTTCTAATAAAAGCTTTATCGTTCCGTCCTGAGATTTTTGCGATTTATATATCTTTGGCAAAGCAAAATAGTAATCATTTTTCAAAACTTCGCGAAAGGACAAAGAAACATCGCTCATCTCATCAAACGATTTTGCCTTTTTTTCATAAATCCACGTAAAAAGTTGCGTGGCGCGATAGGCTTTCTGCCCTTTAGCAAGCATCGCGAGGGTCAATAATTCGTGGCTGATACCATATATGTTATTCACTCGGTATCTCCTCGACTTTTCGTTTCATGATTGCATAAAAAAGCGCGGTGTCGAGGGAATCAAAAGGAAATTTCTGCTTCTCTTCTATCAGTATAAAATCACGATTCCGATCTAAGAAATCCATAATCAATGAATGGCCTTCCTTACGATTTATAGTCGAAACCATATACACAAGAACCCCATCTTCACCGACAAAAGTCGCGCAATTATTAAGCGCTTCTTTTTGTTTGGCGACGAGTTCGTCGATGCTTTCGCGTTTAAAGTGCAGTAAATAATCAGGGAAAGCCCGAATTAAATCGAAGTTAGAACTGCGAGGATGAACGATAACTAAATCCTGAGGGCGGGAAATCGCCGCTTTCATCGAAGTCGGTTCGGCTCCAAAAAAGTTCACGTTTGTCAGCTGGTTGTAACGAATAATTTTTGAAATATCGAGCCGCTCATCAACGTTGGGAACGCCAACATTAAGACCGATTTTCTTATGATATTTAAGAAATAACTCACGAATTACCGAATTGTCCTCGGATGAATAAAGAAAGGCTTCCTGAACATTTTCTATGCACACCTTATCCATAAGATCTTTAACCGCCATCTTCAAAAGGAAGACATCAAAACTCTGAAAGAAATTGTTTTTTCTAATTGGGGCTTTTCCTTGGTAAATCACCATATCGGCAATCGGTGATTCGCGAAATTCGGGATTATCATCTAAAACTTCCTTGACCGAGGAAACAAGAGTATTAACGCGGCAGCTTTGCAACTGCGGTTTATTATTTTTTTTCAACAACTTATAAGTGATGCCGCGACCAAAGTGCTTTTGCCACATCTTAACAAGCCATTCCGGCGTGTTGAAACGCAGCGATAAATATTCATAGGATTCATTGGGGATTGATTCAGGAATTAACTCGCGAGGCGAATCTTGATAAGCAAGTAATTTTTCAATGACCACCATTTGTTCTTCATTAAACTCTGAGCGAACATAACCAATCATCTCTTCGTGTTCAATTCGTTTCAAAAACAAGTTGTTAGCTAAAGAAGCATAAAGGAGGCACTTTTGTTCATCGCTATATTCATTGCCCAAATCTTTGACAATTCGTTCAAATAAGTATTGATGACGTAGGGCGCAACCGACAATCGCGGAGACGAGACTTGAGTGCTCTTTGTTTTCTGGATGCTCTTTAAATACTGAACGCAGGGCATGCTGAAATTCAATATCCTGATAGAGGATTTGAGTTAGTACGGTCTTGACGATTTCAAGTGCTTTCATGTTTTTAGCCCCAATACATAGTATAGTAATAGAAATGTGCTGTTTCTACTATAAAAAACGACAAAATGTCGTTAAAAACCCAACTATTTATTTGTTTATATCATCTAGGTCAGCAAAGATGTTGCCATCATAAATGTCTTCTTCTTCGGAAGGCTCTTCGACGACCACAGCATTTTGTTCGCTAATAAAACGCGGATAATCGAGATTAACGTAGGAGTGGCGATGTCTTTTATTATAATAAACGTATTCAATGTTGATGTGGACGGCGATGTCTTTTAACGTCTTAAATATATAAGCGGTAACTTTGTCTTCAAGCCCTTCACATTCAAGTGGAGCGTGGATACGAACTAATGCATTCCATGATGTTTGATCAAAGCCTTCATGAAAGAAAAAAGAATTCGGAGCGTGAAAATCAATTTCACTTGGCTTTACTCCATAAAGACCGGCGAGTTTTTTGGTGTGTTCTTTGGAATAAGTTCCAACCATGTATTGGTCAATTCCGATAATGGATATGGTTATCATAATGTGGTTCCTAACTAATGAAAATATTATATCACTTGTTTATTTAAACAATTTATTAAAAGTTATATGGGTCAACATTGACAGCAACATTAATTTGACCTTTGCTTTGCAAAGCCACGAGCAATTTACTAAGATGCTCTTTGATTTCAACATCGGATTTATATTTAATCAGCAAAATTCGGTGATGCGTTTCTCGTTCAAGATGGATATATGGCGATACTGGACCAAGAATCGCCACCCCTTGATAATTTTGTTTGTCAATATCTTCGGCAATCGCATGAATGGTATCGATAGCCAAAGCTTCATTTTTTGAGGAAATTTGCACACTGGTCAAATAAGTATAAGGTGGATACTGCTGAGCTTTTCGAACCATCATTTCTTGTTTAAAGAAAGTTTCATAATCTTGAGCGGCTGCTAAACGAATAGCGTAATGAGTCGGATTATAAGTTTGAATGATGGCTTCGCCAACTTTTGCGGCACGACCGCTTCGCCCGACAGCCTGAGTAATTAGTTCAAAAGCTCGTTCGCTACTACGAAAAGAAGGAAGAGATAAACCAATGTCGGCTAGAACTATTCCCACTAACGTCACATCAGGAAAGTCATGGCCCTTAGCAATCATCTGCGTACCTACCAAAATATCGGCCTCCTTATTACGGAAAGCTTCGATTGTTTTTGCGATTGTATTGCGAACGCGGCCGACATCACTATCCAGACGTAGCGTTGTAGCATTCGGAAATAATTTTTCGATTTCGCTAATAATTCGTTCCGTGCCAAATCCGCTTTTCGAGAAATAAGTACCACCACATTCCGGGCACATTTTTGGAGCGAACTCAACATGATTGCAATGATGACATTTGAGCATCTCATCTTGGCGGTGATAAGTCAGGGTAATGCCACAATCAGGGCACTTAAAAATATGACCACATGAGCGGCAAGTAACATAACCGCTAAAACCGCGACGGTTAATCAGCAAAACAATTTGCTCTTTTTTGGCAAGACGATCACTAATTTTGTTAATTAAAAGTTCGGAAAATAGTACCGATTGTCTTGTTAAACTGCGCGGATTTGATAAATCAACAATCGTGACTTTCGGTAAAACCTGCTCGTTAATTCGATGCGGAAGCTCGGCGTAATGATAAACGCCCTTTAAAGCCCGCGCTTTGCTTTCAAGCGATGGCGTGGCGCTTCCTAAAACAACTTTGGCATGATGATATTCAGCACGCATTATCGCGATTTCGCGAGCGTGATAAAATGGGGTAATATCTTGTTTATAAGACTCAACGTGTTCTTCGTCAAGAATGAATAGTCCAATATTTTCTAAGGGAGCAAAAATAGCGCTTCTAGCTCCAACAACAACGCGGCATTCGCCTTTGGCGATGCGGCGATATTCATCATATTTTTCCGCTTCGGTTAGTTCACTATGAAGGATAGCGACATTGCCTTTAAAACGACGTTGAAAATATTCAACCATGATTGGAGTCAGGGCGATTTCGGGGACGAGCATTAAAACGTTACGCCCTTTGTCGATAACGGCCTCGGAAAGCGAAAGATATACTTCAGTTTTTCCACTGCCGGTAACGCCTTGCAAAAGGCTAACAGTTTTTTTAGACTCCAAAATATCTTTAACCGCTTGTTTTTGTTCAGAATTCAGTATTTTTATCGTTTCTTTTTGATACTCGGGTATTTCTAAACGAAACCGTTCAATTTCGATGATTTTCAAATTATTTGTCGCTATTAACTTATTAACAACACTCGGTGAGCCGGCATCTCGTTTTAAAACCTTGCCATTGCTCTTGATAAACCGCAATAATTCAATCTGACGAGGAGTTAGATCTGTTTCATCGTCATTAATGACGACCAGATATTTATCAAAGTAAGCCTTAGGTCCCTTAAGTGATGACATCCGTGGTTTAAGCGATTTTGGAAGCATTGTTTGCAGAACACTGATTTTGGTTACTATGTAATGATCACAAATTCGTTCAACCAAAGCCATTAGTTCATCGTTTAGCAGTTCGCTATCATCAAGAACATCGATAATTTCTTGGACATCAAAGCCTTTTTCTTGTTCATATTCATCCAGCGTCTTGCTCGTTTCTGCGACACTAACAACATATCCAACAAGTTGACGATTATTAAAATTAATTAAGACACGAAAGCCGACGCGAACATCTTTTTGTCCAAAATAAACATAAGAAAAAGGGCGATTAAGCGCATTTACTCGATGTTCAGTAAGTACTTCTAAAATACGCATATCAGCCCTATTATTTAATAAGTTTAGCATCGAGTTTATTTCTAATAATTTCCCTTATTTCCCTTCCGGCGCGATCAGGACGATCATTTAAAACAACGTATTCATAGTGATATTTTAGGTGCATTTCTTTACGAGCTTTTTGCAGACGCTTTTGAATGATGTCTTCAGGCTCCGTTGACCGATGGCGAATTCTCGCTTCTAAATCTTCATAGCTTGGAGGAATGACAAAAATCGAAACTACATTGCTTCCTTTGCAACGGCTCAAAACTTGTTTTGTTCCTTCAACTTCAATTTCGAGAACAACATTTTTACCTTGAGCACGCAATTCATCGACATAGTGTTTAGGCGTTCCATAGCGATTGCCGACAAATTCAGCCCATTCAAGGAAATTACCTTTTTTAAGGTTGTCATCAAACTCTTCGCGAGAGACAAAGAAATAGTCGACGCCGTCAACTTCAGTTTCTCGTCTTGGACGTGTGGTCATCGAGACGCTATAGACAAGGTTTAAACCACCATCGGCCATAACATTGCGACGAATGGTGCCTTTTCCGACTCCGCTAGGACCGGAAATAATAATGAGAAGACCTTCTCTGTGGGCTGCTTTTTCCATAATAAGTAAATTAATTATATGTGAATATATAACTTAAATCAATTCTAATTATGGTATAATTATGACATGAGAATTAGCACAAAAGATTTTTCCGAACTCATCGCCGTCATCGCTCAGGAAGCTACCGGTAAGCATCTTCGCAAAATTATTTTTTATTCAAGCCGGATTTTTTTCCTCCAACTCTCATCGGGAAGAAAAAGATATTTGGTGATAAATCTCGATAACACAAACCCGTCTTTATTTGTTGGTGACTTATCAAGCACACCTCCCACCCTTGCCAATCCTCTATATCTTTTCCTTAAGAAAGAACTTAATAATGCATTAATCAAAAAAGTCGAACAGCAAAATAATGATCGCATCATTCGCTTTGAACTCGAAATCACGACTAGTGCCTATAAAATAAATATTCGCCGTATGTACGTCGAACTTATCGCGGCCCGACCTAATTTGATAGTTACTGATGAAGAGGATAAAATCCTCAACGCTTTTCGCAAAAACACGATTGATTCACCACGGATTGTCGCCCGCGGTTTCAAATATGAAAATCCACAGAACTCATCACGGGCGAACGTTGTTGAACAAGACAAATTTGATTATAGTAAATTTGTTAATTTTGAATTGAGTCGCCTCAATCAGTCTTCAATGACTCGCAATCAAGAAAAGTTTGTCAAAATTTATAAATTTATCAATACGCGCATAAAAACGTCTTCACGAAAAATCGACAACATCAAGGCCGATGTTCAAAAAGCCCAGGAACATCTTATTTATAAGGAATATGGAGATGCCATTCTCGCCCATCCTTCTGACAAGAAATGGCGGACGGATAAGATAAAAGTTAATGGCAAGATTATTCGTTTAAACGAGTTAAAAACACTCGCCGAAAACGCCCAACAATTTTATAAATTGTACAAAAAGGCAAAAAGCACCATCTCTTTAAGTGATAAGCTAATTGAAAAAGCCGAGAAAGAATTAAACGAGAGTCTCTTTATAAAAGATTTTCTATCCTCCTCCAACGAAGAAGAAATCGAAAACTTTGTCTCTCAAAACGCTCTTATATCTCCGCGAGATAAGATCCGTCTTCCGGTAACGAAGAAATACGCTCCTTATCATCTTGAGAGTAACGGAACGACCTTATATTTTGGCAAAACCGCCGAGCAAAATGATTACTTGTCATTTGTGTATGCCTCACGCCAACACATTTGGTTTCACCTGCTCAATCAGCCAGGAGCTCACGTCGTTATCAAAAAGAATAATCCGACCGACGAAGATTTAATTATGGCGGCCGAAATCGCCCTTTTATGTTCAAATCTCGATCGCGGAGAAGTCATGTACGCGGCAAAAAAGGATATTAGTCGCGGTGAGAGCAAAGGCGAAGCACACGTCAAAAAATATGAGACTATATATGTCTCTTTTGTCCGACCGACAACCGAATCTCTCTACAAATCAGCGACGCGACTTGAGGTTAAATAAATGCCGACTATCACAGAAATACGTAATATCTATCAAGTTATCACCGGCGAAAAGGCGCATAAAATTGAACCCTTGAAGGCCGGTTTTTCCAATCATTCATATCTCATTGACCACCGCCATGTTCTCAGAATAAAAAATCCACTCAAAGATCGCTTTTACGATGCTCAGCAAGAAGCTAAAGCTATTAAAGTTATCACTCATCTAAAAATTTCTGAATCCGTCCTTTTTTTCAATGAAAAAGATGGCACGAAATTATCATCATTTTTACTCAGAACAAAAAAAATATTCGGCCAGCCAACTGACAAACAACTAATGTTGGTAGCCAAGACCCTTCGTAAGCTTCATCGCGCGAAAATTGTCACTGGTAAATCGTTTGATATATTTGAACGCCTTCGCTATTATCGATCAAGATGTATTGACTATGTCGACACCTTTTATGAAAGAAAAATTATTGCTTCGGTTGAACGTTTCTACAGCGAAGAACCCTTCGTCTTATGTCATAACGATGTTGTAAACGGCAATCTCTTATTTCGTTCGAATAAAATGTTTTTGATTGATTTTGAATATGCCGCCGACAACAATCCCCTTTTTGATCTCGCCAGTTTTTTAAGCGAAAATGACATTGAAGATGAAAAAACTCGTCGCCATTTTTTAAAATTTTATTTTAATAAGCGCTGCGATGATAAGATTTACCGGCGAATTGTCCGCCTCATGGCTCTGCAGGACATCTTGTGGTACTATTGGGCACAGATGCATTATATTAGCAGTAAGCAATTAGTGTATAAACGCATCGCTCACCATAAATGGAAAACGATTATGAAAAACGCCTCGTCACAATGACCAAGCGTTTTAATTATCGACTTACTTAATACACAAACGGAGCGTATTCGACGAATTTATCTTCGTAGGCTTTAAGGCTTTTGGCAATAACTTCGCGAGCATATTTGGCGCCCTTCATGTTGTTGACAATAGTCTTTTTATTTTCAAGTTGCTTATAAACGCGGAAGAAGTGACGAATTTCATTCGATATATGAGGGGGCAACTCACGAATATCCTTATAGATATTATAGATAGGGTCGTTTTTACACACGGCAATAATTTTTTCATCTAAGTAGCCACCATCAATCATCTCGAGGACACCGATTGGATAACAGTCAACTAAGGCAAGCGGCACGATTGATTCAGAAGACAAGACGAGAACATCTAAGGGATCAAGGTCTTCAGCATACGTTAAGGGAATAAAACCATAGTTTTGCGGATAGTGTGTCGAAGTATAAAGAATGCGGTCCAAAATTAAAGCACCAGTCTGCTTTTCCAATTCGTATTTATTTTTACTGCCTTTTGATATTTCGATACACGCTAAAAATTGTTCGGGTTTAATTCGCTCTCTAGGAGCCATATGCCATACATTCATCTTTTTTTCCTCGTAAACTTTATTGATATTATACCAACCGCTTCACTATTATACCAAGAAAAAGGGGCAAGTATATGTTTGGGTTGCGACCTTACAATCAACAATCTTCTTTTATCATTTTAAGGGTGTTATACTACGTAATATGAAAATCGGCAAGTTTCCTTTTTTATTAATATTGTCCCTCCTTCTTTCATCGTGCGGAAATCGTCCAGACGGGCCGGTTCCAATTTCGCAAAACGCCAATCTTTATGA
>Ga0172381_10001429_pt1 | contig 28097 bp, 27 predicted proteins | sample Leawel6488metaG_FD_119754 | JGI IMG/M metagenome (GOLD analysis project Ga0172381, IMG submission 119754) | Leachate microbial communities from a municipal landfill in Southern Ontario, Canada - Leachate well 64-88 metaG | ecosystem: Engineered > Solid waste > Landfill > Unclassified | place... | reverse complement strand
TTTTGGTATAGTAAACTTACTGAGCATAACAATTGTTTCGCACAACTTTTTATAACTTGATTATGCCCTATGTTCCATCGAGTAAAGGCGAATTACGACAAAGCAAACAAAGCCGAGATACATTTGCCTATCAACAACGATCTCCTTTGTACATTGTATTAGACGATCTGAAATCCGCATACAACGTTGGTTCTATATTTCGTCTCGCAGACGCACTTCTCGTTTCCAAGATATACCTTTGTGGTCGCACAATCGTTCCACCACATTACAAAATCAAGACAACATCGCGTGGCACAGAACGATGGGTTCCGTGGGAACACAGAGAATCCACCGTAGAAACTGTGCAGGATCTTAAGAAAGCAGGAGTGTATATTCTCTGTGCGGAACTTTGTGCCAACAGCGTCGACTATAAACACATCACACCTGCATTTCCCGTCTGTCTTGTGTTGGGGCGGGAATATGATGGAGTTGCCCCAGAAGTCTTGGATGCGGCCGATTGCATCGTCTCTCTGCCCATTCTTGGTATGACCAATTCATTGAATGTAGCCACCAGTGCAAGTGTGCTTCTCTATGAACTTTATCACATGATCAACACACACTTGAGCAGTACTGCTCAGAACAAGTAATACGTTCCGAGAACGTTCCAATCTCTCAAAGGTAGTTCACCACGCTTCGCTCTCGTTCACTGCGTTCCAAGAACGCATTTTTTGTTTTCGCAGAGCAATTGTTCTTTCAATCGATACTTTCGGTTTTTCTCTTGTCGCTGTTTCATGCCGCTCACTGTGTGATGCTGTTGGCATGCCTCCTTTACTCGATTTGTTGTTTCCCCGTCATTCGCTCACAGGCGCCGAAGGTGCCTTCGTGACAGCGGAGGAGTGTCGGCAGATTATTCCGGATCCCGTGTACGAGGGCACGGATCAGCTCCGTGCCCATGGTGTTCAGGCGCTGGATGCGTTGCGGGCCGCCGTACAGTACCACCATTGCCCTCTTGTCCAGCGTGCAGTCCATACGCTCAAGTATAAGCGTGTTCCAGCGTTACACCATTTTTTGGGCGCACTGCTCGCAGATGCCGTTCCGCCCTCGCCGACATTCGGTGAACGTCCGGTGTTGTGTCCGGTGCCCCTGCACTGGACGCGTCGGTTTGCGCGCGGTTTTAATCAGGCACAATTGCTGGCAGAAGTCGTTGCAGAGAGACACACATTACCTCTGTGGCTCCTTCTTGCGCGTGTGCGGCAAACGGGTCACCAGGCGCGGCGCGGCCGCAGTGAGCGACTCACTGCCGTGCAGGGTGCTTTTCGTGTGCATTCCGGATCAGTTCCACAATGCGTTATACTCATTGATGATCTTGCAACGACCTGTGCGACCTTGGATGCCTGCGCCCAGGCGCTCAAGCGCGCTGGCGTTGAACGCGTGGAGGGATGGGTGGTGGCGCGGGGGTAGAAGAGTACATGTTGTCTTTTCTGCACGAATGCACACAGGCATTCGAAGTCTCTTGTGGTGCAAGTCGAAGTTTGTGTGGAAAACTTTTCCATTTTCCACAGGAGCGCTAGGATCGGTTCCCGACTCGTGATTGCCTTATTACTCTGATGGCTATTTTGATTTCATCACTGGCGTTTCTCCTTCTGCTCAGTGTGCTCATTCTCATTCATGAATTGGGTCATTTTGTTGCGGCACGTTTCTTTGGTGTGGCGGTGGAAGAGTTCGGTTTCGGTCTGCCGCCGCGGGTGTTGTCGCTCTTTCGTTGGCGGGGGACGCTCTTTTCCCTCAATGGTGTTCCTTTTGGTGGTTTCGTGCGGCTCAAGGGTGAAAATGCAATGGAGCATGCGGAGAACCGTGCCCCCGGGAGTTTTGGCGGAGCATCGATCCCGGCGCGTTTGGTTATTCTGAGTGCCGGAGTCTTCATGAATTTCCTGCTTGCCATTGCGCTGCTCACTCTGGGGTTTTCGTTGTGGCAGTGGGTGCCTGTTTCGGTGTACACATCTCTGGAGCACATGCAGATGGCTGCTGATCGCGGTATTGTTGAGATGGAGCTTGGTGTGCGGATTGTCGATGTTGTGGGGGGCGGTGGTGCCGCGCAAGCGGGCATGGCCGCTGGTGTGTTTGTGACGGCGATTGACGATGTGCCCATCCGCACGCCTGATGATGTGGTTGCGGCACAGTCAGGGAAGCGTCAGGTGATGTATACCGTCACGGATCCAGTAGCGGACGAGGAACGCACGTATACAGTCTCTTTGTCGGATGGTCAGGCAGGTGTTGCTATGTCTGCCTTCCCTCTGCGCATCGCCGGTGTTGCACAGCCTGTGCATCGTGCCTTTTTTCTCGCCTTGGAGGATGCGTGGATGATGATGGTACAGACGGTGTACGCCATCGGGCAGCTCTTCGTCTCCCTCGCGCAGCGGGGCATAGTCCCGGAGGGGATTTCGGGGATTGTTGGTATTGCCCAGTACACGCATATTTCCGTGCAGGAGGGATTCGGTGCATACCTGCGTCTTGTGGCTCTACTTAGTCTCAGCTTGGCAGCCCTCAATATCCTTCCGTTGCCGGCGCTCGATGGTGGTCGCATCGTGTTTGTGCTTGCGGAACTTGTGCAGCGCAGGCCGGTGAACCGCACGTTCGAGGTCGTTACCAATAGCATCGGTTTCGTATTCCTTGTTCTCCTCCTTCTGCTCATCACATACCATGACATCCTCCGTCTCTTCTGAAGCCGCCATTGTGTGTGCAGATGCGCAGATGCCGCGGAGCGCGGATGATCAGTTGTGTGATTTGTGGATTTCTATTCTTAAGGAGTTGGCACCAAAGCTGCAGCGCAGTCTGTTCATTACATGGTTCAAAGACACGGCACTCTTGCAGCGTGACGGTGGTACGTTGGTGGTAGGCTTGCCACTGCCCATGGCTCTCAATTGGCATATGGAACACTACCGTGGCGATACTCTGGCTGCTGCTCAATTGGTGGATTCGACAGTGAAGAAGATTGTGTATCAGGTTGATGGCTCTCTGAAAGACAATAAGGAACGCACTGTAGATTTGTTAATACTCTTTCCGGAACAGCGCCGCCGCAAGCTACCTGGCAGGCAGGAGGTCAAGCTTGCCGAAGGAATCGTGAGCAAGATCCTGGCGCCCCAGTACACTCTGGACAATTTTGTTGTGGGGAACAATAACCGCTTGGCTCATGCTGCATGTCAGTCTGTCGCTTCGCAGCCCGGACAGAAATACAATCCGCTCTTTATCTACGGAGGTGTAGGTTTGGGCAAAACACATCTTTTGCAAGCGACTGGCAATGCTATTCTCAAGCAGATGCCGAGGGCTGCTGTTGTGTACACCACAACGGAAGACTTTACCAATCAAGTAGTGGAAGCTATACGCAGCCAGAAGATGGAGCAGTTGCGTCGCCGATATCGCAGTGTCGATGTGCTCATTATTGATGATGTGCAATTTTTGGCGAACAAGGAACGCACGCAGGAGGAGTTTTTCCATACGTTCAATGCTCTCTATGAGGAACGGAAACAGGTTATTCTCTCTGCTGATCGCCCTCCGCAGGAACTGCAGCTGGAAGACCGTCTCACGTCCCGTTTTGAACGCGGTATGATTGCCGATATTTCCGTTCCGGATTACGAAACCCGGCTTGCTATTCTTACGGAGAAGGCGCGGGAGTACGAACTCTTCATCGATATGGCCGTGCTCCAGTTCATTGCGGAACATACCACGCGCAGCGTTCGGGAACTGGAGGGTATTCTCATGCAGGCAGTGGCTCAGTACGAGCTGGAGCAGCGCATGCCGACCGTTAAAAGCATTGCAGAGATCATGCAGAAGCTCAGCAAAGATCCCTATGCGCGTGAGGAACAGACAGGATTCGAACATCAACCCAAGCGGGCATCGACGTTCCAGGACGTTCTGGAAGAAGTGAGTCGGTATTACTCTGTTTCCGTCAATGACATGCTGGGCGCTTCGCGCGTGCGTGAGGTGCTCATTCCCCGGCAGATTGCCATGTACTTAGGTAAAACATATCTGCGTTTCAGTTTCGTGCGTCTTGGTGAAGTTTTCAGTAATCGCGACCACACTACTGTGATGAATGCTGTGAGGAAGATCGAACAGAAGATGCAGGACGATGCGCAGTTGCTGCGCGAAGTGCGTGCGATTGCGCAGGAGTTGGATTTCGGGCGGTAGGAGGCAGCCGGTTTTCTTGCGTAGGGAATGTATTCCTCATACACTCTCTCTGTGATTTTCCTGTGCACTACCACCACTACGACCACCACCTTCCTTTGGAAGGGGAGCTGCTAGTGGATCATGTGTGTCGGAATCGCCCAAAACAGTTCACCCTTCTAAGACACGAAGGGTTTTTTGAAATCTCGTTCCTCTGCTACTCTTCCTCCGTATTTCTATGGCACATTCCCATCCTTCACAAGAACTCGAGAGCATCCGCCACAGCGCGGCACATGTGCTCGCGCAGGCGGTACAGAAGCTCTACCCCGATGTGCAGATTACCATCGGGCCGCCGATCGATTACGGGTGTTACTACGATTTCCTCTTCAGTAAGCCGATTTCTGATGAGGATTTCCCGAAGATAGAGAAGGAAATGCGCTCGATCATTAATCAGGGGCAGACGTTTGAAGTGGAGTCGCTTGCGATCAGGGATGCCATCGCTTACTGGAAGAAGAAGGGGCAGACGTTCAAAGTGGAACTCATCAGGGATTTGGAGAAGGAGGGCGTGAAAGAGGTGACGCTCTACAAGAACATCGGGAGAGACGGCAAGGAGGCATTCGTCGATCTCTGTCGTGGCGGCCACGTACAGAGCACGAAGGACATTCCGGCGGACGGATTCAAAATCCTCAGCCTCGCCGGCGCCTACTGGCGCGGCGATGAGAAGAATGCGCAACTCACGCGCATCTACGTTGCAGTTTTTTCCTCCAAAGAAGAGCTCAAGGCTCATTTGGCCATGGTCGAAGAGGCAAAGAAGCGCGACCACCGCAAGTTGGGCAAAGAGCTGGATCTCTTCAGTCTGCATGAGGAGGGGCAGGGTTTTCCGTTCTGGCATTCGCATGGGACGGAACTATTCGTTGCACTGCAGCAGTTTTTGCGAGAGAAGAATCGTGTACATGGGTACACGGAAATCATGACGCCCATGATTCTTAATCGTCAGCTTTGGGAGCAGTCCGGGCATTGGGATAAGTTTCGTGAGCACATGTACTTCACGGATATTGATGATGTTCCCCATGCAGTCAAACCCATGAACTGCCCCGGCGGACTGGTGATCTTCCGCAATGAGCAGCATTCCTATCGTGATCTGCCCATTCGGCGCGCGGAATTCGGGTACGTGCATCGTCACGAGAAGTCCGGCGTGCTGTACGGTCTCTTCCGTGTGCGTGCTTTTACGCAGGATGATGCGCACGTGTTCTGTACTGCTGAGCAGCTCAATACAGAGATCACCGATATGGTCGATTATGCCATGGAGGTGTATAGCCAGTGCGGGTTTCGTGAGTATGAAATCTTCATTGCCACGCGCCCCGAACAGTTTATTGGTGAGGAGAAGGATTGGGAGCGTGCACAACAGGCGCTGGAGCATGCGCTGCGGCAGAAGGGTCTTGCCTTCGGTATCAAGGAAGGTGAGGGGGCGTTCTACGGTCCGAAGATTGAATTCAATATTCGTGATTGCATCGGGCGTAACTGGCAGTGCGGCACAATCCAGGTGGATTTCTCGATGCCGAAACGCTTGGGTGCGGTCTTCATTGATGAGCAGAATTCCAAGCAAACGCCCATCATGTTGCACCGCGCAATTGTTGGTTCTCTCGAGCGGTTCATTGGCATTCTTATCGAACATTTTGCCGGGCTCTTCCCGCTCTGGTTGGCGCCGGTGCAGATAGCACTTTTACCTGTTGCATCCGCTCATGCAGAGTATGCGAAGTCCGTTCTCGCACAGATGAAAGGGCACGGTATACGCGTGCAGTACATGGATCCGGAGGAATCCCTTGGCAAGCGCATCCGTGAAGGGGAGAAGATGAAGATTCCGTACCTGCTCGTGCTCGGCGACCAGGAGGTGCAGGATACGTCCGTTTCCGTTCGTAATGTGAAGACCAAGCAGCAGGTCACGGTGCCGCTCCAGGAATGCATTGAGAAGACTACAGAAGACATTCGTATGCGGAAGCTCATAGCAAGCATTGGGAATTGAGCCAGACAGTACGCTATACTCTCTGTCATGTTCGCAGCCTTCTCCATCGGTCCGTTGCTCATCTGGATGCGTGCAGTTTTTTTACTCCTTGGAATCTGGCTCTCTTTTGAATTCTTCGCGCGTCTTGCACGCAGTGCGCATCTGTCGCTTGCGCCGCTACGCGAGGCATCATGGCAGTTTCTGGCTGCTTTTCTGATCGGGGGGCGTTTGTTTGCCATGATTGCGGAATACAGGGTGTATTTGCGTGATCCCGCTCGTATATTCATATTTTGGGACGGAGGTTTTAGCTATTTGGGTGGCGTGATCGGTATTGCACTGGTGCTTGCATGGGTCACACGTGCATATCGTACGACTTTTCTGCAGTGGCTCGATGTCCTCACGCCTGCCGCGTGTTTTGGTTTGGTGTTTGATTGGATGGGGAAGTTCATGTCTGGGCAAGCCTATGGGAGGCCTACGGACATGTTCTGGGGCGTGACGTATCAGTCTATGCTCGTGCGCTACGTGGTGCCTGTACAGCCGGTACAGCTTTTCTACGTAATCCTCTTTTTTCTACTTACTTTCGTATTGCTCATTGTGCGCAAGCGTGCCAAACGGGCTGGTTCCGAAACACTCGCTGCTATTGTGTGCGCATCCATTGGAACGTTCCTCCTGGAGTATTTGCGCGGTGATTTTGCTCCTCCTGTGTTTGCTTCGCAGCTGGATTTTGCCGTTCTGGCTATTCTCTTCGTGAGTCTTGGTGTTTTCGCGGCGGTTGAGTTGCAACTCTCTGTGAAGCAAACGTATTTCTACGAAGCCGGTTTGGTACTCTTTGTTCTCGTGTATCTCTGGCTGCGTTCGCGTATAAGTCTCCCGACGTTCGAGCTGCGTTTCAGCCAGTTTCTGGCTGTTCTGGCGCTCCTGGCAACGGTGGTGTATGTCATTGTGCATCGTCGCAAGTACCCTCATCTTTGAGTAGAGTGTAGCCGTTGATCGTCTGCGGGTGTTGTCAATTGTACCCGCGGCATGAGCCACCTATGCTTCTGCGCATGAATACCGATTTCCTTCCTTCGTTTCAGTCTTTCGCGGAGCCTTGGCTCCTTTTTCTCGCTGATGACCCCGTGCTCCGCATGTTGCAGCTGGGCATGCTTCTTTTGGGCGGAGTCGTCATCTTCCTCGTGTTCTACACGACCCGCGATATCCTGTTGCGCACACATTCGTTTCTCTACATGTTCGTTGCCATCGTGCTTGTGGCGCTCCTGCCGGTTCTGGGATTTTTTCTCTATCTGCTTATTCGCCCTGCACGCACCCTGCGGGAACGTGAACTCTACGATATGGTTGCGCGTTTGCAGCAGACATCGCAGAAGAAGGTCAGCAGCAGCAAAACGGCAGCAAAAGCGTAGCGTTTCCCCTTGTTCTTGCGCTATGCTTTTGTCATGACACTCCTGTCGGATCCTCTGTTGTATCTCTTCTATCCGAATCCTGGGAACGCGTCGTGGACGAGCCCGAAGGCATTCGTGTTACTTGTTCTCTGTTTGCTATTCATCACGGTGTCTTTTGGCTTGAAGCGATGGCGCGGCAAACAGGGGAATGCCGTTCTCCGCCGGCTGAGCCGATCCTGGTCTAGTTCTGCGTTCTGGTTCGGCATCACCGGTCTCGTGCTGCTCTTTGCACGTATCGAATCTATCGGTTACGTTGCCATGCGCATCTGGTGGGCAGTCTGGCTTTTCTTCCTGCTCTTTTATCTCTTTGTGCAGGTGCGTGTCTTTCGTGCGCGGTATTATGAGGTTTTGCCCCGGGAGGTCCAGGATGATGATCCCCGTGCCAAATACCTTCCCCGGTCACGGAAGCGCAAGCGTTGAGGCAAAGTTGATATTCGGTGTCACAGTGTCCTCTGTTAGCCAATATGTTGACATGTTCTTTCTTTGAAGGATAATGCCACCCTTTTCCCAAGTTGTATGCCCCTGAAGCACAAGCAGGAAACCTGGCTCATTGTTCTGTTGGCTCTTGCCATTCTGTGTGCAGGTATAACATTGGCGACGTTGCCTGCATTGCCAGGAGGTATTGCACCCTGGGGTGTTGCATTCACAATTTCTCTGGTGTATCCGTTTATGGTGTATCCGGTACTCCGGCGCAATCGTGCAGATTATGAATTCCGTCTTCTCCATTGGTTGCCGATGGGCATGTTGCTTCTGTGGCTGGTTTTACAGTTGGTCGGTATGTTCGTACAGGAACTCTCTTTTCTGTCGCTCTGGATCGCCTGGGGTTGGTCTCTGCCTCTCGTTCTTGTCGGTTTCTTCATGCTTATTCTCTTTTGTTTGAGTGTCATCCGTCGCTGGGGTATGCGTATTGCTTTGCTCTCTATGTTCTTCATTCCGTTTGTGTTCTTCGGTATTCTCAGCGAGCAAGCGTCATCTGAGTTCAATGCGACCATTGCCTCGGTAATTTGGGAGCCGTTGGTTGCCGATCATACGTTTTCCGATGGCGAAACGGATCGTGGTATTGCGATTCTGGATGGTTCCAGCAATGGCGTAAGCAGCCTAGCGTCCTCATCTGATTCGGGTGAAGAAGCGTGGAGGTCGGCGCTCCGGCGTTTCCAGGAACAGATGCGTGCCGCTTTGCGTCGGTCCCCCGAAGATGCAGAGTCTCCTCTTGCATCCGGCGATATAGATATGCACATACCTGCAGACGAGGGCATGCTTCCGTGGCAGCGCCTTCCCGATACGCTGCAGCCCGGCGGCACCGGCACGTATATTCGCGATGTGGATTCGCAGCCGGACCAATTGCCCGGTTCCGGTTTTGGATGGGCGGCCATTATTTTGGCGCTCATCGCAGGCTACTGTGGCGTTCTCCATGCGCGGGCGCGGGATGTGCGTGTCTTCTAATCGTGCTCTGGAACGTCTGCGATGGAATTATGTTATGCTGTGCGCATGCCAGCCATTACATCTCTCCATGCGCGGCAAATTCTTGATTCGCGCGGTAATCCTACAGTCGAAGTCGATTGTGAGCTCAGTGACGGTTCTTTTGGCAGGGCGTCCGTACCGTCCGGTGCGTCGACGGGAACGCACGAGGCGCTGGAGCTGCGAGATGGTGACTCTGCTCTCTATGGGGGCAAGTCTGTTGCGAAGGCGATTGCCAATGTGAATGGTCCTCTGGCCTCTGCGCTGCTTGGCAAGGACATTGCCGATCACCGCAGCATTGATGCGGCGCTCATGGAACTGGACGGTACCCCCACCAAATCCACCTTCGGCGCCAACGCGATTCTCGGTATTTCCATGGCCGTATGCCGTGCCCGTGCCGCATCGGAACACAGACCGTTGTACCAGTCGCTTGCCGACCAATATGGCAGCGGGGATCCAGTGCTATTGCCTGTGCCGCACATGAATCTCATCAATGGCGGCAAGCATGCCGATAGCGGCCTTTCCTTCCAGGAATGTATGATTGTTCCCACGGGATTCCGTTGTTTCGCGGATGCGTTGCGTGCGGGAGCAGAGACGTTCCATGCACTCAAGATGCTTCTGCGAGATGCTGGGCACATTACGGCTGTGGGTGACGAGGGGGGTTTTGCCCCGCGTGTCAGTGATGCCGACGAAGCATTCGCTTTCCTGTTGCAGGCCATCAATGCTGCCGGGTATGAGGAGAAGATCCATCTCGCAATTGATGCAGCTGCATCGGAATTCTTTCATGATGGTGCGTACACCGTGGATGGGCAGACGCTTACGGCGGGAGATTTGACGGAATATTACAAAACTCTTGCAGACACTTATCCGCTTGTGAGCATAGAAGACAGTCACAGTGAGGATGATTGGGATGGGTTTGCGCATATGACTTCTACGATGGGGGGTCGATTGCAGCTCGTCGGGGACGATTTGCTCGTAACGAATACAGAGCGCATTCAGGAGGCCATAAAGAAAAAAGCTGTCAATTCCGTTCTCATTAAATTGAATCAGATTGGCACAGTGAGTGAAGCAGTTGATGCGGTTGCGTTGACGCAGCAGAGTGGTTGGACTGCTGTTGTCAGTCATCGTAGCGGTGAAACGGAGGACACATTCATCGCGCATTTCGCGGTTGCGATGCGGACGGGACAGATAAAAACCGGTTCGCTTTCCCGTACGGATCGCGTGTGCAAATACAACGAGCTCCTGCGGATCGAAGAGCATTTGGGAGACAGTGCACGGTATCAGTCGCCTTTGTAAGCAATGTTTGGTCGGGGCGACTGGACTCGAACCAGCGACCACACGGCCCCCAGCCGTGCATTCTACCAACTGAACTACGCCCCGTAGTGCCTATGCTACGGAATTTCTCTGCGTCTTGCTACAACTTTCATGCCAAGGCATTCCTGTAGGCTTTTTTGGTTGCTGCACCATGCACGTTGTGCTTTCATGCAGCCTTATTTCTCCAAATGTTGATTAACAATCATAATTGTGTTATAATAACACGTTAGCATCATGAGCCTTTCCAAGGAAGAATTCTCGGCAGCCAGCCATGCACTGCGTCAGCACAGGCGCATTCTTATTCTGCCGCATGCCAATGTGGATCCCGATGGCCTGGGCGCCGCTCTGGCTTGTTATCACCTCTTCAGCGCACTGGGCAAAGATGTCACTGTTGTGTGCCCAGACACGCCACCGGAGTCTCTCGCTTTTCTACCAGGTTTCGATCACATGTCTGAAGATCTGGCGGCACAGGAACAGTACGTTCTTACCATCAATCTCGATGACGGGGTTGAAGTGGACAAGTTGCGTTATTCAGTGGAAGACAGGAAGGTGAATATTATTGTTGTGCCCAAGGGCGGCACCATACGCAAAGAACAGGTGGTATTTTCCGATGGGGAATACCCGTATGATATGGTTGTTGTTGTCGATACAGCCGATTTGCCGCTTCTGGGTTCGCTCCATACCCAGCATCCGCGACTTTTTTCCGCGATGCCTGTCTTAAATGTAGATCACCATGTGAGCAATACGCGTTATGGCACACTGCAGCTTGTGGATCCTTCGGCTGCCAGTGCCACAGCGGTATTGTACGAATGGTGTCAAAATGATCCTGATCTCGCGCAGCATCTTACGCCGGATGTGGCTACGTTGCTGCTCACAGGATTGATCACAGATACGCGCAGTTTCCAGAATCCCAACACGACGCCGCGTTCGTTGGAAGTGGCAGCGGAACTCCTGGAGAAAGGTGCCAGACAGCAGGAAATCATTCGGCACATCTACAAGACGAAGCCGCTTTCCACGTTGCGTGTGTGGGGCAGGGCGCTCAATCGTATGCAAGTAGATGCGGGTGCAGGTATTGTTTGGTCTTCTGTGTCTAGGGAAGATCTTGCGGAGATGGGTGCGGAGAGCAAGGAGACGCACGGGCTTTTGGATGAATTGATTTCTACTATTCCCGATGCGCATCTTTACGTGCTATTCACGGAACTGGAGGATGGCGGACTCAAAGCGAGTATGCGTTCTTCTTCCTCCGTTGATGCCAGCAAGATGGCGCACGCTCTCTTCGGCGGAGGTGGACATCCGCGAGCGGCCGGATTCCGTGTGCATGGATTTGATAATTTCGATTTGCAGGTTCTGGAGTGTATTCAGCAGCTCAAAGCACACCTTCGCTCTTTTAGCGGCAGTGTTCCATTGCAGGAAGAACGTATGCTTCCTCAAACGCATTCCGGCGCTGCTACAGAGACGGATGTGCTTCGCGATCTCTCGGATACAGATGCTCTACGGTCTGCCGGTACAGACGTGGTTTCTGATCTGGTACAGCCATCCAGTCAGGAAGACGCGAAGTAAAGAGCACATTCGCTTGTCGATGCAGTGCCCTCTGTTAGACTGGCAATGCATTTATATCTCTTGCGTCTATGCGTCTCGTTCAGGTCGCTAAAGCCTTGCACATGACCGGCCAGCAGTTGCGCCACGAGCTCACGGAAGTGGATTTCGGCGTCAAGGCGAGTGATCGCGAGATACCCGATGTATTGGCGCAGGGTATTCTGCGGGTGCTTTCGCGTAAGCATGGCATTGCAGTGGATATGGAAGCTTTGGGTTTCACGGAATCCGGTACCGATGGGCGCGATGCACCATCAGCACATGGCCCTGTGTTGCGTGACTCGCAGGTTGAGGAGCCTGTTGCAGCGGCTGTTCCTGAGCGTCCTGCAGAGGAGAGTGTTTCTTCGGAGGGCCTGAAGGTGCTGCGCAAACTCACACTGGATGGCGTTTCTCAGGAAGCGGTTGCCAAAGAACGCAAGAAGCTGGAAGCGACGCAGCAACCGACCAAAGCGGGTCGCGAAGCGTTGCGGCAGGAGAAACAGGAGCAATCCCGCAAGCGTCATGCTACTGCGATGCAACAGCAAATCAAGCGGAAGGAAGGCACGGTCGCATTGCCAGCGCAACTGACAGTGAAAGAATTCGCCGAGAAGACCGGCGTTCAGATTCCGGCTGTTGTGCAGGTGCTCATGAAGAACGGTGTCATGGCGACCATCAATCAGCCCATTGATTACGATACTGCTGCTATTGTTGCGGCAGAGCTCCGTATTGATGTGCGCAAAGAGGAGGGGATTGCCAATGTGGAGCACTTGCTCGCTCGCAATCTCCAGGAGCTCCTCAAGGATGAACCGGAGACATTGCTCCCGCGCCCGCCGATTGTTGCTGTGATGGGGCATGTGGACCATGGCAAGACGTCCATACTGGATGCGATACGCCAAACGGATGTTGTTGCCGGGGAATCTGGCGGTATCACGCAGCACATTGGTGCATACCAAATCGTGCATCGCAGTGCTGGTAGTGATGAGGAGCATCCTATTACTTTTTTGGACACGCCGGGGCACGAAGCGTTCACCGCGATGCGCGCCCGCGGCGCGCAGGTGACGGATATTGTCATCATCGTTGTGGCTGCGGATGAAGGTGTGATGCCGACGACGGTCGAAGCGATCAACCATGCGAAGGAAGCAGGAGTTTCCATCATCGTTGCCCTGAATAAGATGGATAAGGAGAACGCTGATCCAGACAAGGTCAAAGGCGAATTGGCGGCGCAGGGGCTTCAGCCTGAAGATTGGGGTGGCAATATTCCAGTGCTTCCGTGCAGCGCCGCGAATAAACAGGGCATCCCGGAGCTGCTTGACCACATTGTTTTTCTGTCGCAATTGCAGGATTTTCGTGCGAATCCCAATCGCAGCGCTGTTGCTACGGTGATTGAGAGTCACTTAGATCCCTCTCATGGCCCGCTTGCGACTCTCATTGTGAATGCGGGGACTCTGCGTACAGGCGATGCGTTTCTGTGTGGTGCAGCGACGGGTAAGGTTCGTGTGATGATGGACGCCCGTGGTGAGCGTCGCGAGGTTGTTCCTCCCTCCGGCACCGTGCGTGTTTCGGGGTTCAGTGATGTGCCTTCTGTAGGAGATATTCTGCAGGTGGTTCCTAGTGAGCATGTGGCGCGCAGCATGGCTTCCGAATTGCAGAAGCGGCATGATGCGAGTAGGAAACGCAGTTTCGCTGATCTGGTCAGTCGCTTGTCGGAGGGGCAACTTCGTCATCTTAAAATCGTGCTCAAGGCAGATACGCACGGTTCACTGGAAGCCATACAGGATTCCCTGAATAAAAAGGCGACTGATGCGGTGAATGTCAAAGTCATTCACAGTGCTGTCGGCGGTGTTTCGGAAAATGATGTCATGATGGCTTCTGCGAGTGATGGTATTGTTGTTGCTTTCCATGTGCCTGTTCCCGTCGGTGCTAAACGTCTCGCGGAACGGGAGGGGGTCAAAGTGCGTTCCTATGACATTATTTACGCTCTTCTAGATGATATTGATGCGCTTCTTCTTGGCTTGGTGGAGCCGGAGGAACAGGAACGTGTCCTGGGACATTTGGCAATTCGTGGTGTTTTCCTCACAAAGAGGAGCGAACAGATTGTGGGAGGCAAAGTTACAGATGGCATTATTAAGCGTGTACCTTTTCGTATTCAGCGCGACGGGCAGGATGTAGGAACGGGTCGTATCACTTCGTTGAAGAAAGTCGATAAGGATATTAAGGAAGCCAAAGAGGGGACCGAGTGTGGTATGAAAGTGGAGACGTCGATTCCTTTGCAGGAAGGTGATGTGCTGGAGGCGTACATCCAGGAATTCAAGCGCAAGGAGAGCTGAGGTTTTCCCTAGAGTTTACAGCTCTTTCCACAGATGGTTGCCCATGTCGTTTTCTATGAATTGCAGAAGGATTCGTTGCGCTTCCGCATCGGTGACGCCCTGCACGATGCGGCAGAAGTGCATGCGGTCTTCCGGTTTCATGTTTCGGAATGCAATGTGTGCGTTTTCTGCAGGTCTGGGGGCTATGCTTTCTGCAAATGCTTCGTGGAGTTCCTGCGGCGTTTGTTCCGTATTCTTATTCTTGAGCTCCCGTTCCAGTCGCCGCATACGCTGCCTGCCGTCTGGTGCCATCAGTCGTCCGGTTATACGTACCCATTCGCGGCCGCTGATGCCGTATGTGCGTGCCAGTGTTTCGAATGGCTGTTGCACGAGTGGCACGATCTGATCTACTTGTTCACGTTGCTGGCGGGGCAAGAATGCCAGTTGATCCTTCTGGCGTTTATGACTCCCTTTAGGCAGGCCGCCGTTGTATCCCAGGTAGGCGATTCCTGCATACATGGCGAGCGGCAGCGATGGTTTGCCTCTATTGGCTACCAGTGAGACGATTGCTCCACCTACGCCCAACAGGACCAGGGCGAGCCTTCCTGTTTTTTTGAACGTATTCATGGGAGATTTGCTCTGCTGTTCTTCGCGTTTGACCGTGGCTTCCAGTACGGATTGCGCTATGGGATCCATGGCGATGATCGTCTGCAGCGCCTCGGTGCACTGTTCCAGGAATGCATGTTGGGACGGGTGTGTCGGTGTAATGCTCTGCAGCGTTTGCATGTGCCTGTATAGCACTTCCGTTTGCACATGCGCCACATTGCCGTCACCGGTGACAGAGGGGTAGTACTGCAGCAGGGGATCATGTCCTTTCTCTGTTTTAAAGAAGAGTCCCAGCGCGTCCTGGATTGCTTCGCGGTCCCGTTCGCCCATGAATGCCGTTTCCCGATTCCGGTTCACCTGCTGGTACTGCTGTCGCAGCGCTTCGGGTGTGCCTGAGAGCAGATATGTTTCTACGCGGTTTTGCATGAGCTGGCTGTAGTTTTCGTCAATGCGCGACATGATGGCATTCTGCGGGTTTCCGGCGTTTTCAGCCGCTATGTCCGCGCCCAGTTTCATCCGCTCAAAGAGCGGTTTGTACAGCTCTTCCAGCCTCTCGTTTTGCTGTGCGAGCTCCGCGATTCTCTCGCGGTTTCGTTCCGGCACTTCCGGTGCCCGTGGTGCCTGTGGTGGTACGTCTATTGGCATGTATTACGGGTTTGGCGGCATTGCAGCTCTGATTTCAGTGACGATCTCATCGAGTGATTTTGGACCAACCATTCCGTTTGTCGCATTGAGTTCTGGACTGCGTTCTAGTACAGCTCGTATATCTACTCCTCTGTGGTTTTGATTAAGATGTTGTGCGAGTACTCTATAGTCTGGTGGACTATTGCTTTGTATTGCGTCTCTAATTCTCCCAAGTTCTGTTTTTATTGTTGGATCCGCCAACGTTCTGTTGACTGCCGTACCTCCTCCTCTTGTCGCATTCCTGATGGAATCGATAGTGAGTGTGTTATTCGGACCGATCATCAGGTTGGGATTCTGTGCGAGTCTGCCCAGCTGCATGATCGATGCCTGTCCGCCCCTGGGCATGGGTACCACTGGCAGTGAGAGCGGCGCTTTGAGAGCGAACTTGCCCCAGTTCTTGCCGACGGCGTCGAATGCGCCGCCGATCATGGCGAATACACCGCCCATTTTACTGAATGTCATGAAGGTGCCGACCCACATAATAAAGATACCCGTCAGTGCCCAGAACAGTTGCCACCATGACTTTAAGCCACCGATGCGCAGTCCGCCCATTTCGTTGCACAGCCATGGCTGGCTTGTGATCGCGTTACAGTTTGCCGCCATACCCGTACGCAGGATGATGAATCCTATGGAGAGGGGCACAGCGATGACAGTAGGCAGAAAGACTGCTTTCAGGAAGTGTTTGAAGATATCCATGGTGTCCACGAACTTTTCGCCAATGACGAAGCTAATGAAGATGAAGGGCATGGCCATGATCGTGATCATGATGATAGGAATACGCACGAAGAATGCTGCAGCCATTGCCAGGATTGGCAGTCCTGCAATAATGACGTAACCAAAGACCAGGAAGAATTGCGCTACGAAACGCGACAATGTTTGCACTTGGCTCCAGCCGCCTCCGCCTGCTCCGGGCAAAGGAGCATTCACAACTCTGCCAACGTTGATGAGCTGTACGAAGTTTAAGTACATACCCTGCAACATCCCCATGCCTGTATTCGTGTCGTCTGGCAGGTCTCCCAGTTCCAAGCAGAATATGCCGCCCCAGGCATGGAATCGATCGGGGTTACTGGCTGCGTTGACGACACAGGCATCGGTTCTATCCGGGAAGAGATATGCATTCTGAATGTACAGGCATCCTTCTTCCAGGTCGCCATTCTCTGTGATGGTCATACATTCACCCGGCACGCTGGCAGCCAGCGAGTACACCGTTGCCGTTAGTACATTGCCTACATCGTAGATTACCCATGCAAAGAACCAGGAGAAGTTGACAAGAATGAGTGCCACGACGAATTTCACCATTTTGTCTTTAGATGGCGCACTCGTTCCGCCTGTGACTGTGATGGTCAGTGCTACGATGATGAGCAGGAACGCGAAGATGACATTGACGATATTTCGTGAGAATGCCCACATGAATTGAATCAGCGGTTTTCCATTATTTCCTATCAGGATATTGTCCCGTAAATCAACCATGAGGTCAGGGCTTAGTAGTGCAGAAAGGAAGTGTATTGCGCCGTATACAGCTACCATGAGTACGTCGAAGAACACTCCTGTTTTTTCAAGGAGATCATTTAGTCCTGTGGCAGCAGGGATGGGATTTACCTGTGCCAGTGCACTATCGATGAGTACGGGGGTTTGTTCGATGAGTACACTCCAAATCAAGAAGCATCCCAAGAGCATTCCTCCAGCAATTTTTATGTGTTTATACATCATCATAGTGTAGCAGTTTTTGTCTTTCTACACAATTCACTGTGGTTATAGCGGCATTACCAATGTGCAGAAATAGTACTCGAGAACATAAAAGTGATTCAATTGTGAGTATAAATTGTATTCATAATACGAGAATAAATTGGAGTTTATATTTACTTTTTGGCTTTATTTAGACTAAATATTTGTATATTTTTTGTATTCATTTAAATGAGTAATTTTCTTGCACTAGTTGGGTGTTCATGACTACAGTTTGTGAACACGACTATAGTCGCTATGTCTTCATCCATTCTTAAAGCACTGTTTAGTTCGCAAACGCGCGTCAAGTTGCTCTCTACGTTTTTGCTGCATTCTGAGCAGGAGTACTTCATCCGTGAATTGACTCGTCTGCTCAATGAGCAGATCAACTCCATCAGGCGCGAACTCGAAAATCTCCGGCGTATCGGTCTTGTAAAGGCCAGACATCGCAATCGGAAGAAGTATTACCGCGTCGATACAGACTTTGTTCTCTACAGTGAACTCAAGAGCATTTTTGCCAAAGAGGTACAGGCGGATAGCCCTATTGTTTCCAGTCTCAAAAAACTCCCGCTCGTGCGTCTTGCAGTGCTTGCGGGGTCGTTTGTGGGAGCGGATAGCAAAGTGGATTTGCTGATCGTGGGTGATTTGAAGAAAGAAATGCTTGAAGCGTTGCTTTTGCAGGATCCCAGTTTGAAGAATGTGAAGTACTCCATTTTTTCCGAGGGGGATTTTCTTTACAGGCTCAGTTTGCGGGATCGTTTCATTGCGGAAATCGTCAATGATCCCCGCCATCTCATTGTTATTAATGCGCTGCAGAAGGAGATGGATCAGGCAACCAGTAAGTAGCGGCTACAAAGCCTTCTTTTTCCCTTTACAGCTGCAAGGGTGCTCTGTAGGCTTCGTGCGCTATGCCTTCAGCGATTCTTCATGCACAGGCGAAAGTGTATCCCCAGCGGTTGCCCGATATCCGTTCCGGCTACACCGTGCGTGTCTCTGAACGTGTGCAGGAGGGGGCGAAGGAGCGTACGCAGGTTTTTGAAGGTTTGGTTATTGCTGTCCATCGTGGTCATGTGCAGACCGATGCGACATTCACTGTACGCAAACTTGTTTCCGGCGTGGGTGTAGAGAAGGTATTTTCCTTCTGTTCTCCTTTGTTGGAGAAGGTGGAAGTCAAAAAAGTTGCAAAGGTTCGTCGTGCAAAGCTCTTCTTCCTGCGAGGGCGTCGTGGTAAGGCAGCGCGCCTGAGCGAACGTTTTACTATGGCGGAGGAATTTGCCATGGCTTCTGCTCCAACAGAGGAAGCTGAAACTGACGTGGTGGCAGAAGAGGGAGTTATGGATACATCCGCTATAGGAGAAGCAGAGGAGAAGTAAGCCAAGAAGGAGTAGGATTGCATCATGCGTTTGCTGCTCATCGGTAACTACGGCGTTGGAAATCTGGGGGACGAAGCATTAAAAGAGTATTTTCTCACTACTTTTCCTGATGTGGAATGGACAGTAGTATCTGCCAGGCCTGCGCCTGGTGAGTACCCTCGTTTACCAATGGGCATGCGTTCGTTTCTGTTGCCATGGTGGCGCACTCTCCGTGCATACCGTATGTGTGATGCTGTTATTTTTGGCGGTGGAAGTCTTTTTACAGATACCGAATCGCTTTTTGCATGCATCCTTTGGTATTGGCATGTGTGTGTTGGGCGGCTTTGCGGCAAGCCGGTGTATTTCGCCTTCCAGGGTATTGGTCCTTTTCGGAGTCGGATCGGGGAGTGGCTTGCCCGCCGTGCGGCACGCATGGCATCTTTTTTTTCCGTCCGGGATGCGTCTTCTCGAAAACGACTGGATTCATGGAATTTGAATACAAAAGTTGTACTAAGTTTTGATCCGATTTTTACTCTATTTGATAAGCATAAATACAATGATTGTTCAAAAAAAGTATTCGTAATAATACCACGATTTAATGCATCGGCAACCTTCCGAAATCTTGCTGTAGAGCGTGCCCGATCCGGCGGGTTTGATGCTGTGCACATCCTTTCGCTGCAGCCGGAGTCTGCCGATGAGCAGCGCACCTGCACGCAGCTCGCGCATGCGACGGGCGGTATGGTCGTGCCCATCCGGTCTCTTGATGATCTTGGATCGGAAGTCTGTGCCGCGACTTTTGTGCTTGCACAGCGGTACCACGGTGCGCTCGCCGCTCTGGCATTGGGGAGAGACTTTGCGGTTGTGCGGCAGCGCGAGGGGGATAAATTATCGATGCTGCGGGAACTGCAAGGGTATGAGGAACAGTGCAGGCGACTCGTTGAGAACGGGGAGGATGCACTGCGCGATGCGCTGCAACACGTTGAGGAAATCGCCAAATGATGCTAGACTGTACAACGTGTTAAACGAACTCTATCTCACTGCTGCGGAAATCGATGCCTTTCAGGAATTGTCGGATGCATTGCGCGAAGGTTGGGTTGTGCACGAGGAAAAAACAGACGGTCGTGCCGATGACCCCGCGCGGCGCGCTATTCGGATGCAGATGCTTCGGTTGCGCGATCCTAAGCTGATGCAGTTCGTTGCGTCGGCACAGAATTCTAACAGTGCAGATGCGCTTGCAGCGCTCATTTTGGATACGGATATGGCTCATGTGTCTGACCATGACATGGCAGAGCTCTTCTTTGCCATTGGGCCTGCACCGGTAACGGCGGTTGTCGCTTCGTTGCTTGCACGTGTGTCCACGGACGAAGACGTAGAGGCAATAGCGGCTCTCACGCTCATACGGCATTCTCTACTCGCAGCACATTCTCCCACATCCGCATGACAGGCATTGATACGCTCAACGAACAGCCCAAAGGGGATATTGATGCGCCGCGACCTTTTGTGCCGACGCCTGAGCGGGTTTCCCAATATCTGGAAATGAGTATTGATGAAGTGGCGGCTGCACTCAAGAGTGTGGAGGGGCGTCAGCGTCTCTTTGAGAGTCTTTTGAGGCACGAGGATGATTTGCGGGTTTTAGATCCGCAGTTTGAACCGGCGGTGTTGCGCGAGCAGCTCGATTTGGTAGCAGATGTGTTCCATGAGAAAGAGCGGTATTTGTTGGATATGCAGCAGCCGGAAAAACAGGGTGCCTTCCGGCGGGCATGGGAACGCGTGAAGGGATTTGCAAAACGCCATCCTGTTGTGACGACGCTTCTGGTTGCTGCACTTGTTGCATCGGGAGTTGCAGCGGGATTCTATGTCACGGGTAATTGGGAACTCCTGCTCACGAAAGTTGGTTTGGACAAAATCCTCGGTGGTGCCGAAGCCGCGGGGGAGATGATGGATCCCACTCTGGTGACGCCGCTGCCTCCCGGAGCAGGGGAACTGGCTGTACCTCCTCCCGCTACTGCGGTGCCGGGGGCATCCGGACCCATTTGATCCTAGAGGGTTTTTATCACATAAACATCCATGCAAAGTATCGAACAGCCATCTTCCGGCTCCGAATCACGCGAAAGTGCTGATGTATTCGGTAGAAGGCTCGATGCACTTGCTTCTGTTCTGGGCCCCGAAGCACCTCCGTTGCCTGATACTGTCTCGGAACAGTGGTTACAGCAACAATTATCTGCTCTGGTACGGAATCATAGGATTGACACCTACAACGAACAGTCGCGATACAACGAGCTTATTTACAGACGCGCTGCTCTGGAGCGCCGCAACGATGCACATGTCCTGCGTGATCCGGAACAGCGCAACGAACTTATTGTGGCGGAGCAGGCTGTTGCATACCATGAGTATTTTCGTACTGCGGCTAATCACGTGATGGAGACCATGCGGCGTTACGAAGCATTGCGAGCGCAGGTTTCCGTGCTTCCACCTGCGTTGCAGCAGCAGGAGCGCCAGGCGATGGAATATATTGATGCATTGCGTGCTGCGCTGGCGGAGCGGACGCTCTTTTCCCACGTTTTGCTCATTGACCAGCATCTTGCCGATGGTTTTGGCGATGCAGCACATTTGCGGAGCATGCGTGAGCAGTACGTTGCACAATTGTCCTCTGGGAGCCGTGATGTTTTAGACGCGTCGAACGAACAGAAGCTCATTCGGGCGAATCAGCTCAATCAGCGCATCATCGAAATTTTGGGAGGGCAGCATGGTTTGCAGGGTATTGAGGAGGGGTACTTGCCCAAACGTCTGTATTTGGATTTTCTACAAAACCGCTACAAGCAGCTTCTGGACGATCAAAAGCAGATTGCTGCGGACCCCCGTTTGATTCATACCATAGCTGAGCGTGATCGCTTAGCGCTTAAACATCAAATGGCGGAGACACGCGGCGAAACGTTCACCGAAGAGGATGTGGCTCGTTATGACCATTTACAGGAACGTATACACAACGCCAATAGGCAATTTGATACGCTGGATTCCCAGCGGAAGCACATTATTGATGAGATTCTCTGGCTCACTGATACGTTGGGTGTATACAACATCGAACAGACTGAACTGGCTGCAATACAACGTCAGTTTGGTGGTCGGTACAGTTTCGAGGGCGTGGGGGGTATCAACCCTCTCACAACTCCGCCGGATATTCGCGATGCGATTATGCGAAACATGGAGTCTCGCAAGAAACATCATTTGTCTCAGATGTCTGCTTTTTTGCATACAGTGGATGAAGAAGTACTGGATACCAGTCTCACTGGCCGTGCAGAAGATCTTTGGAATAAAGAAGGGCGCAAGGTTTTACGGAGTGTGACTCATCGTATTGCTGCGATGTTCACGTTTGCTGTCCCCGAGTCTTTTGGGATGCAGGATGCGGCTCGTAGTTTGCTCACTGCGCCGCTTGATGAGGTACTTGGGTGGCCTGTTGGTAAGGAAACGTGGGAGGAACTTACAGATGAAGAGAAAGAGAGCGTCATACAAAAATCCAAGAGTGTTCTGGACCACATCAACAATTTTGATCGTTCCAAAATTTCTGCAATGCAGGAAACCGTTTCCCTGTTACAGGGGATGGAAGCAGCATCTGCTTTCGTTGGGCAAGAGATCCGTTTCGACGATGCGGGCGAGCCGGTGTTGCCGCAGGAGCGTGTGACGGCGTCCAATGTTGCGACTCTGCAGAAAGAGCACGGAGGTGCAGCAGTGTACATGATGCTCCTGCGCCAGCTTGAGGGCGAGTGGGGCACAGATGAGCCGCCAAGCGGTGTTTTGGGCGAATATGCCCAGTTTTTGCATGGCGTCAACGACGTGGTAGGCGATCATCTCAAGGTAGGTCGGGCGTTGCATATTCTTCGTAGCCGTTACGAGGCGTTATCCAACTACCTCCTCGCCGCGGCTGTTGCTGCCGGTGCTTTGGGTGCAGTGGGCATGTATGCCCTGTACAAGTTACCGTCTGCATTACGCGCCGCTGCGCGTTCCGCTGCTCCTCGCGCCGTTCCGCCATCGCCACGCACTCCTCTTTCGCGCACATCTCCGCCACGCTCAGCGGCTCCCCGGGCTCCGGCGCAGACGCCGGGTGCTCCCAGCCGCGTTGGCAATATTCTTGGAAAGGCGGGCATTGCCCTCGTTGCCATTGAAACCGCACGTCAGATCGATCTGGCGCGGAGCCTGCGGTCGCTTCCGGAAATGGAAGCGGTCAGTAGTGCGTTGGAACTCATGGAAGGGCACCCGCAGATCGACAAAACTGCGTATCGCTATACGCAGGAAGTTGCCGCATTACGTCAACGCGAGGCGCTCCTGGCGGTGCGGCATGCCACTCAGGAGTTGGAGCGTGCATTGCAGCAACCGGATTCCCTTACGAAAGAGCAGCAGCGGGAACGTCAGCGACTTTTGGCATATGCGCGGCGTATTGTGCAGGCTGCACATGCAAAAGAGCGCGATTTGCACGCGTTTTTTCCTATCACTGACTACATCCATTCCACTGACCGGGATCCGCAGGGTATCGTGCGGGTGCAATATCGGCGTCTTGATGAGGCACGCAGCCGCGGAATGGAATACGAAAAGCAGAAGCGGACATGGAAATCTGGATTGCTTTTGCGGGAACAACGTTCTTTTGATGAGCGTATGGAAGAGATGCATTGGGAGAGTATCGATGGTATTGAGGAGGAATATGAAAAGTTCATCGGCAATGCAGGTGCGTTCTTCGCGGATGTGTACCGGCGGTAACGCAATGTTCTCCTTTTGCTCGCCTCGCCTGCGTAAGACGGGCATCATTTCTGCGGTCTATGGATATCCGCAATTTCTGCATCATCGCGCACATCGATCACGGCAAGTCCACGCTTGCTGACCGCATGATCGAGTTGACTGGCACCAAGCAGCATCGTGAGATGAAAGCGCAGTTGCTGGATACCATGGATTTGGAGCGCGAGCGTGGGATTACCATTAAGCTCCAGCCTGTGCGTATGCAATATGCGGGTGTGCAGCTCAATTTGATCGACACTCCCGGGCATACGGATTTCCGGTACGAGGTGAGCCGCAGTCTCGCCGCGTGCGAAGGAGCCATTCTGCTCGTGGATGCTTCGCAGGGTATTCAGGCACAGACACTGGCGGTGCTCTATATGGCTATGGAACATAATCTCACAATTATTCCGGTGCTCAATAAGATCGATTTGCCAGCGGCTGATCCCGAGCGAGTGACAGAGGAAGTAACAAAATTGCTCGGATGCACGCCGGATGCTGTTTTGCGCATATCTGCGAAAGAGGGGATCGGCATAGAAGGTGTTCTTACGGCGGTGGTGGAGCATGTTCCCGATCCTTCTTCCTTCTCACTTCGGAAGGCAGAAGGCAGAAGCGAGAAGGCAGAAGGAAGGGCTCTCATTTTCGATGCTGTTATGGATCCGTATCGCGGCGCTGTGGCATATGTGCGTGTTATGGAAGGCACCTTTCACAAAGGGCAGCCTATACATTTACTGAAGGGTGAAGCGCGATTCGAGGCGCTGGAAGTTGGCCATTTCTCGCCGCAGTACGTTGCTGATGCCGCGCTTCATGAAGGCGAAATCGGGTACATCGTCACGGGTGCCAAAGATGTTTTGCGCGTTCGGACGGGGGATACTGTTGCGATTTCCCCCGATTCGCAGCCATTGCCGGGCTACAGGGAGGTGCAACCGATGGTTTTTGCAGGTTTGTACCCTTCCGAGGCAGATGGCTATCCGCGCTTGCGCGATGCGCTCGAAAAACTTTCTCTGAATGATGCAGCGCTCTCCGTAGAACCTGAACGCAACATTGCGCTTGGCAACGGCTTCCGTTGCGGTTTTCTGGGTCTTCTCCACATGGATATTGTGCAGGAGCGCCTGGAACGCGAGTATGACTGTGATCTCATCATCACGGCTCCCAGCGTACGTTACGAGGTCCATCTGCACTCCAAGCGACCTGCGGAAATTATCCGTTCCAGTCTGCTGAAGGCAGATGAACCCAATGTGGCGGTTCTCTCCAATCCTGCCGATTTTCCGGATCCTGCGCACATTGCAGAGGTGCGCGAGCCGTGGGTACAGCTGGAGATACTTTGTCGTTCCCAGGATGTTGGTGCCGTCATGACGCTTGCACAAAAGCGCCGCGGTGTGCAAAAATCCATGGAGTATCTGGATGCAGACCGAGTACTCGTGCACTTTGAGATTCCGCTTGCAGGTATTGTGTCGGATTTCTTCGATGCCCTCAAATCCGCGACGTCCGGTTACGCTTCCATGAGTTATGAGCCTCTCGGTTTTCGTGCGGGAGATTTAGTCAAGCTCCAGATTTTGTTGCTCGGGGAGCCGACCGATGCACTGAGTACCATTGTGCATCGCAGCGAGGCGCAGGATGTCGGCGCGCTCGTATGTAAAAAGCTCAAGACGGTCATCCCCAAAGCGCAGTACCAGATTCCCATCCAGGCTGCGATCGGTGCCAAAATCGTTGCTCGTGAGACGTTGTCGGCTTTTCGTAAGGATGTGACGGGACATTTGTACGGTGGCGATGTTTCGCGGAAGCGCAAATTGCTGGAAAAGCAGAAGAAGGGGAAGAAACGCCTGAAACAGATGGGGAAAGTCACATTGACCCAGGAAGCTTTTCTGAGTGTTTTGAAACGGTAACAATGTGGATATTTTGGAGGTTCCCATGCATCTGTCCTTCCCTCTTCGTTCGGCGTTCATCGCCCTTCCTCTGGAAGGGCAGTCCAAGTGGCATTTTCAGTCTCTGCAGCATACATTGCGGGATTTCAACGATATTCTCTGTTTCCAGAATCCGCAGACGCCGCATCTTACGTTGCAGTATTGGCGAGAACTCATGGAGATTGAGTACCAGAGTGTTCTGGATCAGGCAGGAATTCTGGCATCTAAAACATCGCGTTTCACCATGCATATTACTGGCGCCGATACTTTTGGCACGCATGGCCAGGAACGCGTGCTGTTCCTGCAGATTGCGTTTTGCGAAGAGCTTACGCGCTTGCGCAAAGCCTGTCCGTGGGTTGCTGGCACGCCCTTCCATCCGCATATTACTCTTGCCCGTATCCGCCATTCCCAGCGGTTTGCCGTCCAGAAGAAGTGCATCATGAAATCATTGCAAGATTGCTCATATGATATTGTCTGTGATCGGCTCCGGTTGTATGCGGAAATGCATAGCGTTGCACAGACGCCGCTTGCGGATTTTGTTTTTGGAACATGAGTGTCGTATGCGAGTGGATGGATTCCTTCCACGCTCTCACATTTTAGTCTTCTTCTGCTGTATCGCTGTTTTCACCGTGCGTTGATTGTTCCAGAAACTTCTGCCTGGCATTTGCCATGAATGGGCTGAATACAGTCTGGAGGATGCTTGCCGTGAGCGGTTGCACTTTTTCGTACGGCGCTTCGCGGTTATGCATGCGCATGTGTTCCTGCAGCACGAACGTTGCCAGCTGAAGCACGGTTCCGTCGATGTTCTTCTCGTCCACCATCAGTCGCAGGAGGATGCTTGTGGCATCGATTGCGAGTGCCATTTGCATGCGCGAGACCCAGGCGATGATTTCTGCTTTTGATGTATCGTCGATATCGTCATGTGTTTTCGTGAGGGCGATTGCCTGTGTTTGTTTAGCCGAAGGGGCATCCATGCCGTTTTCTTGCATGTATCGATCTGCTTCTTCCCGACTGGCATCGTGGATGAGCGAGAGTACGGCAAGGATGAAAATGCTCGGGCAGTCTCGGGCTACGAGTCTCGCAATGAGAATGAAGAGATGCGCGTGCTGGCCGCTCCCTAAAAACTGGATGATGGTCTGTGCCACGCGATCATCACGTTTTTTGGATTTGCGTTCCTCTTTGCGAATGCGCTGCATGGCTGCCGCTGCAGCGGCGAAGCGCTGCTTTGCCTCTTCGCTCAGACCTTCCTGCGCCGATCCTGTTTCGTCGGGTGCCCACGATTCCGCGGGTCCCATGGCATCGGACATGCAGCGATGGTAGCGGATGCATAGCCAATGGCGATAGCGCAATCGCCATATTTCTTTTACGTTAGACGCCCGGTGTCGGTTCTATATGGATGAACGTGCAACGCTCCCGGCGGCCGTTGAATTTAAGCATCCGTTTTTGGCTGAATGTCACGGTACCTTCGGTGTTTGCGTGGATGGTCCAGTCCTTGCCCAGGTGCGTATTGGCGCCGGGGCGGTACCAAAAGCCCTTCTGCCGTACCAGGACTTCACCGGCAGATACGCGCTGACCGCCGAAACGTTTGACGCCGCGGCGTTTAGCTGTGCTATCTCTGCCATTGCTGGTTGAGCCACCGGCTTTCTTATGGGCCATGGGTGCAGTGTATGCAATGATGCTGCTGCCGTGCAAGGAAATGTGCAGGTTTTCGCTGCCTGTATCAGGGGACGTATTTTGACACTTTTTCAGTGGATTTTCTCTGCATCCCACTTGGGCGTGTGTTACGCTACGTTCCGTAACGCGGGGTGGAGCAGCCTGGTAGCTCGCGAGGCTCATAACCTCGAGGTCGCGGGTTCAAATCCCGCCCCCGCAACCAAACTTCTGTATCCACGGAAGATGAGTAGATGCCGGATGGCAGACATGGTTCAGTATTCGGAAACTCATCATATTCAGAGCGATTTTAGCATCTCAATGGTTCGGTCGCTGAACCCGCATGTTTCATAGAACGCATGTGCAACTGTGTTGGGTGCAAAACATTCAACACGAACGTGCACGCATTGCTTCTCCCTGAAGAACGCCTCCATGGCTTCCATCAATCTCTTTCCCACGTTCTGCCCACGGTGCTCAGGGTTCACAACCAGTTCCACGACCCTTCCACTTGTTTCCGAGCGTATTTCGAGTTGATCCTCTGGGGACGTTTCCTCAACCACTCCGGCAATGCCACCAAGGATGTTCCCATCTTGCTCTGCAACGAAAATCACGCCGTTTCCTTGAGCAACTTTCTGCAGAAGACGTTTCGTGTATGCGGGAGCATCGAATTCCTCACCCGACTTATTGAGACGTAGTTGGTCGAGCCCTGCGACATAATCCTGCAAAATCTGGATGAGATCTGTCAGGTCTCTCCGATCTTTGCCTGTGTACACGCGTATTTTCATGATGTGATTGTAGCCGAAATTTTTATCGATCTCCCATTGCATTCGAATTTCAAATCGTTGAAGTCCTGAATCATCAAGTCTGTCTCTGCCAATTCCATAGGAGTATTGCCTTCGTGATGAATACCTATGCAGAACATACCTGCGGATTTTGCCGATGTTATGCCGATGGTAGTATCTTCGAATGCACAGCATTTTGCCGGAGATACTCCGATGTGTTCGGAGGCAAGCAGGTACGGATGCGGATCGGGTTTTCGGAATGCGGTATCTTCTTGAGTAATGATGACCGCAAAGTATTTTCTGATGCCCAGCAAATCAAGAGAAACATCGGCAGAGTGCCGTTGCGCACCTGTGACAACCGCACATGGAACTTTATGCTCTGCCGCTTCTTCTAACAGATTTATA
>Ga0172381_10001428_pt1 | contig 28139 bp, 26 predicted proteins | sample Leawel6488metaG_FD_119754 | JGI IMG/M metagenome (GOLD analysis project Ga0172381, IMG submission 119754) | Leachate microbial communities from a municipal landfill in Southern Ontario, Canada - Leachate well 64-88 metaG | ecosystem: Engineered > Solid waste > Landfill > Unclassified | place... | reverse complement strand
CTCCCACCTCAAAGAACTAACTAGAATCCACAGAGGACTTTCTTACAAACTTAAACGCAAAATGATTGATGAAATATTGTCAAAGTAGGCTGAAAAAAGCACCCAAATTTGCTATTACACCCGTCTCAACGTTCAGCGCCTTGTCGGAATCCTGCAAGCCCATCCCAACTCGGACACCGCCTGGAACGAATGGGATTCGCTCTGTTACCAGGCCCGCAACATGGCAGAGGACCCAGACCTCGGTAAGCAAGAGCGTCTGGCCTGGGCAGACTACTGCCAGTCTGTCTCGAGGACGTACGCAACCTACTTCAACGACGCGGACGCCTGGACCTGCTACTGCGACAATATCCTGGTGTGCTCCAAGATTCGCCAGAGCATCACACTCGGCGTCCCCGTCGACGAGTGCGAGCCACATGCTTCTGACAAGTTCAGAGCACTCCTCGGCATGCGTCGTGCGGTCGAGACCGACGGTCAGATCAAAACCGAGAAGGGATACGGCTGGTATCTCAATAACAACGGTTTCGGCCTTCCTGCATTGGCCTACTGGCGCCTGCTCCAGTATCGCTGGGGCGATGTCCGTGGCCTCAGCAGCGGCCGGAACGGAGCCTGGCGCCATAGCAAAACTCAGTTCTGGTGGCTTCTCGGCGGCGTGTTGTTTTGCCTGACCTCCGCGGTCAAGGCACACAGTATCATTCTCCGACGACGGTTTGTCGCAGTGTCGTAGCGTGGCTTTCGCCAGACTCTGCATCTAGCGAGTTAGCCACGGCCAAGAGAAGGGAGGTGTATGATGCACCCCATCTGGGGTCTGGTCTGGGGGATTTGGGTCAGGGCGCGCGAGAAAGCGCGCCAGTCATTCGTTGCGCCGGCATTCGTGCCGGCGCAGTAGTACTCCGGGCCGGCCGGATCCGCAAGGATTCGCGCCGGCCCGCTGTGTTTTAAAAAGAAATTAATTGATCAATTGTCAATTGTGCAATTATCAAATTATAAAAAAAACCAAAGTAAAGTATGTTTCAAGACAACCCGTTGCTTGACTAAAGAAGAGATCTTTGTTAATATTAGTTCGTCAAAGACAGCCGGGACCGAAAGGTTTAAACTAAAAACCCTGCCGAGACGATAGAAGAGACCAGAGGACAGATACCAGAGTCCAGAAGGTCAGATATCGATGTCTTTGCATCGATTTTTTTAATTAATTCTGGTTTCTGGCATCTGGAAACTGGAGTCTGGAGAAACATGTTGCTTACGAAAGAAAAGAAAGAACGGTTACTAGCAAATCTTAAGACGCTTTTTGCTGATTCCGGAGCTTCTATTGCCTCCGATTATTCGGGACTGACAAACCCCGAGATAACCGAGCTTAGAAAAGCAATGAAAGCAAAGGGGATTAAACTGACAGTAACCAAAAATACACTGGTAAAGAAAGCTCTTGAGGAGCTTAAATTGACGATAGATGATGAAATCCTTGATAAGCCGGTTATATTTGCTTTTGGCGAAGACGAGGTCGAGACTGCCAAAAGTTTAGCCGAATTTGCCAAAGCACACGACAAGCTCGAAGTCTTAGGCGGCATGATTCAAGGCGAATATGCTGACAAGTCAAAAGTTAAGGTACTTGCTCTTCTTCCGGGAAGAGGCGAACTCGAAGCTAAGCTTGTTGGGATATTGGCGTCGCCAACCAGCGGGCTGGTCAATGTGCTCGGTGGAAATATCAGGGGACTAATCAATGTTTTGAACCAAGTTCAAAACAAAATTTAAAATTTTGAATTTTAAATTTAAAAATGAAAGGAATTACAATGGCAGATGAAGAGAAGAAAGAAGGAGTGAAGAATACAGAAGAGGGAATAGAGAATACAGAAGAGAATGAGAAACCAGCAGAGGAAAAGACCGAAGAAGTTAAGGAAGTTGTTGCCGAGGAAATAAAGGAAGCTCCGGAGAAAGCGGAGAAAGTTGCGGAGCCCGTTAAAGAAGACAAGCCAGCACCATCTGGAAAATTTGCTGACATGATAAAGCAAATTGAAGAGATGAAAGTCGCTGATCTTGCAGAGCTTGTAAAAGCTTTGGAAGACAGATTTGGCGTGTCAGCTGCTATGCCTATGGCAGTGGCAGGAGCCGGTGCTCCCGCTGGTGGCGCAGAGCAGGCAGAAGAGAAATCAAGCTATACGATCATGCTCAAAGAGAGCGGCGCACAAAAGATTGCTGTAATTAAGGCTGTAAGAGAAATCAACCAAGACTTAGGGCTAAAAGAGGCTAAGGACTTAGTTGACGGCGCACCTAAGGAAATCAAGAAAGACGTTCCGAAGGCTGATGCCGAAGAAGGAAAAAAGAAACTCGAAGCCGCAGGCGCAACAGTAGAGTTGGTCTAAACCAGACATTGATATAAAACCGAAATCCCTGCCATGATTGGTGGGGATTTTCGGTAATAATAAAGCCATGTTCGAATTTAAAATCAGACATAAATCGAAAAAATCAAAGGCACGTATAGGTTCTTTTAGTACTCCCCACGGAAGCATATCCACTCCTGTTTTTATGCCTGTGGGGACGGTAGGGGCAGTCAAAACGATGATGCCAAGAGAGCTTAAAGAACTAGGAAGCCAAATAGTGCTTGGCAACACTTATCATCTGTATTTGAGGCCGGGAGACAAATTGATAAAAAAACTCGGTGGCCTTCATAAATTTATGAATTGGAACTTGCCAATCTTGACGGATTCGGGAGGATATCAAGCGTTTTCTCTCGGAGAGAGAAAACGAAATTTTAAAGATCAAATTTTAAATTTAAAATCAAAATCAAATGATAAAATTTTAGAAACGACAACCGGAGCAAAATTCACCGAGAAGGGAGTTGAGTTCAGATCGCACATTGATGGATCGAAACATTTTATCTCGCCGGAGAGGTCGATTGAGATACAGGAAAATTTGGGAGCAGACATTATAATGGCTTTTGACCACGTGCCCCCAGCCGATAGGGCAAAATCACAAATTGGCGAGGCAACAAATCGAACACATCGCTGGCTAGATCGCTGTATCGGGGCAAAAAAACATAAAGATCAGGCGCTTTTTCCAATTTGTCAAGGCGGGCAATTTAAGGATTTAAGGGAAAAATCGGCAAAATTTATTAAGGACCTTAATTTACCCGGAAATGCAATCGGCGGGGTGTCGGTTGGAGAGAAAAAAGAAAAAATTTATCAAGTTACCGAGTGGTGCACAAATATTTTACCCGAGAACAAGCCGCGATATTTGATGGGAATCGGTTATCCTGAAGATATCTGCAGGGTAGTAAAACTGGGTATTGATATGTTCGACTGCGTCCTGCCGACGAGGCTAGCTAGACATGGAAATGTCTGGGTAAAAAGAGGCCAGAAGTCAGACACCAGAAGCCAGTTGAAAGAGGCCGGAAGCCAGATGGAAGAAGCCAGAGGCCAAAGGCCAGAGGCCAGAATACGGGAGTTAGAGGGATTGAATTATTCATACGAGCAGGTTGATCTACTCAAAAGAAAAAATCTGTCAAACAAACCGATTGACAAGACCTGCCCGTGTCCGGCCTGCCAGGGATTTTCAAGATTATACTTAAACCATTTGCTCAAGGAAAGAGAACCGCTCGGCATTCATCTTCTGACAATCCACAACCTTCATTTTACTCATAATCTTGTCCGAGACATCAAAAAAGCTATTAGGGAAAATAGATTCTAGCCGTGGTATAATATTTGTGTTGGAAAAAATAATGAAGGACCCCACACAAAGCTTTCTGTAAAAGGAATTCTATTCACTTATTACAGAAGCGCTTTATGAGGGGCGTCCTGAGCCGCTTTCGCAGCGCTCAGGAGTGGGGGTAATTTGCAGGATTTTTACTATACCTACCAGATATATTTTGTAATTGGCATTATTTTATTGTTTGCTTTGTTTGTTTATTTGATTTATCGCGCATTTTTAAAAAGGGAACTCTCGAAAAGGGCGAACGATCTGGTAATGCTCGAAGTAAGAACTCCGAAAAAATATGAAATAGAAGAATACGAACATCAGAAGAACATTCCGGAGATAACCGCTATTGCCGATCAGATGTTCGCATCTTTTGCTTCAATTTTAGAGACAAAGTTGAAAGGATTTCTCTTTCAGCCTACGATTTCATTCGAATATGTCGCAAGAGACAGAGAAATAATATTTTATGTCGGGACCCCCAGATATCTGCAGAGTTTGGTTGAGAAGCAAATTCACAGCTTTTACCCAGATGCAAACATCGAGCCAAGCGGCGATTTTAGAATTTTTAAAGATGGCATGGAAACTGCATACGGAATCATCAAAACTTCGAGGAGTTACATTTATCCGATCAAGACTTACGAAGAGCTAAACCACGACACTATTCAGAACATTACCAACGGATTATCTAAAATCGGAGAGGACGCTAGGGTTTCTGTCCAAATTCTCATAAGACCATCCAACCAAGCCTGGAGAGTGCATATAGAATGGGCAATGCGGAGAATCCAAGAGGGCAGAGGGGTGCCGCTTGGAATTGCTTGGTACAACAAGCTGGGATATTTTTTCACTCAATTTATTCAAAGTTCATATAACAAAGAAGAGGATCAATTGAAAAGGCAAATCACCCCGCTGCAAGAAGAAACTATCAAGCTTTTAAATAAGAAAAGCGCCAAAACCGGATTTGATACCCAGATAAGGGTGGTCTCGCTAGCCAAGACAAAACCCGAGGCAGAGGCAAATTTGAGGAATATTTACTCAGGCTTTACGCAATTTAACTCACCCGATAGAAACACCTTAAGGCTTTACAGAGGCTATGAGAAAAAATCGTTTTTGACTCATTTTATCCTTCGGTCGTTTGTTCCATTTGATAGAAATATTTTAAACAGCGAAGAGTTAGCCACCCTCTATCATTTTCCTTCGGAACACATAGATACACCCGGAATAAGATGGTTTATGGCAAAAAGGTCAGCGGCACCAACCGTTCTTCCCAAAGAAGGCATTATACTTGGCAAGAATGTTTATCGGGGAGAAGATGCGTTAGTCAGACTTCAGGATAACGACCGGCGCAGACATATGTATGCGATTGGAATGACTGGAACCGGTAAGTCAACATTTTTTGAGTCAATGATTCTGCAGGACATTAAGAATGGAAAAGGGATAGCGGTTTTCGACCCCCATGGAGAGTTAGTTGAGCATATAATAAGTAAAATTCCAAAAGAAAGGGCCGAGGATGTAATTTATTTTGACCCTTCGGATACCTCGCGACCCATGGGGGTAAATCTGCTTGAATGGAAGACGAAGGAGCAAAAGGACTTTTTGGTTCAGGAAGCGATTCAGATATTTTACAAGCTTTTCGACCCAAATAACCAAGGATTCGTTGGGCCGCAATTTGAGCACTGGATGAGAAACGCCGCCCTTACCGTGATGGAATACCCCGATGGCGGGACACTTATAGAAATTCCTAAATTGTTTACAGATGATGGTTTCAGGGAAATGAGGATTTCGTACGTTAAGGATCCGACGGTAAGAGCATTCTGGACACAACAGCTTGCCAAAACCTCCGATTTTCATAAATCGGAAATGTATAACTATTTCATATCAAAGTTCGGGCGATTTATGACGAATGTAACCATGAGGAATATTATCGGCCAGCCGAAATCCGCTTTTGATTTCCGGGAGGCAATGGACAGCGGAAAAATTCTTTTGATCAATTTGGCAAAGGGTAAAATTGGCGAGATCAACTCCAATCTTCTGGGTATGATTTTTGTCGCCAGAATGTTTACGGCGGCATTATCCAGGGGCGATATAGAAGAGAGCGAGAGAAGAGATTTTTACCTGTATGTTGATGAGTTCCAGAACTTTGCCACAGATACCTTTGCTTCAATTCTATCCGAGGCAAGAAAGTTCAAACTCGATCTAAATATCACGAACCAGTACATAGCCCAAATCCCCGAAAATATCCGGGATGCAATCATAGGAAACGTCGGAACTCTGGTAGCTTTTAGAATTGGCGTCCCCGATGCCGAGTTTATGGAGAAAGAGTTTGAGCCGGTAGCAAACAAAACCGACCTCAACAATATCGATGCTTATAACGCTTATGTAAAATTGCTCGTCAACAATGCTCCGACGAGACCCTTTTCGATGCAAACGATAAAAGACCCAACGGAAGAAAATATTAAACTCGGAAAGGCAATTTTCGAGCTTTCAAGGTTGAAGTACGGCCGTGATGTAAGTATAGTAGAACTTGAGATACAGGATCGTATCAAGATTTTTGAGGCCAAAAACCCAAATCCCGACATAACCAGAGAGGCAAAACTCTAAAAATGGCAGACAATACAAGTACAAACTTCAATGACGATCGTGTTTTGTGCCGGCTTTTGATACCGAAGCTCAATGAGAAAACTCCCGCAGCAGCCGAACTATTTTTTGCTGCGCTTCATGGCGTATATGCCACCGGCTCAAAAATCCAGCCGGTGATGAGCTTTGAAATAGTGTCGATCAATAATTTCATTCAGTTCTATTTCGACGTTCCAAAATACCTGAAGGAGTTCGTTGAGGGGCAGATGTATGCGCAGTATCCAAATGTTGAGATTGACGTTGCCGAAGACTACACCGGAAAAACCTCAGACAACAAGCAAGTTATCGGAGCCGAGCTTCTAACAACGAAAGAAGATGTTTACCCAATTAAGACATTTGAGAGCTTTGAAGCTGATCCGATGAGCGGAATTACCAGCATATTAAGCCAGCTTGGCCAAAACGAGGAGCTTTGGATTCAAATTATTATCTCGCCTGTTAACGATATCTGGCAAAGAAAATCTATTTCTCATGTGAATGCAATTAAAGCCGGCCGAAATCCCGGCGAGTCGGTAATCAAAAGTCTGCTAAGAGGAGCTTGGGGTTCGGCACCAACGATAACAGGTGAAAAATCTGCAACCGGTGGAGTCGCTGATATTTCCGGACCAATGCAAATGGCGCTTAAAGGAATAGAAGAAAAATGTACTAAATTAGGATTCCAGACAAAAATCAGAGTGATTTCCGCTTCAGCCGATTCGAATGCCGCCAACCAGAGACTGGCCGGAGTAATTGGCGCATTTAAGCAATACAATACGACCAACATGAATGGATTTGTTCAAGGTCAAAGTTTTGCCGGTAGCTCGATCGTTGAGCAATACAAAAAAAGAACCTTGGGCTTTAAGCCGTATGTGTTAAATACAGCCGAGTTGGCTTCGATCTTTCACCTCCCGGGAGAAACGGTTGTAACCCCATCTATGACTTACGCCGGCTCGAGAAAAGGGGAGCCGCCGCTCAATTTGCCGATAATCGGAGAAGCAGAAGAAGGCGATCAGGGTATGTCCGTCTTGGGTAAAACCAATTTCCGGGGAGCGGAGAGAAAATTTGGGATTAAAGTAAGCGACCGGGCACTTCACATGTATGCAATTGGTAAAACCGGTACTGGTAAATCTACGCTTTTAAAGAATATGATTATTGACGATATTCATAAGGGCAGGGGAGTTGCCGTAGTTGATCCTCACGGAGATCTCGTAGCTGATGTAATCGACCATGTCCCGGAGAATAGGATGCAAGACGTAATTTATTTTTCACCGGCTGATCGCGATTTTCCAGTCGGTTTTAACTTATTTGAAAATGTTGACCCGGAATATAAAAACATTGTTGCCTCGGGTATTGTTGGCGTCTTCAAAAAGATCTTCGGGGAATCATGGGGACCGCGCCTTGAATATATCTTGAGAAATGTCGTTCTCGGACTGCTTGATTATCCAGGAGCGACACTGCTTCAAGTATTGAAAGTTTTAAATGATACAAAATTCCGCCGGTCTGTCGTAGAAAAAATATCGGATCCAATTATCAAAGACTTCTTTATCAACGAATTCGAGCGTTATGATCAAAAATTCAGAACAGAAGCGGTTGCGCCGATTCAAAATAAAGTTGGTCAGTTTCTTTCGTCAACGGTTGTTAGAAATATTGTCGGCCAACCAAGCAACTCGATAAATGTTAGGCAGGCGATGGATGAGAGCAAAATTCTCCTGATTGACCTGTCAATCGGTAAGATTGGCGAGGATAACAGCGCGCTACTGGGATCGCTGATGATAACGAAAATTCAGATGGCAGCCATGAGCAGAGCGGAAATGCTTAGAGAGAACCGAACTCCATTTTATCTCTACGTCGACGAGTTTCAAAACTTCGCAACCGATTCTTTTGCAGTAATTCTCTCTGAAGCTCGGAAATATGGTTTGAGCCTGATGGTAACTAATCAGTATATCGCTCAAATGCCGGAGAATGTCGCCAGCGCGGTATTTGGAAACGTCGGAACGCTCGTAACATTTAGAGTTGGAGCAGGGGACGCTGAATTTTTAAATAAGGAATTCGTACCGGTTTTTGAACCGGGCGATCTGGTAAATCTCGATAATTATGCAATATATCTTAAAATGGCTATTAACGGAGTAACAAGTGCGCCTTTTTCGGCAAAAACCGTGCTTTCAGTCTATGAACCAACAAACCTGACCGAGAAGATAATCGAACAATCAAGAATAAAATACTCGAAACCCCGGGAAGAGGTAGAGGCTCAAATCGCCGAAACTACCCTTGGGGGCTCAACGATGATGGGAAGCCCAAATGAAATGATAGGCAAGGAAAGCACCCCGCAAGCACCTACCCAAGACAAAGGAGTAGGGGAGGGGTCAGAGGAAAAAACAGAAATTACCCGAGAAATGCAAGAAGAATTGCCAGAGGAGCTGAAGAACGCCAAGAGAGGAGAGGATTATGACACAAATAATTGGTATTTTTTGACCAGGACTAATTTTAGGAAATTAACCGGCAGGGAAGAGCCGGAAGCAGAACCTGAAAAACCTCTTAAATAATAAATTGTACGACATCAATTATTTGTTTAATTAAGCCTGTTTTTTGGCTGACTAGATGTCCAAGAGATTGGACTCTGTCGCTGATCTAGCAACCGTTAAAGATATAATCGTTAAATCATCCACTATTTTAGCCCATATAAGCCCATAAGCGACCTGATCTGCAAAGCCAACGTGCTCTGAGACTCATGAGGGGATAACTAGATGTCAATAGAAAAATATACCGGAGGGTTTTTGTTGGGCTTGTTACGATAAGACATATTTTGCCCGTAGTGAGAGATTGGTGTTTTTGATTTTGGTCATGTCGGATAATATATCTTTGACGACATCAGTAGATGTCGTGAAAGATGGCGCGATTATGCGACATTGCCGAAATGTCGTATAATCGCTTTTTACGACACCCAGCCGGATATCGTAAAACTGCATTGGATTTAATGACATTATTATATGTGCGCTAAATCTAATTTGCCGACATCGAGATGTCGAAAACTGCATTGGGTTTTGCGAACCTCTATCCCTCATAGTTATCTAACGTATACTTACTTAAATATTCAGATAGTAAATGCTTAATTTGAACCTGTTAAATGGCACCAGAGGCTCTAGAATGCAGTAAAAAAATTGAGACGATGATTGACTCGTCTAATTCGATTTTTTAACAGCAGATTTACGATGGTGGCGTTACTTAGACCAATGCTATTGTTTTTTCCGCTCATACCACCAAACTAATAGTGGCGAGGCTACAAAAATTGAACTATAAGTTCCAACTGCTATTCCAACGGTCAACATCAATATAAACGGTTTGATTGTGGCACCTCCAAGTAGCAGCATAGCGACCAAAACCAATATAACGGTTAAGGATGTATTTAACGACCTCGCTATTGTCTGATTTACTGAATTGTTTGCATTCTCAGCTAATGATTTTTGCGGATTTTTAATAACATTTTCTCTTACGCGATCATAAACAACTATCGTGTCATGAACTGAGAAGCCAAGGATTGTGAGAGCCGCTACAACCGTCATTCCTTCAATTTCATAGCCGGCAAAGCGTCCTACTAAGGTATAAACGGCAAATGTAAACACCAGATCATGCAGAAGCGCAATGACTGCAATTGTCCCAAATGACCAGGATGAAAACGCTCGCGGAACGGTTCTAAATGCATACGCTAAATAGCCTATAATTAGCGCTGATGCAATAATAATTCCGATGATTGCCTTCCTAGTTAAGTCCTGACCGACTGAAGCACCGATTGATTCATGTCGCAAAATATCAATGCCGGGTAGAGTAGTTTTGAGCTTTTCCTCGAATTTTTTATAGTCATTTTCCGATTGAATTTTAGTTCTAAAGATAAACTGGTTTTCTCCCGAATCTTGAATTAATATCTCCTCTGCTTTGTAGCCTTCGGAAATCTTTTCCCTGACTTCGCTAATTTGAATTTGATTTTGAGACTTAATCTCTACTAATGTTCCTCCCGTAAAATCGATCCCGAGGGTGGGCCTAAATATTAGAATCACAGCAATACCAACCAAAGTCATGAGTATTGATATATAGAGCCACATCTTGCGGTATTTAATAATGTTCATTTATCTTCCTTATTCTTGATAAAGAATCTCAAAATCGTTCTGGTTACAAAGATTGCCGTGAAGAGTGAAACAAAAATACCCAGAGCTAGCGTTACCGCAAAGCCTTTCACGATACCAGATGAAATATAAAATAAAATTCCAGCGGTAATCAATGATGCAATATTAGAGTCTCTAATACTTGGCCACGATCTGGAAAAACCATTCTCCAGCGCTTGTTGAGCTGTTTGATTTTTTCTCTTTTCTTCCTTAAAACGTTCGAAAACTAAAATATTTGCATCTACTGCCGCACCTATTGAAAATATAAAACCGGCAATCCCCGATAGCGTCATAGTAACCGGTATTAGTTTGAAGAGCGCAATTATTATTGCAGTGTATATAGCAAGGCCGGCAACGGCAACAAGTCCAAGTCCTCGATAATAAACGATCATAAATATCGCTACCAGAATAAGTCCGATCATGCCGGCAATCAAGCTTTTTTCGATGGCATCTCGGCCGAGCGATGCGCCAATTTCATTTTCCTGAATCAAGGAAATCGGCGCCGGCAGAGCTCCTTCGTTTATCATCTGTGCTGTTTCTTTCGCCTCTTTCAATGTTTTTATTCCTTGAATTTGAGCTTTGCCCCCGTCTATTTCCGTCTGAACTGTTGCCGAGTTAACTATCTTGTCATCCAGCATTGTAATTATCGGTTTGCCAATATTTCTCTTTGTAATCTCTTTAAATTTTTTGGCTCCATCTTGCGAGAATTCCAGGTAAATAACCGGTGAGACTGCGGAAAATCCTGACTGATTGGAGTCGGTCCCAGCTTGAGCTTTGGTAACATCTGAACCAGTTAGGTCTGTCTCGATTGGCTCGTTGTTAGCCCCGACTTCATAAAATTTTAGCTGGGCGGTTTTGCCAATTAAACTCTTTGCTTGCTCAATATCTTTAATACCCGGGAGCTCGACTAAAATTCCGTAATCCTGACCTATTTTAGTTCCTTGAATTTGGGGTTCGCTCACACCAAGATCGTCCACCCTCCTCCTTATAAGATCTATGGTTTCTGTTTGGACTTCCGTTGCCACACGATCGCTTTTGGAAAGATCTATTTTGTACATTAATTGGACGCCACCTTGCAAATCTAGCCCCAAGCGAACCTTGGTCTCTTTTTTAAATAAATCCGGTCCTTTTGGTAGAACTACAACGAAAGCCGCAGCAGCAATAACAAGCACAATAATAAAATTAACAAGGTTTTTTCTCACAAAAACAAGTTAACTTAAATCAGAAGAGTTTTCAAGTGCAAGATTGATAGACATCGCCGCTTTAGCTCCCTCTCCACAGGCAATGATAATTTGTTTATGCAAAATATCAGTGATATCCCCTGCTGCGAATAATCCGGCAGTTTTGGTTTGGTTTTGCTTGTCGATCTCAATTTCACCAGCTTTGTTTATATCTACTAAACCTTCAAAAATTTCGGAGTTTGGATTATAGCCAATCTCAATAAAAATCATCTGAGCTTCAATTTTATTCTCCTTCCCGCTTTTGTCCTCATAGACCACAGCGCTTACCAGTGAATTATTGGCTTCAAATCTGGTAGTTTTGGCATTGTTTATTAAATGAATATTTTCCGCTTTTTCGATCTTTTCAAGTCTTATGCTTTCAGCTTGCATCTTCCCGTTAAGGTTTAGGATTGTTACATCTTCGGCAATCTTTCCCAATATCATTGCCGCATCGGCTGCTGAGTTTCCACCGCCAATAACAGCGGTTTTCTTGCCCTTTGCGAAAGGCCCATCGCATGTCGCACAATAACTAAGGCCCTTGCCAACTAATGCCTCTTCATCTTTTAGCCCTAGTCCTCGATGCCTCTTACCGGCTGAAATTAAAACTGTTTTAGCCCAGTATTTTCCATCTTCGATCCCCACTTCAAAGCCTTCGCCTGACCTCTTAACATTGGTTACCTTTGCCGGAAATTTGATTTCAAGATTTTTATATTCCTTAAGCTGAGAGGATATTTTCTGAGCAAGCTCTTGTCCGCTGATTAAATCAAAACCAGGATAATTCCCCACTTCCCCGGAAGTTGAGGCCTGGCCGCCAATATCTTCAGTCAGCAGCAAAACTTTTTTTTCGTATCGGGCTAGGTATAGAGCGGCAGTTAGTCCTGCAGGTCCCCCGCCAATTATGATCGTATCTAGTTTTTCCATTTTATGACTTTCCCCACATTAATATCAAATCCACCATCCTGTTTGAATATCCCCATTCGTTATCATACCAGGCTACCACCTTTAGAAGATCTTTGTCTACAACCTGTGTCAGCGATAGATCAATAATGGCGGAATGGGAGTTTCCAACGATATCGCTCGAAACCAAGGGCTCAAAAGTAGCATCAACTATCCCCTGCCACTTCTCCGATTTACATTCCTTCTCTAGAAACTGATTAACTTCTTCGGCCGTCACTTCTCTGTTTGTGAGCATTGTAATGTCAGAAATCGATCCAACAGGAACCGGAACCCTGATTGACAAGCCGTCGAATTTATTCTTGAGCTCCGGCAATGCCATCGTAGCGGCTATTGCCGCACCAGTTGTCGTAGGAATAACATTAATCGCCGCTCCCCTTCCACGTCGCAGATCCCTATGAGGAGCGTCAACGAGCGTCTGGTCGGCTGTGTATGCGTGAACAGTAGTCATCAGAGACTTCTTTACTCCGAATTCATCGTTTATCATTTTTATAACCGGAGCAATGCAGTTTGTCGTGCACGAAGCATTGGAAATTATCTTGTCGGTTTTTGAAATTTCTTCTTCATTTACTCCCACGATATAAGTACCAACATCCCCCTCTTTTACCGGAGCCGAAACAATTACCTTTCTAGCGCCAGAAGTTAGATGAAGCGAGGCGGAAGCTTTGTCAACAAATCTTCCCGTTGACTCTATTACAATGTCAACTCCAAGCTTCTTCCATGGGAGTTTAGACGGGTCCGTTTCGTTTAAAACCCCGACTTTTTTCCCGTCTACGGAAAAAAATCCCGAGAAAGGCTTGTCAAAATTGTTTCCACTTTCAATCTCGTTCGGCAAAAGACCATAGACAGAATCATATTTTAACAAATGCGCCAGTGTTTTGGCGTCAGCTAGGTCGTTAACCCCAACAAGGTCGATTTCAGTTTTGTCTAATTCCCCCTGCGCCTCTTGTTCCAAAATTGCCCGCACAATTTGTCTGCCGATCCTTCCAAAACCATTTATTGCTAATTTAATCGCCATTTTTTGCCCCTTTTTCCCATTAATATTTCAATTTTTGGATTAAACCGCTGTTTTAGCCGGTCTTCCACTTATAACCTCGATAACATTTTCCGCCACACATTCGCTCATGGACTCCCGTGCTTCATGCGTTGCGCTAGCAATATGCGGAGTCAGAACTACGTTGTCTAGTTTATAGAATTCAGGATTGACACTCCCCTCTTGTTCAAAAACATCGAGCCCGGCAGAAAAAATCTCCTTTTCTCGAAGCGCACCAATCAGGGCTTTTTCGTCGATAATTGCTCCCCTTGCAGTATTTACTAAAACTGCAGTTTTTTTCATTTTTTTGAATTGCTCTGACGAGATCATGTGTTTTGTTTCATCGGTAAGAGGCACATGAAGAGAAATAAAATCACTACGAGAGAGAAGAACATCTAAGGAAACTTTATCCGATTGTAAGTCTTTTTCTATCTCTTCACAGGTCGCAACATCAACATACAAAATTTTCATCCCAAAGCCATGATATGCGATTTGAGCAAGAGCTTTTCCTATTCTACCTACCCCAACGATTCCGATTGTCTTGCCGGCAATCTCCGGCCCGAGAAGGAGTTCTGGCTCCCACATATCATATTTGCCTGCCCTCACATATCTGTCCCCTTCTACAATTCTTCTGGAGCAAGCAAGCATAAGGGTAATTGCGTGTTCGGCGACAGCCTGAGTCATAACTTCCGGCGTATTTGTAACGACAATCCCTTTCTGCTTGGCGTATTCAACATCGATGTTGTCATAGCCAACAGCATAGTTGGCAATAATTTTAATCTCCGGAAGAAGGGCATCGATTATTTTTTTATCAATCTTGTCGGAAAGGAGCGTTATTAGAGCAGCTGCGCCCTTGGCTTGCCTGGCTATTTCTTCGGGAGCTAATAATTCGTTCTTTTGATTTTGAATAATTTCAATCGAATGATGGTTTCTTAATCTTTCTAAACCTTTTTCGTCAATTGGCCTCGTAATAAATACTCTAGTTTTATCCATTTTTGCCTCCTTTAGGTGCGGGAAAATTTTAATATTTTATTTTCAAGGTGTTTAATAATGCTGCTCTGATCTAGAAGCGACGAGTTGGCGCCATAAGACTCGACGGCACTTGCAGAATTATTAATCCCCCATTTTGCTGATTCTTCAAGCGATTTTCCCTCCATTAGCCCCGCTACCAATCCAGATGAGAATGCATCCCCTGCCCCGGTTGGATCAACAACATTTGAAGGTGCAGCAGGCATATGAAAATTTCCCTCAGCCGTTGCAAAATATGCGCCATTTTTCCCGTCGGTTATTACCGCTACCTTTGTACCAAACCTAAGAACTTTTTCAAGCTGACTTTCTATCTTTGAGGTATCTTCGATAATTTGATTTGCCTCAGACCTGTTGATAATAAAGACCGTAGTAATTGCCAGAAGCGGCTTAAAAAAATCAAACGAGCTAATTTCATAGGACCCGGGATTAAAAATAAGCTTTGCACCGGCGTGGACATTTTTTCTTATTTTGTCTATAAAAACCTCGCTTCCAACTCCAGCCGAAGCAAAATATATAATATCGCTTTTGGGAATATAAACGCGTGAATAATCGCGCGGTTTATGGTGCGAGAGAATAGTTCTTTCGCTTTTGAAAATAATGATAAATGATTGATTTGTCTGCCCTTTCACCTCGATGTGGTCGGTTATGACTTGCTGAGAATTCAAATAACCTAGTATTTCCCTGCCTTCAAGATCCGATCCAACGATGGAAGACAAAACGACCTCATTTCCAAAACGAGCCAATCCGACTGCAACATTTAGGGCACTTCCACCAAAATATTTTTCCTCTGAGTCAATAGTGATTTTTTCGCCATACTTCAAGCACAACTCTTTTTTATGTTCTTTGGAGCTCCCCATTAAACAAGCATCCTGGCCATCCAACATCAAAAAATGGTCGATGGAGGTATCTCCAACTACGCTAACTTTTTTCATCATTAACTCAATTTTACCCTTTTGCTTATCCCGATTCAACTTTAAGCAGAAAGCGCTAGATTGAGCGAAATTGGATTAGATCTTTCTCCGGTACAAAGAGCGCATATTTACCATCTTGAAGTGTTGGCACTTGAATCTGAGTTGTTGCCTTGTGTTTTTTCGCAAAACCCACTGTGTGCAAGTGTCCTGATATGTGATATTTGGGTGAATTTGGATATTTAGCCCCAAGCAGCGCCTTTACCGGCGGCCTATGGGTTACAAAAATCGAACCGCCTAAGTCTTCACCCACCAGGGGTGTTTCTTCCGGATAGGATAAACCACAAATTTTAATTTTTTTATAAATTTTGCACTTTTTATCTATTGAATACTCGCTTGTCTCCAAGAAGTCTTTCGCTTCCCCCAGATCGGCATTGCCACAGACTAAAAAAACAGCCTCGAGATTTTTAAATAACTCAAAAAGCTGCTCTGCGAAATTAACTTCCCCGGAACTTGTAATATCACCGCTTACAATCAGTGCTTCCGGTTTCTCAAGATCTATGATTTCTCTAAGGTATTCTATTGTTCGCAATTGAGCATGAAGGTCGCTTACAATCACTATTTTCATTTGCCTAGTTTTTCTTTTACCAAGGATTCAAGATTGTTGAAGTTTTCTACAACCTCTCCGTTTAAGAAAACACTGGGTGTTCCACCAAGATTCATGGTTTGTGCATCGGAATTATCTTTTTCTATTTGACCCTTCACCTTGTCAGAGTTTAGATCGCTTTTAAATTTGTTCTCATCTAGCTTCAACTCTTTGGCCAATGCGACAACAGCGTCTTCAGTTGCTTCAACATTTTTTGAAAATAATGCGTCGTTCATTTCGCTATATTTCCCCTGGAGATTGGCGGCTTCAGCAGATTGTGCCAAAATCATCGATGCGCTGTGGACAATAAAATTTCTCTGGACTACCGAAACATCGCTCCCGTACTTATCTAAAATATTCTTAACTGTCTCGTGGGCATTTTTGCAATATGGGCATTGATAATCGGAGAAAACAACTATTTGTACTTTGGCATCTTTCGAGCCAATCCTTGGTGATGATTCACTATTTAAGAGCTTGGTGTCTACGGCTGTTTGCGATTTAGTATCTGCGGCCTTATTTGCAGAATTACCAGTTGAGCTAGAAGGGGCCAGTAAATATCCACCGAAGATAAGCGACACTCCAACGATTACTACCAAGAAAACAATTTGAGGGTTTTTCATTACATCTCCTATTTTATCTTCAGAAAGAGTATCAGTATTTTTTATATTTTTCAAATAAGTTTTTTGTTAATTTTTACAATTAAAAATTTTTTTATTGTTTTTATTGTTTCTTTTAGCTTGCCTTGCCGATTCGTCACAATTTTATCGCATTCCCCTTTTCGGGCAATTTCACCCTTGGCAATTTCAAGCCGCCTGCTAATTTCCTTCTCTCCATGCCCACCACGCTCCCTGAGTCGCAATTCAATCTCGTCAAGTGGAGCATTGATAAATATGGAGGTAATATTGCTAAAATGCTTCTTCAGCTCCGCAAGACCATTAATATCAACTTCTGCAATTAAATTTTTGGCAGATTTTAAAGCATTCTCCACCAATTGAAACGATGACCCATACCAGTTTCCATCATGAAAATTTTTTTCAATTAGAAGCCTTTTTTTGTCCAATTTCATAAATTCACCTTTTGAAACATGCACTCTGAGCAGAGAGTCTTCGGCGCGTTTAAAAGGACGGGTCATATAAGTTTTTACCCGATCAAAATGCCGCGGATTACCCTCGAGGATATTTTTGATAATGACGCTTTTGCCGCAAGCGGTCGGCGCAACAAATATAAAAAATTTGTTTTCCAGATTATCCTTTAGCATTTTATCCACGAGATTGATGTTTTTTTTGTGAGTATTAAACTTTAATTTTTTTGTTGCTTTGTTTTTTTCTAAAAACTCAAACTCTGAAAACTCTTCTTTCTGCAGTTTTTCAACTTTCTTGATTTCAAATGAGACTACATGCTCCTTAAAATCAGCAAATTCATTAGAAAAATTAAAGCTCGATTTTAAATCAGTAAAGTTTAAAATTACTACATCTCCAAGCTCTTCTTTGATTTCTCTGAAAGCACATTCGATATAATTTTCCCCTTTTTCCACTTTTGCGGTCGGATATTGCCATATTCCCGACGGTCTCTTGCCAACAAAAAAAACTGGCTTTCTATTTATAATTCTATAAACAATAAAAGATACCTTTTCCTTCATCTTCCTATTTCCAATTCATCACCATTTTTCAGGCCCAGGTCATCCCAGATGCTGCGCAAATCCAGAATCCTGTGAGTATGGGGCTGATTATCACAATCGCACAAAACATCGTAAACTCTCAATTTTGTGCTCTTTCCATTGATCTTATATTCACCCTCGCCAAGTTCAAAATCTCCCCAATTTTTCTTTGGAACCAATATCGACTTGTCAATTTCGTTAAGCTTGCCAACTTTTTTGTCGTGGGCTTTCAAAACCAACATTATTTTGCGCTTTTTAGCTGTTTTAGTTGATTAACAAACATGCCAAATCCGGCAATTTGGAAGAAAAACCTGGCTATTCCTCCGACGATTGGAATTAAACCTACAAGGACAATCGCAATTGAACCGAAAACAATCACTGACCAATCAACTTTTGCCGACTTATTTTTAGTAAGAATTTTTACCAAAAAGTGTCCGACAATTATTGCCGAATAGGCATATCCGATGAGCCAAGCAAGAATATAGAGAAGCAGAATCGCCACAAAAACATAAATGCCAACGTATGAAATTATCAGCGCCATCATCAGAACCGGTGCGACTATTGCTGCTACAAGGCCAAGAAGCCACGTAGAAGTAAATTTCTTGCTAAGATCTTGAAGCGAATTATCTAGCCTTTCTCTTGTAAGCCACATAAACATAAGCGCAAGAACAATCAACATAACTATCGATCCGATTACTCCATATATCGTTTTTGTTGTTTGGGGCTTTGCAATTTGCTTATAATCAACTCCGCCCTTAACCAGCTTGCTGTCGAGTGACATTTCCTTTTGTGATAAATAAGTTAATTTACCGGAAACCTGCGAGTTGTCAGAAAGCAAGATTTGTTCTGATTGAATAGTTACATCCTTACCAATTACCGCTCCATCCAAAACAACTTTTGATCCGCCGGTTTTTAAGTTTCCTGAAATCTGGCCCCTGATATCAATGTTATCGCCGTAAGCAAAAACATCCCCATCAATTTTAGCCGAATTCTCAACGGTAATATTCCCGGCTAAAATTATTAAATCCCCTTTTACCTCTGATTTAATCTGTGCGTCAGCGGATAAAATTATCAATCTATTGCCAATTGGGCCGTTTACATTTACCGACTGGCCAAATAGATAAGCGCTTGATCCGACCTTGTTTTCTAGGTCAATATTTTGGGCAAAAGCAGTTAAATCTCCGTCAACGTCGGATTTAACATTTGCCTTGGTTGAGAAAATAATTGGATTTTTTTGTTTATTTTCTATCGAAATCGTCTCGCCAGATGAAATCTCAGCCGCGTACGCAAACACCGGAAACAAAACTAGAAGTAATCCGAGCAAAAATTTTTTCATATTTCCTTTCTTTAATCTATTAAAGAATATCATTGAGTGCTTCCAAGTCAATATGGTTAATGTTATATTTGTTTTATGAAAATAGTTGTAGATAGGGAAAAATGTATCGGATGCGGAACTTGTGTAAGTTTGTGCCCGGATTGCTTCGAAATGAAAGAAGGGAAAAGTTCGGTGAAGGCAGAAGTTGAGAAATGCGACTGCAATCTCGACGAAGTCATCGAAAGCTGTCCTGTTGAAGCAATCTCTGAGAATAAAGAATAATTATCGCATCAGGAAGTCGGTTCAGTTACTGTTTTTAATTTGTGAAAAAATTTCCGGATGGTTTTTTGCAAAGCGGCCAATTAATACCCCATCTAAATTGCCAAGCTTCTCTTTGAAGCTATCAACCGACTTAATATCGCCGCTGCCTAGAACAAATAAATTAGGAAATTTTCGTTTGACCTCATAAGCATGCGACCAGTCAGCTTGCCCGCGATATTTTTGAGTTGGAGTACGACCGTGAATCGATATCATATTAATCCCCGCTTTTTCCGCTTTCAAAACAAATTCCAATGTCTTTTCTATGTCTTTTTCGGGAATTCTGATTTTTATACTCAGCGGAGTTCTTTTAAGCGCTTTTTTGATTTTTTCGATTATCTTTGCTGATTTTTTAGGATCCTTAAGCTGGCACGAGCCAAATCCCTGTTTCTGCGCTTTTTGGACAGGACAGCCAAAGTTAATATCAATTCCATCAGGGTGAAATTTTTCCTCGACAATTTTTGCCGCTTTTGCCATAACTGAGGGATTGTTTCCAAAAATCTGAATGATGATGGGCCTTTCGGCTTCGTCGAACTCCATCATCTCCATCGCTTGCGGTATCCCTCTTATAATCGCCTCAGAGGCAATCATTTCAGAAAAAACCACGTCAGCTCCAGCCTTGCGGCAAGCTCGCCTTAGATCTGACCTCGATACCTGGTGCATCGGAGCAAGCCCTATAATCGGCTTTTTAATTTTCTCAAACCAATACATTGAGCCTTCCTAAAACTTTTTCCAGATCCTCGGGCAAATTATCTTCGAAAGTTATTTCCTTTTTTGTTTTGAAGTCTCTTACTTTCAATTTAACCGAATGCAGAAATTGACGGCTTATCCCAAGCTCTTTTGAGAGTCGTTTTGAAGGTTTGATATTATATGTTGCATCACCGACAACCGGACAGCCCTCGAACTTCATATGAGAGCGAATTTGGTGTTTGCGGCCGGTATAAATTCTAACAAGCAAAAGAGACAGTAGTTGTTTTTTGTATGTAAATTGTTTTTGAGTCCAATATTCGGTTGCTGAATTTTTTCGCTCTCTCCAGTCTAACTCAAAATCAATAGATTCGACTTTTTGTTTCTTTCGATCCTTATAATCCCTCGAAATAAAGGCATCGATAAAACCATGCTCTTGCGGAGGCTTATTAAAAACCAGCGTCCGATAATATTTTTCAACTTCGCGGTCTCTGAACTGATTTTGAAAAAATTGAAGCGCCTCCGGGGTTTTGGCTAATATCATTATCCCTGAAGTATCCTTGTCCAATCGATGAATAATTCCAATCCTATCCTTTGACGGCCACTTTAAATCTTTCACTTTGGGGTATTTTTCCAAAAGCCAATCCATAATCGTGAAAGAATCCCGGTCAGCACCGGGGTGAACGGCAATTCCAATCGGTTTTGAAATTACCAAATAATCTTCTGTCTCGTGAATTATTTTGATTTCCATTTGTTGAATTATATCTTATTTCTTGATAAATTTCCATCATGGATAAACCAATAATCGCAGTTGACATTGACGGCGTGTTGGCTGATTGGGTCGGATGGGCTGTTCCGAAGTTAAATAAAATCTTAGGCACCTCGCTTAAAGCGAATACTCATGTTAATTTTGACTTGCACAAATCGTTTGGCGTTAGCTCAAAGGCGATGCGAGAAGCTCTCGACGAGCTTTACAAAAATTTCTCAATCTCCGATTGCCCAACAATCGAGAACTCGCAAAAATCAATTCTCGAGCTTTCGAAAAAATTCGATATAATCGCAATCACCGCAAGACCCAAGAATCTTTGGACAAAAACCTATAATTGGACGAAAAACAATTTTGATAATTTGATAGAGGTTTATCTCGGGACCGCCCAGGGCAAGGTTTTTGGAGGAGGACTGCACCTCGACAATAAACTTGCTTTATGTGAAAGATTCAACGCAAAATACCTCATCGAAGATAATCCGGCAGAAATCCTAGAGGCGTTAAAGTCAAAAACTACCCCTTTATGCCACGCCCGTCCATGGAATATTGAGCTTGAGAACAACCCGAAAATCCCCCGAGGGAATTGGAAGTTTTTAAGAAGATTTATTTTAGAGAGAGAAAAATAGTTTTTTCTGTCAGCTCAAATCGTCAGCTACCGTTTCCTCCAAGAGCTCTTTCTGTTCGTTTTCGAGCAAATTAATCTGCTCGATTTTGCCTGAAAGTCTGCCAAAATCAGAGTCGACTTTTTCCATTGTCGATTTGGCATTTGTAACATGACGATTTAAAACCCCAAGATTATCTCCAAATTTTCTCGTTTCGGTTTGAATAATTTTGAGCGTTGATAGTATCTGACGGGACATCTCGGAAATTCTCTTGCCCTGAAGCCCCAACATCAACGTTCTAAGGTAATAGAAGAAGGTGTTTGGCGACGTAGGAATAACTTTGGCTTTGATTGCATATTCGTGAAGATCCGATTCGTTTGAAATTAATTCATAATAAACCGTTTCCGAAGGAATATACATCATCGCAAAATCCACCGTCCCCTCGTCCGGTAAAATATATTTTTTTGAAATTGCGTTAACATGCACCCTAAAATCGGATCGGAATTTTCTTCTCGCGTCATTTTTTTCTTCTTCGGTCTTGCCATTTAAAATCCGGTTAAAATTTTCAAGAGGAAATTTTGCATCAACAGGAACGATTCCTGCTTCGATTTTAATCGCGGCATCAACCGTCTGGCCATTTCTAAATTTATGCTGAACAGAGTAAAGTTCTTTGGCAAAACCCTGAGCCAGCATATCGTTTAACCCCTGCTCGCCTAATCCTCCGCGAAGTTTGGGACTTTTAAGAAATTCCTGAAAATTTTGCAAACTCTGGCCAATTTGCGACATTTGGCCGAGCTCCTTGTTGACTGCTCCAATAACTCTAGCGGCATTATCAAGCCTGTCTCCAATTACTTGATTTGTTCTGTCCAGTTTTTCCTGAAAGCTATTTTGAAGCGAGAGCATGTTTTGATTCAACATTTGCATCGATTGATCGTCTTTTTCATTACTTTTAAAATCCTTCACCATTTTGCGAAGAAAAATTATCATCAATAAAGAGAAGATAAACAAAACTCCAACAATCAACAAAAGGATAATTAATGTCTCTTTATTCATATTTATTTTTAAACTTGACTCCATACTTAATTCTACCGAACGAAAAACGAACGCGCAAGTCCCTTATTTGTCTAAATACTTGTGAAGTTGATAGAGTTCAATGATCTCAATACGGTATTCGCATAAAGGGAGTTGTCTATAAGTATTAACGGATTATTTTTATCAAAATAACTTTTGTTGAATTTGTAAACGATGATATTTCCCCCATTTTCAAAAAAATAATAATAGGACAGCTCCTGGCCGTTTTGAGAAATATAAGAATATGCCGGAGTTTCATAGTTAAACGGAATTAAATATTTCGGATCAACCGACAAAAAGGCCGCGGCTTGCTCTAGAAGGCCCTTGTTTTCTGCCCCTTTGTAGATGACAACATTAATCAAACCGGGGTTCGCGTAAGCAATGTCATTAGGTGCGCTTACTTTGAGAATGATTTCATCTTCGGTAACTTTTTCTCTCTGAATGTTAAACGAACTTGGAACTTGCATAGAGAAATTACCAACCGGTTCAAAATAAACTTTAGCTCTGTTAAAGGAATCACTCGGAGTAAGATAGAGCGTAAAAACAAAGGCAACAATAACCCCGACAACTATAAGAACCAATAGCGAATTGCGGTGCAAATTCGTCTTCATTGACTTATTTTTCTCCGATTGTTACAACCGTCTTAAGCGCTACAACAAAAGCCGCCGCAGCGACGAAAGATACAAAGTTATTCAATACCATCTGAACCGTACCGGCAAATGGAGTACCGTTAAGCAAGATTACACTGAAGCTTGCTGTGCCAACGACAAGAAGTGTAACTGAGCCAATAAGGAATTTCTCCGCTTCTTTTTCGTTGATATTCAGAAAGCCCACAAGCAATCCCAGTGCGATAAGCAATACCGAACTCAACGAAAACTCATAAAATCCTAAAATCATAGACACCAAGATCCCCAGAATAAACAACCACTTTTTATAGTTCATTTTTTGCCCCACAATTATTTTTTACAACTACATTATAACAAAAAAAATCTACGCCAGCGAATCCGGACAGGAATCTTTGTACGAACAATTTTTGCATTGAAATGGATTTGGCCTGGCCTTAAAATCGCCCTTAACGATTCCCTCGGCCACATCTTCTATCATTTTTTCAGTTTTTTTAAGTTCTCTTTCTTTAAAAACTTTCGATGACTTTATATTGGATTCTATAAATATAAGGGTTGTTTTGGGAATCTTATTGAAATTATTTCTCCAGGCTAGAGCATACATCATCATTTGAGTCGATTTTTTCATCCGTTCATCCGCCTCCGTCTGATCCTTAACGCATGAGGTTTTAAAATCAAAAATCTCGCCCTCTCCGCCTCTCACCACCAAGTCATAGCGGCCGGAAACAATCACCTTGCCAGATCTAAATTCAAAACTTTCCTCAATTTTGTCAGGAGTAAAGTTCGCCTGCTGATCTTCGCTATAGAATCTAGCTAGTGTTTCAAGACCCTTTCGTTTCCTCTCCTCCTCGTGAGCTCTGGTTATAAAACCCTCGGAAGTAAATGATTGCTCAAAGTCATCAATCAGGCTCTGCAAGTCGGGTTTTTTGCCCCGGAGTTTCCGCCCATAATAGCGGCCGATCGCCTCGTGAATTGCCGTTCCATACATAAAATGCCAGTTCACCGGAAGCGGTATGCCAACAACTGAGGCCAAATAATATTTTTTCGGGCAAGTAAAATAGTCGTCTATTTGCTGCCTGGAAAGACGAAGGAGCTCTCGGGGAATGAATAATTTTTTAACTATCAGCTGCCTATCAGAATTAAATCTTTCGATTTTCTCCATATTCGTAAGTTTTTGAGAGACAGATTTTAAAGTTGGATCGTCAAATAACTCGAGAGCAAACTGGGAAATTTTTTTCACTCTTTTTCCTCCATAATCGCAGGCGCTAGTTATAAAAAGATGATCCTTTGCTCTGGTGCAGGCAACATAAAATAGTCTTCTCTCCTCCTGAAGATGAAAATCTCCTTCGGGAAGGCGCTCTTTGATTAGCTCGTCCGGAATTGAAATTTTTTCGCGCCGATCACGGGAAGGAAACCTGTCGGAAACTAAGTTCACAACAAATACAACCGGCCACTCGAGTCCTTTTGCAGAGTGCACCGTCATCATGTTAACTGCATCCAAATCAGGATCGATATCGCTCGAGGTAACTTCATCGGAAACGCCCATAATTAGTTCAATATTTTCTAAAAATGCCATGGTGGATTTGTCATGGCTTGTCGAATCAAACTGAACGATCCGCTCAAAAAATTTAGCGATATTGGCAATTTTTACTTCAGATGCGGCATCGTTTATCTCAAGTAATCTTGCAAAAACTTTCTTCTTCTTCAAAAATTCGTAAACAACCTCGCCCGCTTTAAGTTTGTTCATTTTTTCTCTAAACTCTTTGATATCAGCGATCATCTCTTGAAGTCGAGGATTCTTTGCATCTGACTTTTCAAAAAGCTCAATAAATGACCGGTTTTCTCTTTTGGAGCGCGAATAAAAAAGAGAGAGGATATGATCGTCGACATCATAAATATCACTTCTTGCCAAATTATAAAATGATAAATTGTCATCTTCGTAAGCTAGACATTTCAAAAAAGAAATCAGGATTTTTATTTCCGTCTGTTGAAATAGCGACGATGTTCCGGCAAAAGCACAAGGAATTTTTTTGTAATTTAAGGCTTGCATAAACGGATCCAGATGATTGTTAGCGCGAGCTAAAATTGCAAAATCGTTAAATTTAAGCTTGAATTTTACTCGCAAAAGATGAATTTTTTTTGCCACAATATCAGCCTCGGATGAAAGCGTCTGGCAATATAAAAACTCTGGCGAATCCCCTCTTCGTGCAGATTTTAGTTTTTTATTGATTTTATTTTTTACCTCGAGGCGATCAGGGTCGTTATGGCGGATTAATTTATAAGCACTATCGAGAATCTCTTGAGTCGAGCGATAATTTTGGCTCAAGACAACTTGCTTAGAATTTTCATAATCCTTCTTGAACGAGAGGATATTTGAAATTGAAGCGCCTCTAAACCTGTAGATCGATTGGTCGTCGTCGCCGACGACGGTGATATTCTGGTGCTCTTTGGCAATTAGACGAACAATTTGATATTGGGCAAAATTTGTATCTTGAAACTCATCAACTAAGATAAATTTGTATTTTGCTTGACATTCTTTGAGTACCTTATTGTTCTCCTTGAGAAGTTTGTAGGAGAGGAAAATTTGGTCGCCATAATCGAGATTGCCCTCTTGAAGCATTAACTCTTGGTAATGCTCGTAAGCTCTGGCAAGCTCGAGATGTCTCTCAGCCTCTTCTTTCGCTTCTGCATCTTTTTGAATTTTGTTATTTGAAATTTGCGATTCGGCCCAGTTTACGTAGTCCGCTGGACTAATTAGCTCATCCTTGAGTCTTGAAAAATACTTAAGTAGTTCTTCAATGTGCCAGAGCGGATTTGCTATCGGGCGGTAATATTTTAAATCGAATGAATACAGATTTTCTTTTAAAAATATTGCTTGCTCGGCAGAAGAGAGAATTTTGAAATTTGCCGGCAGGCCGAGATCAATAGCATAATCTCTCAAAAGGCGATCGCCAAAAGCGTGAAATGTAGAAATTTGAGTATCGACAAAACCATATGGAACCAGCCGGTCAACCCGCTCTTCCATTTCTGCCGCCGCCTTGTCGGTAAAAGTTAAGGCTAAAATCTCCGATGGTTTGGCCCATTTTTGCTTGATAATGTGAGCTATCCGGCGCGTTATAACTAGCGTTTTGCCGGTTCCGGCACCGGCAATAATAAGAAGCGGTCCGTTTTTGTGCCGAACGGCTTCTTTTTGTTGAATATTTAATCCATCTGCTAAATTCATTTTTAAATAATGATGTTTGTCTGCTTTCTGGATTATAGCAAATGAAAGAGGCCCGTATCCACAAATGATCTTGTGGGCGGACCTCTAGGGTGGGCTTGGGCGGGATGCTAGCGCATCTTGCGATGCAGCAGCATCCGAACGACGTCGATCCCGATCGGGAGAATCAGCAAGGCCCCGATCAGGTTCGCCCAACCGCTGAGGCTGGGCGAGACAGCGACTCGCCGGTAGTCACCGGCGAAGCACCAAACGCCGTACGTCGCCCAACCCAGAAGCGGGTAGGCAACGAGGCGAACGACGACGTTTAAGACAAACTTCGCGTTCATTTCTGCGATTCCCCTTTCAGGGGTAGCTGTGATGTTTCGGCGATTTCAAGCCCTCAAGACGATTTAAGGGTAAAATCCACCCCAAACCGCACTCGAGGACTCAACCGAGAAAGTATAGCACAAATCAAGGCAAAAGTCAAGCCATGTAAGGTAACACAATTCTTTTTACATCGTCCATAGTCTGGTTTTGATAAATGAACTTCGATAGCTTGGCGAATGGAGTGAGTCCGCTCATGCCAATCCCCTGATGACGCCTGCGGTAGTTATAGAAGCCGAGAAAGAGAGTGATCCGATACTGGGCTTCAGTGGAGGTTAGTGTATGATGCCATTTTCTCCAGAGACACTCTTCTTGAATAGTTCTATGGAATCTCTCTACCTTGCCGTTATGTCTTGGTGTATAGGCGCGGTTTCTGATGTGGAGAATGCCTTTTCTCTTGCACTCATCGGTGAACTGAATACTGACTTCGCTTCCCTGATCGGTTCTGACAGCCTGGACCGGAAAGGGAGCGGTACTGACGATATGCCTCAAGAAGTCTCTGGCGTTGGACGAGGTGCATCTGTCGTAGACTCTGCAGAAACCCCATCTGGTGTGATCATCAACGGCACTGGCAAGCCAGAATCTTTCCTTGGAATCCTCAATCTGGGTGAAGTCGAATTGGATTTCCGCTCCAGGGTAGCCGAGCGTATAGCGCAAGTACTCTCTCTTGATCTTGCTCTTTGGCGCGATTAGTTTCTTTCTTATCAGTATCCGGTAGATTGTCTGGCGGTGAAGATAGACACCCTCCTCCTCTAGAAGCCAAGATAGGTTGGTTGATCCGCAATCATAGAGTTTGCGAAGCTTGCAGACCTTCTTCTCAACTTGTTTGCTGGTTCTGTTCCAGGCTCTCCGATAGCTCTTGATTCCGGGCTTCATTGGCATTGCAGCAACCGGACCAAAACGCCTGACAAGCTTTCTTCTCCGCCAGATAGCTTGCCTGGATAGACCGAGTAGCCTAGAGGCCGAAGAAACAGACATTTTCCCGTTATCTATATCCTCGTATACCCTTTGTCTGGTTTGCAAAAGGGTGAGTTTTTGCAATGATGTCATTGCTGACTCCTTTCTAGTTATGTTTTCCTACTAACCAGAATACGGAGTCAGCTTTCTTTGTCAAAGAAGCTCGAATGTAAAAACAATTGCTGGTACTTACACATCAAATGTCAACCAAAAGTCAAGATTAGCGTTGTAGTTATCGTCTGATTACTCAACCTGTTCCCTTCCTGATGTATCCTCTGTAAAAGGAGGATATTTTGAAAAAACGAAATGTTCGGTGTAT